>ENA-OSEO01005841-OSEO01005841.1-sediment-metagenome-genome-assembly--contig:-NODE-5841-length-11474-cov-8.887339_pt1 | contig 11474 bp, 5 predicted proteins | sample MGYA00237883_ERZ534232 | MGnify/ENA metagenome assembly ERZ534232
CCAGGATGGACCGTCCGTCCAGGGCGCGGCTGATCGTGGAGAGGTGGTCGTGGCCGTGGTCGTGGTACCATTCGGCGCGGTGGTAGAGATCGAGGTCGTCGGTCAGGATCATCCCCCCCTCGCCGGTGGTGATCGTCTTGTAGTGGTCGAAGCTGAAGATCCCCATCTGGCCGAAGGTGCCGGTGTATTTCCCGCGGATGCTCGCCCCGCAGGCCTGGGCATTGTCCTCGAGAACGAGGAGCTTGTGCTTCCTGGCCACCTTCATGATTTTGTCCATCCGCGCCGGGGCCCCGCACATGTGGACAGGGATGATCGCCTTTGTCCGGGGCGTGATCTTGTTCGGGATATCTTCGGGGTCGAGGTTCAGGGTGTCGTCGATGTCCGCCATGACCGGCATTCCGCCGACCTCGAGGACCGCCTCGTAGGTGGCCATAAACGTGAAGGCCGGACAGATCACCTCGTCGCCGGGACCCACGTCGAGGGCCGTGAGGGCGACCTTGAGGGCGCAGGTGCCCGAGCTCACCCCAAGGGCATGGGCGGAACCGAAGTATTTGGCGAAGGCCCTCTCGAAATCCCTGACCTTCCAAATCCCCTTGCGTTCCTGATCCAGCGAATAGCGGGCCAGGATCCCCGTCTTGAAGAGGACGGAGAGCTCCTTCAATTCTTCCTTCCCGAGCAGTTCCGAACCGGCCATAACCTTAACCTCCTTATGATCACTCCGTGCCGGAAAATGGGGACAGGATGCAACATCCTGTCCCCATTTTCCCGTTTCATGTTTTTACGAATAACATTCCTGATAGATCTCGACCATGTCTTCGAGCGTCATTCGGCATGGATTGTTGGCCAGCGGGCGGGCAACCGTCATCGCCGCCTCCGCCAGCGCGGGAAAATCCTTTTCCGGGATCTCGAGCTCCTCGAGCGTCGTGAGAACCCCGCAGTCCTCGATCAGCGATTCCACCGCCGCCACGGCCAGGTAGGCCGCCTCCCGGATCGGCAGATCGTCGACCTTCTCCCCCATGGCCTCCGCAATATCGACGAATTTTTCCCGGGCTCCGGGGAGATTGAAGGCCATCACGCGCGGAAGCATGATCGTGTTGGCCAGACCGTGGGAAACGCCGTATTTCCCGCCCAGCGGATAGGAGAGCGAGTGGACCGCCGTCACCCCGGCGTTGGCCAGACCGAGACCCGCGTAGAGGCTGCCCAGCAGCATCGCCTCCCTGGCCTCGAGGTTTGCGCCGTCGTGCACCGCCGTCCGCAGGTTGTCGCCGATCAAGCGGATCGCCTCCAGGGAGAGGAGTTCGCTCATCGGCGAGGCGTTCACCGAGGTGTAGGACTCGATGGCGTGGGTCAAGACGTCCATACCGGTGGCCGCGGTGACCAGGGGAGGCAGGGTCAAGGTGTTAAGGGGGTCGATGATGGCCAAGCTCGGCCGGATGTACTGATGGGAAATGCCGGTCTTGACCTTGAGGTCCAACAGGTCCAGGACGATGACCGGGGTCGATTCACTGCCGGTCCCGGCCGTAGTGGGCAGGACCACCAGGGGCTTGAGCGGTCCCGGCACTGGTTTGCCCTGGCCGATGGGTTTGTTGACGTAATCCATCAAGTCGGCCGGATAAGTCCCGAAGAGGTTCATGGCCTTGGCCGTGTCGATGGTCGAACCGCCACCCATGGCGATCAGGCCGTCGAATTTCTTGCCGGTGACGAAGTCGATGGCTTTCTTGAAGGAGACGTTGGTCGGTTCGATGCCGATCTCGTCAAAAACCTGGAGAGCGATGCCCTCGGCGGCGATGAGCTTCTCAACCTTGTCCCGCAGACCGAAGCCGACCAGCTTTTTGTCGACCACCAGCAGGACGTTCTTCAGCCCGAGCCTTTTGAGTTCGTAGCCGAGTTCGTCCGTGGCTCCGTACCCGAATTTGACGGGGGTGGTCGTTAAAGGAATGATGGACTCAACCGGTAGATTATACTCAATTTCCCTGGCCATAGGCACCTCCTGTTTTTTGACTGGCTTTGGTTTTAGTTGAATGAATTAAGCGCTTCCGGCCGGCAGAACCGCTCTATCTTCACCTTCAAAACATCTTTCCCAGCTTGAAAAAGCGTCAAGAAAGGGCTTTCAAACCGGGAGATCGTCCTGAATTTGTTATTTCAAGGTCCAGTCGGCCGGACCGTGTTTAGCGAAGGCCGGTCCAGTCGGCCGCCTGGATTACAGCACGTCCAGACCCAACCTCCGGGCCGCGTTTTCCAAATGGGTCAAGGCCGCCCTTCTGGCCTTTTTGGAGTCCTGTTCGGCGATGGCCTCGAAAATAGCCACATGTTCCTGCTGGACCAAAGCAGGCAGACCAGGCTGGAGGCTGGAATGGTCCCGGGCCTTGCGGATTAGGTTTTTCAGTTTGTCGTTGAGAAAACGCATGAAGGCCCGCAGGTACGGGTTGCCGCTGGCCTTGGCGATGAGCTGATGGAAGTCGGCGTCCGGGCCGGAACCGTCCCGTCCCTCTCTGACCGCTTCGGCCATGGCTTCGAGACATTGTTTGAGCCGATAGACGTCCTGGTCCGAACGGCGCTTGGCCGCCAGTCTGGCCGCGTCCCCTTCCAAGATGGCCCGCAGTTCGAAAAGTTGACTGATTTCACCGGAGTTGGCATTTTCCAGGCCTTCCAGGCGGAAGACCCTATGGTTGCCGCTTTCGGCCACCACTGCGCCGATGCCGTGTTTGGACTCGAGGAGGCCGTCGTGTTTGAGACTGGCAAAAGCTTCCCGGATGACCGTCCGGCTGACCCCGAATTGTTCGGCCAAGTTGGTTTCCGAGGGCAGCCTTTGTCCCGGTTTCAGGAGTCCTTTTTGGATTTCTTCGTTGAGATAGGCGGTGACCTGTTCGGACAAGCGGGGCGCCCTTTTGAAATATGGTTTCGTCCTTATTTTTTCAGCCATGAGATTTTTATGGCACAGCCAGGCGAGTCTGTCAAGCATTAATTAATATTTTCATATTGTCATACAATGTAATTTTGTGACATAATAATAACGGCCGAAAAACAGGGCCAGCCTTCGAATTCGAGCGGCGAATAACTCTGAATTTCAAATGTTTAACCGCCAGACATAGAAAAGTCCGGCGGCCGAGAACCCCGCAGGCGGCGGACAGAGTGACGGAAGAGCAAAGCAAATCGAGCCCGGATGAGAGCGGTCCTTTCGCCGGTCTGGAAGTACCCGGTCAAGAGCAGTACCTCCACTGCATCCGCTGTGGGGCCTGCGATCCAGTCTGTCCGACCTACCGCCAGAGCCTCAGGGAAACTCACAGTCCCAGAGGCCGGCTCTTTCTGGCCCGCAAAACCCTGGAAGGCGAAACGGAATTTACGCCGAACCTGATCGGTCAGATGTATACCTGTCTGAGTTGCGGGGCCTGCGCCGAGGCCTGCCCGGTGGGTCTTCACCCCGCCGATTTGGCTCTGGGACTTAGACGACTGGACCAACAGATTCGGCCGGCTAAATGGAAAGACCTGGTCTTCAACCGAGTTTTAAAAAATCCCGCCCTGATGAGCGCCGGGCTTTGGCCTTTGCGGCTCTATCAGTTGCTCGGATTCCGCGCCGCGGCCCGGGCTTTGAAACTGACCGGGCTGCTCCCGGACCAGGTCCGGGACCTGGAAGGCATGCTGCCGCCCATCCCCGGCCGGACCGGCCGCGGTCTCATTCCTAAATACACCCCGAACCAAGGCGAGCCCCGCGGCCGGGTCGTCTTTTTCCTGGGCTGCGCCCCAAATTTATTGTTCGGACGGGCCAGTGCGGCCGCGGTCCGGGTCCTGGCCGAGAACGGGCGCCAGGTCATCACCCCGCGGGAGGTCCTCTGCTGCGGCATGCCGGCCCTGTCTTACGGGGACTGGCGGTCATTGACGGACCTGGCCCGGCATAACATCGCCAAGATGGAAAACTTGGCCGCCGAAATCATAGTCACCGACTGCGCCACCTGCGGGGCCACCCTCAAGGCCTACGGGCGTTACCTCGAACATGATCCGGACTGGGCCGAACGGGCCGAAAAATTCAGCGCCAAAGTCATGGACGTCTGCGAATTTTTGGCGGCCATCGACTTGAAAAAACAAAACCGCTCTTTAGCCGGGCGGGTGACCTACCATGATCCCTGCCACCTGGGCCGGACCCAGGGAGTTAGATTACAGCCCCGAAAGATTCTCCAACAGATCGAAGGGCTGGAATTCGTGGAAATGGACGAGGCGGACTGGTGCTGCGGTTCGGCCGGGACCCAGATCATCACCAACTATGAGATGTCCATGGGGGTCCTGGACCGGAAGATGGACCATGCGGCCGCGGTCGAACCGGATTTCATCGCCACCGGCTGCCCCAGTTGCCGGATGCAATTGACCACAGGCTGCCGGCGTCGTGGACTGCCGGCCGAAGTGGTTCACCCGGTCGAACTGCTCGACGCGGCCTATCGCCATTCGGAAAACGGGAAATAACACCGTCCGGGCGATTCAATAAATCAGGAGATTCAAGATGACCATGGACCAGCGGATAATAAAAAGGCTGGAAGACATAGTGGGGAAAAGACATGTCCTGACCTCCCCGGAGGACAGGCTCTGCTATTCGTTCGATGGGACTTTCGCCGAGTCTTTGCCGGACGCTGTGGTCGAAGCCGGGTCGACCGATGAGGTCGGGGCCGTGCTCGAGTTGGCCGACGAAACGGAAATTCCTATCATCGCCCGGGGCATGGGCTCAGGGCTGGCCGCCGGGACGGTGCCCTATGGCGGCGGCCTGGTCCTGTCTTTGACCAGGATGAACCGGATTCTGGATATCGACTCGGACGACATGACCGCGACCGTCCAGGCCGGGGTGATCACCGGCGACCTGCAAACCAAGGTGGAAAAACAGGGGCTTTTTTATCCGCCCGATCCCTCCAGCCTTAAACATTCCACCATCGGCGGCAACATCGCCTGCAACGCCGGCGGTCCGCGCTGCCTTAAATACGGAGTGACCGGCCATTACGTCCAGGGTTTGACCGTGGTCCTGGCCGACGGCCGGATCATCAGGCCCGGCGGCAAGACCATCAAGAACGTGACCGGTTACAATCTGATCCAGCTCCTGGTCGGTTCGGAAGGCACGCTGGGGGTGATCACCGAAGCCGTTCTGCGGCTGATCCCCTTGCCCACCCAGGTTAGGACGGCCGTGGCCGCCTTCGCCCGGCTGGAAGACGCCGGTCTGGCGGTCAAGGCCATTCTCAAGGCCGGACTTCTGCCGGCCACTCTGGAATTGATGGACGAAACGGCCGTCAGGTGCATCGAAGAAGCCATGCATCTGGGGCTGCCCCTGGACCAGGAAGCCATCCTGATCATCGAGGCCGACGGTTTCGCCGAGGACGTGGTCCGGCGGGAGATCGAGGCCATGGCCGGTCTCTGCCGCGAGCACGGGGCGTCCGGCGTCCGGGTGGCCCACGACCCGAGAGAAAGGAACGAGCTGTGGCGGGCCAGGCGGAGCGTCTCGCCGGCTCTGGCCCGCCAGGCTCCCAACAAGCTGGGGGAAGACATCTCCGTGCCCCGCAGCCGGATACCCGAAGCCGTCCGCCGCCTGAAAGATATATCGGCCAAATTCGGCCTGCCCATCGTCATTTTCGGTCACGCCGGCGACGGCAACCTCCATCCCAACATCCTCTTCGATCGGCGCGACCAGGACCAATGGAACCGGGTGCAAGAGATGGCCCGGGAAATCTTCCGGACCGCGGTGGAATTGGGCGGAACCCTGTCCGGCGAGCACGGGATCGGCGTGATGAAACTGCCCTATCTGGAGAGCGCCCTGGGCCGGGTTTCCATCCAGGTCCAGCAACGGATCAAGCAGGCACTGGACCCCAAAGGCCTTCTCAATCCGGGCAAGGCTTTGCCTTCAGACTCGATGAGGTGAAACCAAGGCCGTCCGGCGGCGACTAGGACTTTTTACCTAGTTAATTTAACGAAAAAATGGTACTTTCTTCGTATTGACTCGATCCAAATTTAAAGCATATCCTAATAAAGCTATATAATGTGGTTTTCAGTGTGTTTCCGTCAATTTTCAGATCAACTATTTGTAAAAATTAGATAATTAAACTTCGAAAGTTCGGTTTTTCCCAGAAGAAACTGAACGGATCAGCGGTGAATAATTGAGCGCGATTTATTTTTCTGGGTCATACAAGGGGGCGATTTATAATGAAAGGCTTTAGATTCGCGGCTGTGTTGGCGGCGGTTTTCTGTCTGGGCCTGGCCGGTCCGGTCCTGGCCGCGCCGATCACCACGACCTGGACTTGGGGCGGAACCGATTACAACTGGGGCGCCGCCGCCAACTGGGACAGCGGCGTGCCCAACAACACGGCCGAAGACAAGTACACCGCGGTCATCAACGACAATCACAACATCCTGGTCAACGGGACTTACACCATCGAGACGCTCCAGAACAACGGCCTGGGCGTCCTGACCATCGGGACCTACCAGCGCTTGGGTTTGGATTCGGGGGCTTCCAGCGTCAACAACGGCACGATTAAACTGGAAGACACCAGCTCCGGCACGACGAACTACGCCTTTTTGGATATTTATGGGGCCGTGGGTCTGGGCGGGACCGGCACGATCGAGTTCGCCAGCGCCTACCAGAACCGGATTGTCGACCGCGGCAGCGGCCATTTGACCCTGGGGTCCGGTCAGACCATCCGGACCAGCGGCACGCTCGGTCATCAGGGGGACATCATGGTCGCCCTGACCAACAACGGGACGGTCCAGGCCGACAACGGCACGGTGACCCTGTCCCGAGCTAGCTCCAACAACAACCTGATGGAGGCCGTCAACGCCGGTCTGCTGGTGATCGACGGGGTGACCTTGACCAATTCGAGCGGGACCCTCACCGCTCAGACCGGCAGCGCGGTCAAGCTCGACGGGGCCACGGTGATCGGCGGGACCCTGAACGGTCCCGGCGATTTCGAGATTAGCGGGACCAACAACACTCTGGACGGGACCGGCGGCCTTCTGATGGCATCCAATTTTCTGCTTGGGACCACCGATTATCTTCATCTCAAGGGGGACGTGACCAACAACGGCCGGATCGAACTTAACGACGCCAGCACCGGCACGACGAACTTTGCGCTCCTGTATTCGACCGGGGCGGTCAACCTGGGCGGGACCGGCACGATCGAGTTCGCCAGCGCCTATCAGAACCGTCTTTACGCCGGCACGGGCGGTTATTTGAACCTGGGGTCCGGTCAGACCGTCAAGACCACCGGGACCGGGAGCCAGGGCGACATATATGTCGGTTTGACCAACGAGGGGCTGATCAGCGCGAACAACGGGACGATCAGCCTGTTAAGCGCCGACAAGACCAATAACAATCGCATCGAGGCGGTCAACGGCGGCCAACTGAACATCAATAATATCACTCTGACCAACACCGGGGGCGAGGTTTATGTCGACGGGACCAGCACCCTCCAGCTCAGCTCGGCCACGGTGGCCGGGGGTACGATTGGCGGGAACGGCGTGGTGAACATCGCCGCGACTTCCACCCTGGACGGGACCGGCGGGGGGCTGACCATCAACCCCGACACCAAGTTAGGCACTTACCATTATCTTTACCTGAAGGGCGACATCACCAACAACGGCCGGATCGAGCTTAACGACTCCAGCAGCACCACGACGAACTACTCGATTCTGTATGCGTACGGGACGGTCAACCTGGGCGGGACCGGGAGCGTGGAGTTCGCCAGTGATTACCAGAATCGGATCAGTGATGGGGGGGGCTCCGGTCATTTGATCGTCGGGCCCGACCAGACGATCACGGCCGGCAGCGGGACCAGCGGGACCATTTATGTCCCGACCACGGTAAACGGAACCGTGCAGGCGGCGGGCGGCAGTCTGACCCTGCCGACCAATCTGACCAACCACGGCTTGGTCCGTTCGGCCAACGGCTCGACTCTTAATGTGAATAACGCCGTGGGCGGGACCGGCGGCTGGACGGCGGACGGCGGGACCTTGAACGTCAGCGCCAACGTCTCCACGACCGGGGCGATCAATGTGATCAACGCCGGACATCTCCTGGTCAACGGCGTAACCATGACCGGGTCGAACCTTTTTGTCGACGCGGCTTCGTCCTTTGCGGTCAACAGCGGTCTGAGTCTGTCCGGCGACTTCGGTTTCGCCCTGACCGACGAGACTAACTGGGTCTGGGGATCAACTTCATACCTGGCCCTGAACGGGCTGGGGGCCGATTGGCAGTCCCTGGAAATAGGCGGCCATGACTACGGTCTGGACGAGGCCGGCTTCAGCGCCAACTTCGATCTGCCGAACCTGGTCGTGGAGGGAGGCGGCACTTACACCTACCTGGCCGACCTTTTCGACAACGGCAACCGGAGTTCACCCGAGGCCCTGTACGTGGACGACCTGGACGTTTTGGTCGGGGCGACCCTGAACCTGAACGGGTTGAACCTGTACACCTGGCTTAACGATGAAATCCATCTGGTCATGGCCGGGGAGGGCGACTTGTTCGGCGGCGGATGGATTATCGACGAAGAAGTCAGCGCGCCGGTGCCCTTGCCCGGCACGGTCTGGCTGCTGGCCGGCGGCCTGATCGGCCTTCTGGGGTTAAAACGGAGAAACAGGAGGCCAACCGGCTGACACCAAGTTGACTGCAAGGAAGATTATCCGCATGTCATGGCGAGGAATCCCGCGCCAGCGGGATGACGAAGTCATCTCTTTGAATTTCAATAGATTGCTTCGATTCGCCTGGGGCGAATCTCGCAATGACTTGAGGGTGTCTCTATTTTATGTTTGAAGGCAAGGTGGTTTGACAGATTAAAAATTCAGGTCTCTCTGAAAGGCCGCGTCCCTTAAGGCGCGGCCTTTTTCTTATTCCGGCCGGATTGTGGACCAAAGCAGGGGCGGTTTCATTTGGGCAATAGGGCCACGAGGGCCTGGTGGATTTTTTCCTGCATTTGGGGGTCCGCGGTGCGTTCTTCGATCAACTCCCAGAGGCGTTGATGGCGCCCGGTCAGGAAAATTTCAAATTCCCGGAGCACTTTGAGGCACTCGGCTTCCTCGTGGGGCGCCCGGACCAGGCCGCGCCGGCCGGTTTTGGCGGCCAGGCTGAGCAGACGAGCCTGGCAGGCGGCCTTGGTTTCCACGGCGGCGATCTGCTTTTTTCCACTGCGGAAACGGACGCCGTTGGAGGAAAGCAGGTCGGCGAAGGCTTCCGGTTCCCCGTTTTCCGGCAATTCATAGACGTCATAAGGCAGGGAAGGATTGAGGAAATCAGGGTCATAGCGGCGGAGCCACCGGGGTTCCTTGGTTTCCAGGTCCTGGAAAATCCGGGCGGCGATTTCACTCGGCCGGGCCGGGCCGCGCCTTTTGGCCTTTTTCTTGTTGATAATGGCCTGTTCTTCCTTGCGGCGGGTCCATTCGAAGAATTCCCGGAGATAATCGTAAAGCCGGTCGATAAGCTCCTGGCGGCCCTTTTTCGAACGGACCCCGAGCATTTGCAGGACCGCGTCGTCCAGGGCCCGCCGGTCGTCCAGGTCGAGTTCGGATTGATCGGCGAGGCCGGCCAATTCGTCCGTCCGCCCGGACTGGGTGTAAGCCATCTCCCGGAGACGGCGTTCGGAAAGGAAGTAGAGGGCCTGGCGGTCCTTCAACCGGGCAAAAGCATCGGCCACTTTGCGGCGGGCCGCCGCCGAAGCCTTGGCCGGGTCAGGCACCGGCATCATGTTGACGTCGACCACTTCGGTCTTGAGGTTGCCCTCCACCCCGACCGGACGACCGAATTGATATTTGGAAAGAACAACCCAGGTGGAGTTCAGCACGCCTCCAAGAACTTCGACATCAACGCTCTTTGGGGAAATATCGAATAAATTGTGGTTACAAATCAACTTATAGTCGTTGGAAGGAATAACATGTCTATATTGTTGGGCCATGGGCCAAAACAGGACCCCGCGCTTATGTCCGGTCAGGTCGTACCATTCCCGGTCGGCGGTCACCCGGGCGGCGCAGGTGGCCCCGTCGGCGAAACCTCTTTCTTCACCCCACTTCAGATAGGCCAGCAAATATTTATCTTTGATATCGGAACGCTTGCGGCCGACCAGCAGAATCCGGCGGGCGCAGTCCTCCGGCCGGACGGTGAAGCCGTGGATTTCCATCAGGCTGTGGACTTCCGGTTCGAGGTATTTGGCTTCGATGGGCCGGACTTCCCCGTACCCGGGTCCGCACTTGACCAGTTTGACCCGGCCGGACTGGACTTCCTTGCGGGGCAGGCCGAAATTTTGATGGAACTCGGCCGCGTTCGGGTATCTAGCCAGGCATTCGGCGCTGACATCCTTGGGGAAAAAGAAGATGTCCTTGCCTGTTTTGACGCCGAAACGGATTTCGGCGATTTGTCCAAGAGGAGTAAAGCGCGATCCGTAGTGGTCGATCAGCTCGAACCATAGGTCCGGGGCTCGCAAGTACACGCCCCATTTGCCGCCGTAGTACTGGCCTTGGCTGATTTCGGGGGCTTCTTCGTCCCGCTGGCCGGATTTGCCCAGGATCAGGCCGAGCTGGACGCCCTGGTCCCATAAATCCCCCTGGCGGACCAGGCGGGCCCGATAACGTTCGTTGACCGTGTTGGCTTGGAGGCCGAGGATTTCGTCACGCAGGTCGTCGGCGGCCCAGACCGCCCCGGCCGTGGTGCCGTCATGGGCCAGGATTTCATCTAAAGGCCGTCTTAACTGAACGAAGCGGACCGGATTGGCCCGGCGCTTTTTTTGATCCGGCTGGCGGCGCAAAATAGTCACGGCCGTGCCGACCCGGGCCCCGACAAACCAGGGTTCGGCCAGGCTTTCCAGGACGGCCGAAATTTCAAAGTTCTGCAGAATCCATTTTTGGAAGCCGAAGCCGTATTCCACATCCAGCCAGCCGCTGGAAGTCAGAAGGCCGAGCCGGCCGTCTTCCTTGAGGAAGCTGAAGGCGTGGGGCCAGAAATAGCAATGAATGTCGCTCCGGCCGGACAGGTCGGCCCCGCTTTCCTTTTTGACCAGATCAGCATAATAATCCTTGGTTCCGGGTTCGGCGGCGCCGTTCGGTCCTGTTTTTGAGGCCCGGCGTATTTCTTCCTGCCGCAGATAGGGGGGATTGCCCACCACGGCGTCCAGGGGCGGGATGACCACTTCCCGATACTGGAGCCCGCCCAGCCCTTTGGTCTGCATCCGGCCGGGGATTTTCCTGGGCAGGCGGAGGAAAGTCCGTCCGGGCAGGACGTCGAAGAAGTCGCTCCGGGCGATCTGGGGATAATTGGCCTCGTCGATCAGGTCCCGGGTGGCCAGGTTGATGGTGGTCAGGTGGGCGGCGTTGGGCGAGACGTCCAGACCGAAGAGGTCGGACAAAAGAACGGCGTGGCTCCGGTTCGGTTTCAACTCCCGTTTGCGGGCATAAGCCCGGACCAGGAAGGTGCCCCCGCCGCAGGCCGGGTCCATCATTTTTTCTTCCCCGCTGGGCAGGCAGAAGCT
>ENA-OSEO01005842-OSEO01005842.1-sediment-metagenome-genome-assembly--contig:-NODE-5842-length-11472-cov-7.788767_pt1 | contig 11472 bp, 8 predicted proteins | sample MGYA00237883_ERZ534232 | MGnify/ENA metagenome assembly ERZ534232
CTTTCTTCCCTGACGCAGTTTGTAGCGCTGGCGCTCCCCCTGCTGGCGGAAACCGGTGTGATGCTCGCCTGGAAAGGCAAGCCGGCCGAGGCAAAGGCGGAAGTGTCAACCTTAAGGTCCGATGAAAACAAGGACCGGTTGACGGTGTCGCTCTCCACCTACCGGCTTCCCGGCGCTGCGGTCGAAAGGACTATCGTTCTAATTAAAAAAGGGGTCCGGGATTCAAGGGGGCAGGGGTTCAAGTGATGGTATCCTGACCCTTTTAGCCTTCAGCCTTTCCTGTCCCTGAACCCTCAAACCCCTAAACCCTTGAACCCTGGTACTTTTATTTTATGTCCGCATGGTAACCTTGCAGCGATTTGACCTTGGACTTGCCGATTCTGCGGGCGGCAATCCCCTTGGCGGCCGCCAGGGCGGCGGCGGCGGTGGTGATGTAAGAGACCTTGTACTTGATGGCGGCCTTGCGAATGTAGGAATCGTCCTCCTGGCTTTCCTTGCCGCTGGGCGTATTGATCACCAGGTTGATTTCACCGTTTTTAATGGCGTCGACGATATCCGGCCGGCCGTACCCGAGCTTGGTGATCGGTTCGGTCAGGATGCCGTTGTCCTTCATGAACTCATGGGTTCCCTTGGTGGCGAGGATCTTGAAGCCCAGATCCCGAAAGAGCCGGGCCGGCTCGAGGGCGCTGGGTTTGTCCCGGTTTGCCACGGTAATCAGTACGCTCCCCTCGATCGGAAGGGAAAGCTGGGTGGCTTCCTGGGACTTGAAGTACGCCAGTCCGAATGAATCCGCCAGTCCCAGGACCTCGCCGGTGGAGCGCATTTCAGGGCCGAGGAGCGGGTCGACTTCCGGAAACATGTTGAAGGGAAACACCGCCTCTTTGACCCCGAAGTGCGGCAGGGGACTATGGGTTAATTTCAGATCGGAAAGTTTCCGGCCCAGCATGATAAGGGTCGCCAGGTTGGCCATGGAAATATTGCAGACCTTGGATACAATCGGTACGGTGCGCGATGCCCGGGGATTGGCTTCGAGGATGTAGACCGTATCGTTGACGATGGCATACTGGATGTTCATCAGGCCGACGACGTTGAGTTCAACGGCAATTTTACGGGTATATTCCTGAATAGTGTCGATATGCTTGCGGGGGATGCTGACCGGCGGGATGACGCAGGCGGAGTCGCCGGAATGAACCCCTGCCAGTTCGATGTGTTCCATTACGGCCGGGACAAAGGCGTCGTTTCCGTCGGCAATTGCGTCGGCTTCGGCCTCGATGGCGTTTTCAAGGAACTTGTCGATTAAAATCGGCCGCAGCGGCGATACATTGACGGCGGCCTCCATATAGCGGCAGAGCATGTCTTCGTCCAGCACCACTTCCATGGCGCGGCCGCCCAGGACATAGGAGGGGCGCACCATCAGCGGATACCCGATTTTTTTGGCGATCTCCAGCGCCTCGGTTAAATCGGCGGCCATGCCGGATTCGGGCTGGGGAATCCCCAGTTTGCGCATGACGATACGAAATCGGTCGCGGTCTTCGGCGAGGTCGATGGTCTCAGGCGTCGTTCCGATGATCCGGACGCCGGCTTCAGCCAGTTCGCCGGCAATATTCAGGGGGGTCTGGCCGCCGAATTGAACAATGACGCCTTCGGGTTTTTCCTTGTGGTAGATGCTCAGGACGTCCTCAACCGTCAGCGGTTCGAAATAGAGCTTGTCGGAAGTGTCGTAATCGGTGGAAACGGTCTCCGGATTGCAGTTGACCATGATGGATTCATATCCGGCGTTGCGGATGGCAAAGGCGGCATGGACACAGCAATAATCAAATTCGATCCCCTGGCCGATCCGGTTGGGGCCGCCCCCCAGCACCATGATTTTTTTTCGTCCGCTTACCGGGACGCTGTCGGGGGCATTATAGGTGGAATAGTAATAGGCGGCATTTTCAACCCCGCTGACGGGCACCGCCTCCCAGGATTCGGTGATCCCTAGGGAGGTTCGCCGGGAGCGGATGTCCTTTTCAGGAATATCCAGCCGTTCGGCCAGATAACGGTCGGCAAAACCGTCTTTTTTAGCCTGCATGAAAAGATCGTCCGGAAGGGTTTTGCCTTTATGCGCGAGCAGCGCTTCCTCAAGTTCGACCAGTTCCTTCATCTGTTGAATGAACCAGGGTTTAATATGGGTGATGTCATAAAGGGTTGCGATGTCGGCCCCCTTGCGCAGCGCTTCATACATCATGAACTGGCGTTCGCTGGTGGGGGTTCTGAGCAACTGCAGCAATTCATCGAGCGATTTTTTATTGAAATTTTTGGCAAACCCCAATCCGTAACGGTTCGTTTCCAGGGACCGAATGGCTTTCTGCAGGGCTTCCTTATAGTTTTTTCCGATGCTCATGACTTCACCGACCGCGCGCATCTGGGTGCCGAGGCGGTCTTCGATGCCTTTGAATTTTTCAAAGGCCCAGCGGGCGAATTTAACCACGACGTAATCTCCCGAGGGGACGTATTTTTCCAGGGTGCCATCACGCCAGTAGGGGATTTCATCCAGGGTCAGGCCGCCGGCCAGGAGCGATGAGACAAAGGCAATAGGGAATCCGGTGGCTTTTGAAGCCAGCGCGGATGATCGCGAAGTGCGCGGATTGATTTCAATAACGACCACCCGGCCGGTTTTGGGGTCATGGGCGAACTGGATGTTGGTGCCGCCGATGACCTCGATGGCCTCCACGATGGCATAGGAATATTGTTGCAGGCGCTGCTGCAGCTCAGGGGCAATGGTCAGCATCGGCGCCGTGCAGAAGGAGTCTCCGGTATGAATTCCCATGGCGTCGACATTTTCAATAAAACAGACGGTGATCATCTGGTTCCTGGCGTCGCGCACCACCTCCAGTTCCAGCTCTTCCCATCCTAAAACCGATTCTTCCACCAGCACCTGATGCACCAGGCTGACCGCCAGTCCGCGCGCCGCAACCGTGCGAAGCTCTTCTACGTTGTAGACCAGTCCGCCGCCCGTGCCGCCCATGGTATACGCCGGCCGGATGACAACAGGGTAGCCGAGTTTTTCCGCTTCGCTTTCAGCCGCTTCGACCGTGTTGACAATCTCGCTGCGGGGCATGTCGATGCCCAGCCGGTTCATGGTGTTTTTAAATGCCAGGCGGTCTTCACCGCGTTCGATCGCATCGATATTGACGCCGATGACCTTGACGCCGTATTTTTCCAAAATACCGGCGCGGTATAGTTCGGAGGAAAGATTCAGACCGGTCTGTCCTCCCAGATTCGGCAGGAGTGCATCCGGACGCTCCGTTGCGATAATTTCCGTTAATACGGACACGTTCAGGGGCTCGATATAGGTTGCATCCGCCATGCCGGGGTCCGTCATAATGGTCGCCGGATTGGAATTGACCAGGACGATTTCATAGCCGAGGGACCGCAGGGCCTTGCAGGCCTGGGTGCCGGAATAGTCGAATTCGCACGCCTGACCGATGATGATGGGGCCGGAACCGATGATAAGAACCTTGTGAATATCCTCTCTTTTTGGCATACTGTCTCCTTACTTTTTAAACGCCGATTGGCATGGATGCGGTGCCGGCGGCAAACAAATCATCCGGTGGTTTTCGACATCATCCCTAAACCCGTTTCCATCGAAATACGGTTGGTGGAACATTAGAAAAACTAATCTGGAACCCATTACCTTGAGTCATACTGAAAATCAAGCTAAAATCCATACAGGATCTAAGATCCGGTATGTCGAAATGATATCGCACCGATTAGTCATGAGAGGAGCTTAATATGAATCCGACATTTACAAGGGTCTGGGTCGTCGGCGCGGGGGCCGTCGGTTCGGTGATCGCCGCCGTCCTCGGGATTGAAGACCGAATCGAATTCTTTCTGGTGGGTCAAAGCCCCCAGGCCCGGGCCGTCGCCCAAAAAGGGTTGACGTTTCAGAGCGGCGCGGAAACCGTCGAGGGAATTTCCGTCCGGGTGCGACACCCCCGGGAGGTTCCGGAGTTGACGGAGCAGGATCTTGTTTTGCTGACCGGGAAAACACCTGATCTGGAGAAGACGGTTCTCTGGCTGAAAGAGCGCTGCACCTTCCGGACCGGCATTATCGCCCTGCAAAACGGGATCGGGGCCGAGCAAATTCTTGTGGAAAAATTGGATCGGCCGGTGGATCGCGGCTTTGCTTTTTTCGGGGCAAATTCCGCCGAACCCGGGAAGATCCGTTATTTTTCCGGGCGGATACAGTTGCGCCCTTCGGCCGTGACCGAGGCTTTTTCAAGGGTGATGGCCGCAAGCCGGCTCCCCTGCGAAATCAGTGCGGACTTTAAAAAAACGGAATGGCAAAAAATGGCGATCAATTGTATCGCCAACCCCCTGGCTGGGATTCTGCAGATCGGCAATCGCCGGATCATCGATCCGGTGCTGGACCCGGCCAAGAAAGAGATTCTGAATGAAGTCCGTCAAGTGGCCCGGGCGGAAGGGGTGGAATTGGAAACGTCGCCGGCGGACATCAACCGCATTCTGGCTCAGGACAACATACCGTCCCTGCGGATCGATCTAGAACGAAACCTGAGAACGGAGATTGATTTTTTAAACGGAGCGGTTGTGCGTCTGGGTGAAAAGCACGGCATTGCCACTCCGGCCAATTCGCTCCTGGCGAGCATGGTAAAGTATTTGGAGAAAAGTTAAACTGATAATTTTCGGTTTACTTCCAGCAGTTTTTCTTTTTTGCGGTAGACCATTCCCTGAAAGGTCGCAACCAGGCCGCCGTCGTCGTCGGTGATATCCACCAGGTACAGGGCCAGCTTGGGGTTGCGCGAAACCTCCCTGGCTTTGGCAAAAAGGGTTCCCTCCCCGACAGCCTTGATATAAGCGATGCTGACATTGATGGCAACCGCCACGGAGCCATGGGAATTGGAAGCAGCCGCAAAGGTCAGGTCTGCCAGGGTAAAAATCGCCCCTCCGTGGACTATATTGACGCCGTTGAGATGCTGCCGGGTAATTTTCATCCTGGCGCTGGCGGTTCCTGCGGCGACTTCCAGCAATTCAATACCGGCATGTTTGGCGAAACGGTCGTTTTCAGCGATAAATTGCCTGATGGCTTCCATTGGCAAATCCTTTTATTTTTAGTTGGCGTCCGGGTCGGTTCGGTTCTGGTTCGGTCTTCTCCTCAGATACTTGAGAGGATCGGAAGAGTCTTGCAGGATCTGGTCGAGATATTTTTTTTGGCGCAATATCGATTCATGATACAGATTCCCTGGAATATTCCAGCGATCTTTAAAATGAGAGGTCATAAACCGGTCGCTGGCGTCAAGAGAGGTCTTGAGGCGCCGGGCGATAAATTCATAAAATGCGGCTGTTTTTTTAAGCAGGTCCACCTCGCTTTCGTAGCCGCCGATTTTGGCTTCACTGAACTCGTTGTAGAGGAATAAAAGCTTTTCCAGATAGGTGCGGTCCGCCATCTGGGCCAACAGGTCGGCGGCGCCCAGCATTTTGCCGAGCAGCTCGATTTCAGGGGACGGAAAAAACAGTGTTTGCAGATCTACGGAAAGATCGGTGCAGCATATCATAACGCGGCCGGCCGCAATGGTTTCTTCTGTAAAGCCCTCTTCCTTTCCATAAAACTCCAGGAAATCCATGCTGCGCCGGACGTGGGAGCCGGTATACTTGGCGCCGGTTCCTTCCCGGTCGGAGTCTTCCTGGATGTAGCCGGCGTCATGCAGGATGGACGCTGTCAGCCCTAATGCAATCTGTGCATGTGAAAAGTCCTTGCCGTCCAGGACGGCTCCGTGAATGAGGCGTGCCATCGCAAGAAAGGTTTCCACACTGTGGCGCAGATCATGAAATTCGGTGTTGCAGGCCTGGAAGCCGGGGTATAGGCCTTCATAAAGACCGACGGCCGTTATAAAGGCATGGGAGACCGGTGCATCGTTGAAATCCGGCGATATGCGTTTTAATATCAGCAGGACTTCCTGCAGGACCGCATCGGGAGAATCCGTACGTACCAGGTCGTATAATTTGGTTTTGGGCATTCGCTCTCCAGACGAATCAGGGGTTCGTCAGATTTGATGTTTTTGAACTATTTTGTACAGGATAACCCGGCCGGAATACAAGTAAAAATTTAAGAAACGGGAAAGGTGAGCTCCTCGCGCCTGCCGAAGTCGACGGCATTACTGATGAAAAAGATTCGGGAGGGCTTTATTTTATAAAATCTCACCCCGGCGACCTTTTGCGCGACGGCCTGGCCGAGCTTGCGGGGTGAAAAGAGAAAATCGGCCACGTCGGGGTATTTTTGGACGAAGGCTCGGGCGATCCGGCTGTTGTTCAGAATGCCGCCGACGTTTTCCACCCGGCCTTCCATCTGGATTCCCTTGATCATCTGCCACTTGTCATAGTCTTCATTGATCGTGGCCGAAACCCGGGGATTATGACTTAAGTTTTTACCGTGACGGCTGGTGGGACTGCTGAGAAAATAGAGATCAAAGCCGATGCTGACATAAAAGACGGTAGCTGCATGGGGAAGGCCCTCACTTACCGTGGCGAGGGATACGGTATGGTGGCGCTGCAGGTAATCCAGGATGGACTTTTCAAGTTCTTCTCTTTGCATCAATCAATCCGGCGAATGCAGTGGGTATGTCTTAATTGGTCCAGCGTATGGATGCCGCAGGAAAACATGGCCATTTTCAATTCATTCAGGACCCCTCTGATTTTTTGCCGGACGGCATCGGCCGAGCGGCTTGCAGGGGCGACCAGCGGCAGGGCCATCCCGGCGTAGCTGGCCCCCAGGGCGATGGCCTTGGCGATATCGATACCGGTGCGAATGCCGCCGGAGGCGATCAGGGGCGTTTTTTTTACGGCATTGCGGGCCGCGATCAGGGCCTCGGCCGTGGGAATACCCCAGTCGTCAAAGCAGACGTTGTCAGCGCGGCCGGGGTCCTTTTTTATAAGCCGGGTGATTTTGGTCCAGGATGTTCCGCCGGCGCCGGCAACGTCGAGCATGGCAACCCCGGCTTTTTCAAGTTTTGCGGCTGCGTCGGCGGAAAGGCCGAAACCGACCTCCTTGACAATGACCGGCACGCTGAGGTGACGGCAGATGTCGGCGATTTTTTCAAAAAGGCCTTTAAAGTCGGCCTGACCGTGCCCCTGGATGATTTTCTGCATGGGATTGAGATACAGGCACAGCGCATCCGCTCCGATCATTGCCACGGTTCTTTCACACTCCTCCAGGCCGTAATCGTAATTGAGATAAATGGCGCCAAGGTTGGCTAAAAGGGGAATGTCCGGGGCCACATCTCTGACCTGATAGGTTCCGGCCAGGGAAGCGTCCTCGATCCCCAGCCGCTGGGATCCCACCGACATCGCCACCCCGAGGGCCTGGGCGGCTGTTGCCAGGTTTTTGTTGATGGCGGCTGAATTTTCATAACCGCCGGTGATGGGGGATATGACAAAGGGGGCTGTGATCGTTTTTCCCAGAAACGTGCAATCCGTCGCAACGCTGGAGAAATCCATGTCCGGCAATGGATTGTTGACGAGATAAAATTTTTCAAACCCGGTGGTCAGGCCGGATTCAACATTTTCATCCAGACACACCCGGATATGATCTTTTTTGTCCCGGGAAGTGGAACGTTCTTTGGGATTATGTATTTTATGAGAATCTGACATGTTTTTGGATCATCTCCAACCGATAGATATGCCAATCGCTTTCGCCCATAAATCAGTATACCCCCAGCAATCCCCGGTCCCGGGCAAAGCCCTCAAACATACGGAAACTCACCAGGCCCAGGACGATATAACAGGCCGAATTAAATATCAGCCGCACAAGGTCCCCGCTTTGGACAACGGCAACAAACGGGGTGTTCTCAATCATCAACAGTCGCAGAATTTTTAAGCCCTGGGTCATGGGGAGGGTTTTGGCCACAACTTGCAGCCACCCGGGAAAGTTTTCGACGGGGGTTACCGCTCCGGTGAGGATCAGAAAGGCAAAGCGGACGACGATGGTGACATTGCCCAGGCGCTTGTAGATCAGGGTCAAACCGCCGAAAAAAAAAGCCAACCCGTAAAGTCCCGACAGGGTCAGGAGAAAAACAATGGCCACCGACAGGGGCGGAAAACTCAGGGAGATGCGGGTGGTCAGAATGATGGTAACGAGCACCATCCCGATAGTCAGGCAGTCCGCGATGGTTTTGCCGATGGCCCGCCCCCACAGGTTCGTGATCAGGCCGGACGGGCTCAGGGCAATCTGTTCCAAGATGCCGATCTGGGCCTCGTCGCGAATGGCATTGCTGAAGTGCCCGATTGAATTCAACGCAAACAGCCACAGGATAAAACCGACGGCGCGGTGAGCCAGGTCGGTGGGGTCAGCGAGAAGGGGCGAGTTGCCGCGAAACGTCCGGGCTGAGAAGAAAAAACCTAAAAAGAGGATATACACCATGACCAGCCCGGAGAGCGCCTCCAGGAAATAGCGTTTCAGCGTGATGAATTCACGCACCATTTCGGCAACCAATACATAGCCGGTGTTGATGAGCTGCTGTGGTTTATGCATAGATTATCCCTGTCGCGCCAGTATCTGATCGATAACCCGGGTAATATCTTTTATCTTGAACGGTTTGGGGAGCACGTAATCGACCTTTTTAGCTTTGACTTCATCTTCCTGCAGTTGAAATCCCCAGCCGGTTATCAGGACCGCAGGCATTCCGGGGACCAGGGCTTTCAGCTCCCGCACCAGATCCCATCCGGAAATGCCGGGCATTCCCAGATCGGTAAAGACCATGTCCCAGGGACCTTCGGTTTTAAACTTTTCCAATCCTGCTTCGCCATTCGAGGCTTTGCCGACATGATGTCCCATCCGTTCGAGGATTTCCGAAAGGAGATCCAGATTGTCCTGTTCGTCATCCACAACCAGTATTCGTGCGGTTTGTTTTCCGGGCAACGGGTCTTTTGCCCGTTCAGGCGTTTCAGAAACGGCCCCCTTTACCGGCAGGTAGATAATAAACGTGGTGCCGAAGCCTTTGCGGCTGACCACTTTCATGTCGCCATGGTGCCGTTTGATGATTCCATAGGCGATGCTTAATCCCAGTCCCAGGCCCTTGACGCCCTTGGTGCTGAAAAAGGGATCAAATATTTTTTTGCAGGTCTGTTCGTCCATACCGATTCCCGTATCTGAAATTTTAATCCGGACGAATCCGGCCGGATGGATGTTGTGATGATTCTGATACGCCGTCAGGGTCTCCAGAAACTGGGACTCGATTGAAAGATCGCCGCCATGAGGCATGGCGTCCAGGCTGTTTAAAATGATGTTGACAAAGGCTTCCCGCAGTTCCGGCGCATTTCCCGCCAGGACCGGGATTTCGTTCAGGTTAAGTTTCAGTCTAAAGGAATGCCCGCCCTTCCGGTAAACATTTTTCCAGCGCGCCGCGGTAAAATCCAGAGCGCTGCGAATCAATTGGTGCAGATCAACGGGCGCCAGTTCCGATTCCTTTGGGGTTTCCCGGGTGAAATCACCGATTTTTATAATGGTTTCGGAACCGGCGCGGGCCGCCCGTTCAATGGTTTTTAATCTTTTTATCAGGGTTTCATCCGCGGCTTCACGCAGCATCAGTTCGGTATGACCTAAAATAACCATGAGGATGTTATTGAAGTCATGGGCGATTCCCGCTGCCATTTCACCCAGGGATTGCAACTTGGCGGTCTGAAGAAGTTTTTCTTCGGTTTTTTTCTTTTCCGTCAGGTCGCGGGCCGTTATCAGATACCCGGTAGTCATGCCGTAAGTTTGAACCGGACTGGCGCCCTCGAGAAGTTCAATGATATGCTCTTCTCCCGTTTTATCGATGATTTTGATTTCAACGGACATCCGGGAAAAATTTTCATAGCCGCTGTTAAAAATTCCGGATATGAAATCGAAATCCTGGGGTGAAACAAGCATACTGAAATGTTTTCCCAGGAGTTCCTCACGGCTGTAACCGCTGATCTGTTCAACCCGGTGATTGATTATGTGGAAGTTCCCTTCAGGATCCAGGACAAACAGGGCATCCCCCGAGGTTTCAAAAAGGGCTTTATATTTTTTCTCGGATTCCTGCAGGCGGTTGTATAGCCTGGCGTTTTCAATGGCCACACCGATCTGGTCGCCGATATGACTCAACAGGTCGAGTTCCTCCTTGAAAAACGGGCGGCTGGTTTGATGGTGCAGGGCCATTGTGCCGATAGCTTTTCCTTTGAATTTCAATGGGATGATGATTGAAACCTGAAGTCCGTCCGCATGTAGGATTTTCGAGTTTTGCAGCGGTTGTTGAACCAGGGGTTTTGCGGAACGGATACAGCGCCAGCTTGAGTCTTCCCCGGATTTCCTGCGCCGGATGAGTTTATTCAACTCCTCAGAAGACAGCCCCCGATGGACGGTTAAAGCCAGTTCGTTTGTTTCCGCATTCAGCAGCCGGATGTGGGCGGCATCCGCATTAAAAACAGCTTTGACGCTTTCAAGGGATATTTTCAATGTTTCGTCAAGATTGAGGGACTGATTGATTGCCTCGGTCACTGCGTAGAAAGCCGAAAGGACCTTGCTGAGTTCTTCGACCTTTTGCGTTACTTTTTCCGGTGAACTTGAAGGATTTTCAGGCATATAGCTGATTTCCGCCGTTATGATTTCCGGTTGTTGAAAAAGTTTTCTGATCCTGCCAGTCCGAACATGCGGGTCGTGGATCCGTCAGCCGGACCCTGTCATCCGGACATAAACATCTTCCAGTTTCGGATCGGATTTCTCGACGGACACGATTCTGGCTTTGGATGAATGCAGCGCTTCCACAACTTCAAAAAAGACATTTTTCCGATCCAGGACCAGGCGAACGGCAGCCGTCGGGTTTTCCATGTCCCCCGGGAGCGGTTGAATTTCGCGAACCATCGGGTGCTTTTGCAAAATGGAAAGGTCGGGAGGGGAGCTGAACCGGATGACATAGTGCTCCCGTCCCAAACTCCCGAGCAGCGTTTCGGTCTTTTCGAAGGCGATCAGCCGGCCCTGATGGATGATGGCCACGCGATCGCAGATTTCCTCCACGATTTCGATCTGGTGCGTCGTCAGAAAAATAGTCCTGTTTTGTTTCCGGGCCAGATCAACGATGCGTTTTTTCAGCAGGGCGGCCGTATGGATATCCAAACCCAGGGTGGGTTCGTCCAGCAAAATCAGTTCCGGGTCGCCGATGAACGCCAGGATAATGGCCAGTTTCTGCTTCATCCCCTTGGAAAGGTTTTTTACCACCTCGTTTTTCTTTTTTTCAAGTTCAAAAAAAAGGAGCAGTTCGTCGCCTCTATCCCTCAGGGGCTTTCCGTGGGTATTTTTCAGATGGCCGAAATAGGTCAGGTTCTGTTTGACCGTCAAGGACCAGAGCGTGTTGCGCGATCCCTCCAGGACCGCGCCGATCCGGCCCAGGACGTCGGCGCGATTTTGCCGGAGGGACCGTCCGTTGATAAAAACTTCGCCGCGGGTGGGGGTCAGGA
>ENA-OSEO01005843-OSEO01005843.1-sediment-metagenome-genome-assembly--contig:-NODE-5843-length-11472-cov-2.711628_pt1 | contig 11472 bp, 10 predicted proteins | sample MGYA00237883_ERZ534232 | MGnify/ENA metagenome assembly ERZ534232
ATATCCCTGCTCGTCGTCTTTAATAAATTCAACCCTCAGTCCGGCTTTTTCCAGCAGCCGACGCATGGCCGGCTGTTCCGGCATCAGGTCCTTTTCCACCGCTGTTCCGGTCTTACGATGCAGATCATTTATTTCGTTAAAATTAATAAAATGAAAAACAATAAATCTCCCTCCGGGTTTAAGGGACCGCGCCAGTATCTTGAGCGCTTCTTCCTTGTTTTCAAAATGAGGGAAAACCTGGTGGCAGATGACCAGATCAAATTCATCCGGACCCAGCCCCGCGGCCTCCACGGAACTGTAAACAATTTCCGCTTCCGGCCTTTTTTTCGTTCTCTCCCGGGCCGCCCGCGCCATTTTCGCGCTGATCTCCAGCCCCAGCACCCGGCCTCCAGGCGAGACCCGGCCGGCCAGGATTTCCGTCAGCCGGCCGCTGCCGCAGCCCGGTTCCAGGATGTTCAAGCCGCTGAGCGGCCCGAGATGGTCAAAAAGCCGTCCCAGTTTGCGCTGTTCATCCAGGCCGTATTCCCTGGCCGACCAGGGCGCCTCCGACTGCGTATCAAAGTAAACCGCCTTGTCCGCGTACCTGGTCCGCTCAACTTCGAAATCTGGAACCTGGCCTTCACGCATGCCGCCGGTGAATCTGCCAGGTTTCATGGTTTGAAAACCTGTCCGAGATGGCCGTAAATCTTGATCATGTCCTGATAGACCGGCTGGCCGACCAGGAAGCTGTAAACCTCGTCAGCCTTGCCTTCCGGATCGATATCGGTGAATTTTCCCGGATAAAGCAGTTTACCCACCGTGTAAGCGTCGGCGATAACCGTGCCGATATTGGTCACATACCAGTTGAATGAGTGCAGCGCGTAGACCCGGTTGTTCTGAAAGGCCTTCAACCCCCGGTAAAATTCCGGCTTTTTGGCCATGTCTTCCCTGACATTCTGCAGCCCGCCGCCGTCTATGAATATAATCTCCGGATTAAGACCTAATAATTTTTCCTTGTCCACAAAAACATGGCCGCCTTCACCCCCGGAGGTGACTGCGTTCCTGGCCCCGATCCAATCAAAGGGCGGGTAAATTATCGAAGTGCTGTCAATCCCCTGCGTTCCTCGAAAGCCGATGCCGCCCACGTACACGGTTGGTTTTTTATTTTGAGGAAACCCGGCCGTCCTGGCCGATAAATCCTTCCGCGCCGCTTCAATAAATCCGACCACTTTTTCCGCCCGTTCCGCCCGGTTCAGTATCTTCCCGGCCAGCCTCAGGGAGTCATACACCACTTCGTTGAAGGTCGCGAACGGCCCGTAAGTCAGGACCACCACCGGGATGCCCAGCCTTTTCTGCAGTTCATCCGCCTTGTCGCGGTCCATATAAGTGATGAAAATGACCTGGGGCCTGACGGCCAGCGCCTTTTCCAGGTCCGGCAGCTTGTTGATGTAATTCGGTCCTCCGGGGCCTATGGACGGCAGCTTGATTAATTCGATATTGGCCATTAAATAGGGCCGGGTTTCAGGGGTGTTCTTTTCCAGGTCTTCCACCCCCACGACCTTGTCCTGGGCCTGGAGATACACAATCAGCCTCAAGGTCCCCGGGGCCAGGCAGATGATGCGGCCCGGGTTGAAGGGAACCGCCACTTCCCTTCCGGCCATATCCTTGATCGATATATCTGTTCCCGCCCAGACCGAACCGGAGGCAACGATGACCGGCAGTAAAATCAGCATCCAGAGTAACACCGCTTTCTTTTTCATGTGCATATCCTTTCGTCAATCCTCCAGGGGAATAATCACTTTATGCCGGCCGAACCGGCTGATACTTACCTTCACTCCATAAACGTCCTCGATATTTTCAGGCGCGACATCCTCGTTCCGGCACAGGGTGTGAACCATTCCGTCCTTAAGCATCAGGAAATAATCCACGAACCTGAAGGCCAGGTTGATATCGTGCAGCGAAACGACCGTGGAAATATTAAATTCCCGGACAGCGTCCCGGATAATCCGGATGACCTGAATCTGATTTTTCAAATCCAGGTTGCTGGTCGGTTCGTCCAGGAGCAGGATCTCCGGCTCCTGGGCCAGGGCCCGGGCGATAATCACCTTCTGCAGTTCGCCGCCGCTGAGCTGGTTGGCCGTTCGTTCGGCCAGGTGCTCGATGCGCAGGCGCCGCAGGACATCTTCCACCACCTGGTAATCCCGCGGCGTGGCCGACCACTTGATATAAGGTTTGCGCCCCAGCAGCACCGCGTCAAAAACAGTCAGCGGCTCGTCGCTGTATTTCTGGGGCACATAGCCGAAATGCCGGGCGATTTCCGGGCCGGACATACCCTTGAGGTCCTGGTCCTCCAGCCATACCGTCCCCTTCTGGGGGGACAGAATGCGGTTGAGGCACTTGAGCAGGGTTGATTTGCCGGCCCCGTTGACCCCGATCACGCCCAGAATCCTGCCCGGCTCCAGTTTAAAGTCCAGGCCGTTCAGAACATAACGATGATTATAGGTAAAATGCAGGCCCGATACGGTCAGGTTCATCGATTAAGCCCCCTTATCAGCAGGTAAAGGAAAAGAGGCGCCACCATGAAGGAGGTCAGGACACCGACCGGCAGGGTGCCTGAACCGATTAAAACCCGGCCGATGGTGTCCGCGGCCAGCAGCAGTACCGCGCCGATTACGCAGGAGTAAGGAATCAGCAGGCGATGGTCCGATCCGACCAGCCGGCGTCCGATATGGGGAGCCAGCAAGCCCAGAAAGGCGATGACGCCGTGAAAGGCCGTGGCCAGGGCCGCCACCAGGGCCGCCATGAACATCCCGGCCATCCGGAGCCTGGCCACTTCCACCCCCAGCCCCCGCGCCGTGTCCTCACCGGCGGCCACGGCATTTAAATCCCAGCGGTTGAAAAGAAAATATATTATTACCAGAGCGGTAACCACGGTCAGCAGCACAATTTCCGGCCAGCTCGACCGGGCCACGTCCCCGAAGGTCCAGAAGACCACGTTGGCGATTTCAACCTCGGTGGCGAAATACTGCACCAGGATGGTTCCGGAGGTAAACAGGGAAGACAAGGCCACCCCGGCCAGGATGATGGCCTCGGGCGACATTTTCCTGAACCGGGCCAGAAATAATATGACCAGGGTGGCGATAAGCGCTCCCAGAAAGGCGCAGAAGGTGACCGAAAAGACGCTGTTAATGGTCATAGAATTCGCCGCCGCCGTCCTGAGCGCGCTTTCGCGCATCCCTCCGGCCCCCAGGGCCACAATGGCGAAAGCCGCGCCGAAAGCCGCGCCCTGGCTTATCCCCAGGGTAAACGGCGAGGCCAGGGGATTGCGCAGCAACGTCTGGCTGACCAGCCCGGAAAGCCCCAGGCCGCAGCCGGTGGCCACCGCGGCCATAATCCGGGGCAGGCGGATATTCCAGACCACTATTTTCATCGGGCCGTCCTCACGTCCGGCGAGCGCACGCAGCATGCCGGCCAGGTCAATCTCGTACGCCCCCAGGGCCAGGGACCAGACCATCAATATCAGCAGAAGGGCCAGAAGGCCGGCCAGGAGATAAATTTTCGGACGGGCGGCGGCTCGATAGGCCTGGACAATCCGTCCGTCCGCGTCTTTATTGGCCATGGTCTCGGTGTTCATCATCATATAAATAAAAAAGCCACGACAATGTTCCCCTTCCGGGAAAAACGGCCTTCGTGGCATAATAATAAAAGTTAAAATTTTTTAATGAAACCGCTAAAAGCTTCGTGCTCTTGTTGAATGAAGTTTACTTCGGCCGCCGGTCTCTGTCAAGCGATAAGTTAAATTAATTAACGCGCCGGCGCCGGCTCTGCATCTATTCTTCGTTCTGTCCCTCGATTTCCAGGTTGATATAAGTTACGGTCTGAGAATTACATATTAATTAGCAAGAAACGGAAATAGATTTCAACTTATCCGGAGGCCGGAACGCAGCTTCAAATAAATGCTTGACAAGCTTGATGTTTCTGTGTTATTTCACAACGAACCGTTACAATCAGGTCCTTTAAAGGAAAGGAGGTGACGCCGAAACAGGGGCCGAATCACGCGTTTTTAGGCAACTTTTCATTTCATTAACTGTATTCCAAGAATCTAAGGAGGAAGCACAGATGAAAAAAGGTTTAATTATCGCCTTGGCGGCGCTAACCCTGTGCGTCTTTGCCGCAACGGCCTCGGCCGCTCCCACCTTGACGGTGAGCGGCGCGTCCGAGTGGACTGGTTATTACCTGTCCAACCCCGGGGCCAATTCCGCGGCGGCTGACGCCGAACCAAAATCCTTCGGGACCATGATTACGGTCGTGTCCGCTAACCTGGCTATTGCCCAAAACCTGTTTTTCAGAGTGTCCTGGGAAGGACATGACCGCTACTGGGGCACCACCAGCCATAAAGACCCGAACACCACCGGTACAAGCAGCGCGGCCAACTCGCTGGTTGACTGGAACGACGCCGTAATGACTTATATATCCCCTTACGGCATTTTTATTGTCGGCACCTACAAGTCCAGCGGCGCCAAGGTCAACGGCTCCGGCGGCGAACTGGCCCAGTGGGGCCTGCAGGGGTCTCATGTCGGTGCTTACCGCAACTGGGGGGGCAGCTTTGGCACCCAGTACGACATGCTCATCTGGTCCAAAAACTTCAGTAAAGCTCTCAACCTCCGAGTTTATGGACTGAAGTACACCGAGCATGACGCGGTGACCGTCAGCGAAGTTGACGGAGACGTCTGGCAGTACTCGATCAGGCCGACCTACAACTGGAAGACCGGCGGCGCGTACGTGGATGTGCGCTGGTCCAGGGTCAGGTACCCGGTGATCATGAACGCTTCCGGGGATTGGTACAGCACTTTGTTTGGCATTCTCTACCAAATTCCCGTAGGCGATGGCAACGTTCTCAATGCCACCAACACCGGCAACTCGGATTGGTACTATTTTTACCTCGGCGTAGCTCAGAAGTTCGGCCCGGTTAAAGTTGGCTGGAACTCTGAATACAAAATGGGCAAAATTGAAGGCGCGGGCTCCCTTGACGGTGAAAGCTGGGATACCAGCTCTTTCAAGTATTACCTGGAAGCCGTGTACGCCTCCGGCCCGATTGAAGCCGGCGCGTGTTTCAGCCACACTCATTTGAGTAAACTTGAAGAAAATACTGGCAATACCCTGACCGTTGGTACGACCTTCCGTCCTCTGTATGCCTTTTACTCCAAGAACAACGTGGCCGGGCTGGGGAACGATCTGGGCAACCATAACCTGCTCGCCGTGTGGTTTGATTACAACGTCATCAAGAACCTCTGGCTGCATGTAGCCTATGGTTACCTGCAATGGTCAAATACGGAGTTGTACAGCTTTACGCCTGTGGCGCCGCCTTATGTCTATACAGTGTCCCCGTATGACGTCGGCAAGACCATCGGTTCCGAAATCGACTTCGGCCTGAACTACACTGTAGCCAAAGGCCTGGATGTCGGCCTCCATTTCGGTTACTTCATGCCGGCCCAGGGCTGGGAAGATTTCCAGACCCTGCTGAATGGCACGACCGATTCGGGCGCCTCATACCTGGCTGAAGCGGTAATAAGCTTGGCCTTCTAACCTCCAACCCGCTCTCCGAGCGAAAAAACCCCGGGAAATTTCCCGGGGTTTTTTATGCTTCTTTTACCATGCCTGTTTAATCCGCCAGGCTAAATATATCCCAGGTCTTTCAGCTTCCGCTCGACCGCTTCGGCTTCCGGTTCGGAAAGGTCTTCGTTCACGGGAGGCGCGTAGCCACTTATCTCCAGAACCCTCAAAATCCGGGCCAGACAATCCCCGGGGTCTTCCTCGTTCGTGCGTAGCGCCACCTCGGGATTTTCCGGGGGTTCATAAGAAGCCTCGACGCCGGGCTCGGATAGGTCCCCAACGCTTTCCCGGCCGGGGACATCAACCGGGCCGTTAAAAAACACCTCGATAAAATCGCCCGCCTCCGCCCGTATTTTCTCCCTGACTTCCCGGCCGACGGCATCATCGGCCACAATAACGGCCCGGCCTCCACGAACCAGCGTTGTCACGGCCCGGCCGAGCCGGCGGGCCTCGTTTTCCCTGTCCGCTGAAGCAACCCGGTTCATTCCCTGGCTGTCAACAACCTGGCTCAGACCGGTGTCCAGTGCTTCCACCACAAGCCCCCGGCCGCGCAGAACCCCGGCCAGCAGGCCGGCTACCGTGTGCTTCCCCGAACCTCCGGGTCCGGTCAGCCAGACGCAAAATCCCTGGATCATATAACTCCCTTCCCCAGCGCCTGGTCCATAAACCGGACGGATTTTAACTCCCGGTTAAGAATATAGGTGATATAAGCCCTTAAAAACGGCTGGACCTCCTCAATCACCCTGGCTGAAACCCTGGCCCGGCCAACCTTGCCCAAATCAAGCGACTGAATAAGGGCCATGAGTTTCAACGAACCATGGGGCACGGGAAACCCGGACGGGGCGCAGGGCCGGCAGGCCAGCCCTCCCAGGGCCGGGCTCAGCGCCGGAGAGTCCATATCCGAAACCTCGCGCCCGCAAACGCCGCATCTGGCCAGGGATGGCCCGAACCCAGCCGCCTTCAACAGGCGTACCTGGAAAATAAAAGCCTCCTCCATCATCTTTTCAACCGGAGCAAGTCTTTCCAGAAACCAGGCCAGCAGGTCAAAAATTTCCGGGGCCTGGTCCCCGGGGGCCGTCAAACCATCGACCAGTTCCAGTCCATAACCGACCAGGGCCAGCGCCTTGATCTCGCCGGCCGGAACCTCAAATGATTTCAGGATGTCGCCCCGTTCCAGGTAAACGAGATCGCGGCCCGGGGCGGAAGTGAAGGTCAGCTCAACCAGGGCCGGGGATGAAAAGATATTGCCGAAGCGTTTCCGGCTTTTACGGCCGTGTTTGGCCAGGCCGCTCATCTTGCCGTGTTCCCGGGAGAGAAAGGTGATGATTAAATCAGCCTCGCCGTAATTGGTCCGGCTTAAAATCACCACCGGCAGTTTTTGTTCCCTCCCCTTCATCCCTCTTCCGCTCCCGGCTCGGGACGCAACGTTAACGCACATCCGGCCGCGTCATTCATATTATTCAGCAGGCCCGGGTCCGGGGTCGAGTTCATGTCGCCGGTGTCAAGGCTCGGGCAGAATCAGGGTCTTGACTTCGCCCCTTTTGCCCGGAGTGGGTAAAACTTCACCGTTGTAAGTAATCCTGACTCCGCCGGCGTTGCCGATCAACAGCGTGAATCCCTTTTCAGCCGTAAGCGAAACAGACATGCCTCCGTGCAGGAGATATTCCCCCATATCCACCCCGTCCCGGTTGACCCTGATCCAGGTTTTTTCCAGGGCGACCAGCTCCAGGGTCTTCACCCCCTCGCGCCCCGCCGGAAGAGATGGCGCGGATTCAATGCCAGGCGCGGCTGGTTCCGGGGTGGTTCCAGTCATCCCGGTTCCCGGCGGAACTTCGCTTTTTCCTTCTTCAACCGGTTGACCCGGTTCACTGATTTGCACGCCCGCCGGCTCGCCATCCCTCGGAACCGTCCCGTTTTCCACGTTTTCAACCGGTCCAGGCCGCTCAACTTCTGGCCCGGTAAGCTGAATCGGCCTTGGCAGACCCGGTTCGACCACGGAGTCCTCAACGTAAAAATAATACCAGAGGCCGGCGAGCAGGGCCAGAATCAGAACAGCTCCCCCCAGGAAAAAAGAAAGCCCGAATTTCTTTCTGGAGGGTTTGGTGGAAGAAATGACCTCCTTCAGCCTGTTGGCCTTCTGGGTCGGCAGATTATTATATTCCTCGCTTTGTTCCTGACTGTCAGCCCTTTGCCTGGTGGAAGTCAAGGCATTGAATTCGCCAATCAGGTCCTCTTCATCCATCTCCAGCGCCCTGGCGTAAGCCCGGATGAAACCCCTGATATAAACAACCGCGGGCAGACTGGCCATCTGCCCGGCCTCCAGGGCTTCCAGATGGTGAGGGGGAATCCTGGTGGCTTCAGCGATTTCCTGCAAGGTCAAACCTTTTTCGGTTCTCCTCCTTTTGAAACGCTGGCCTAAATTCTCAAATCCGCTTTCTAAATCCATCTTAATCTCTGCCGTCAGGGATAAAACCGGTCCATCAGCCGTGGAAACGGCGCGGCCTCACGAACATGCTTGAGGCCGCACAGCCAGGTCAGCGTCCTTTCCAGCCCCAGGCCGAAGCCCGAGTGAGGAACCGAGCCGTAACGCCTCAAGTCCAGATACCATTCCAAGTCTTCCCGGGGAATTTTCTCCTTTTCCATGCGCTCCGTCAAGGCCTGAAGGTCGTCTTCGCGTTGAGACCCGCCGATTATCTCGCCGTAGCCTTCCGGAGCGAGCACATCCAGGCACAGGACCAGGCGGGGATTGTCCGGGTCAGGCTTCATATAAAAAGCCTTGGCCTCCACCGGGTAGCGATGAATCAGCACCGGCGTGTCCTGCTCATTTGACAGGAAGGTTTCTTCGGCCGCGCCCAGATCCTGGCCCCAGACCGGATTGAAATTATTGTCCTTGAGCTTCTCCAGGGCCTGCTCGTAGGAAATCCGGGCAAAGGGACGCCGGACGGCCTCCAGGGCCTTGATGTCCCGTTCAATAACCTCAAACTCGGTCCGGCGGGTTTCCAGAAGCCTGGACACCAGGCCGGCGATCAGCTCCTCGCTCAACTCCATGATGTCATCAAGAACGGCAAAGGCCATTTCAGGCTCAATCATCCAGAATTCGGTCAGATGCCGCCGGGTCTTGGATTTTTCCGCCCGAAAGGTTGGGCCGAAGGTGTAAACCCGGCCCAGAGCCATGGCCCCCGCTTCGGCGTAAAGCTGCCCGCTCTGGGTCAGGTACACCTGGCCGTGGTCGAAATATGGCACCGGGAAAAGGGTGGAAGCGCCTTCACAGGACGAAGGCGTGAAAATCGGCGCGTCCAGTTGAATAAAATCCCTCGAGTGGAAAAAATCTTGAATGGCCCGGATCAATTCGGACCGGATGCGCATGATTGCCTGCTGCCGCCTGGACCTGAGCCAGAGGTGTCTGTTCCTGAGCAGAAAGTCCGGCCCGTGCTCTTTGGGCGTGATGGGGTATTCCGCGGCCAGGCTGATAATTCGCAAATCGGTGAGGTTGAGTTCATAACCGCCGGGGGCTCTTTTATCAGCCCTGACCACGCCGGTGACTTCCAGGGATGTTTCCTGGGTCAGGTCATTGAAGGCCTCGAAAATTTCGGCGGATACGTCCGAGGAACTCATGACCGTCTGCATGACGCCCGTGCCGTCCCGCACCAGCAGAAAACGCACCTTGCCCCCGGCGCGCTTGCTGTAAACCCAGCCCTTCAATTTAACCGCCCGGCCCTGGTGAAGCCCGGCCTTTTCTATCATTATCCAGGGTTCCGACATCAGGCGCACCCGCTAAAAATTTATTTTTATAACCGCCCTGGCCTTGGCCTTGTCAAGCCACTCCCTGAATTTCTTTTCCGTGGCCTCGGCGGTCAGTTCCTCCTGCACGCGGCGTCTGGTGTTTTCGGTCAACTTCTGCCCGGTTCTGTCCCATTCCACCACCTGCAGAATCTGCACGGTCTCAGCCAGCCTGATCGGACGGCTGATTTGTCCTTCCTTAAGTTCCTCGATAGCTTCCATAATCTCGGCGGCCAGGTCGCTCAGGTTGACCATGCCCATGTCAAACCGCTTGGGAGTTTCCCCGGTCTCAGAATATTTATTCACCGCGTCAATAAATTTCAGCCCCTTATCGATTTCAGCCTTGATGGCCTCAGCCCGGCGCATGACCTCCGCTTCCGAAGACTCGTCATCAAGCCGTAAAAGGATATTGCGCAGATGAACCTTGCTCTCCCGGTCCGTTTCACTGGCGGCGGCCCTGTGCCGGGCCATGATTTCTTCCTCGGTGATGATTATCCGCGAACGTATCTCTTTCTCGATTATCTTCTGCTGAAGCAACTGAAGGCGAATATTTTTTCTGAACTGAACCAGGTCAATGCCCATCCTGGCCAGCTCGGTCTCCAGTATTTCCTGAGTGACTTTATTGGCTGCCTTGATCCGTTCAATCGCGTCATCAAGTTCTCTCTCGCTCACGGTCAGACCCAACCTGGCGCTTTCCTGTTCAAGTATTTTCCGGTTAACCAGTTCATCGAGAACCTTTTTCCGCAGATCATTCACCTGATCCGGGCTCATATCCGGTTTTTCCTTGAGCATGGGCTTCAGTTCCTGGTTGATTTCCTGCATGGTTATAATCTGGCCATTGACAAAGGCCACGATACGATCCACAACCTCAGCCTGGAGAAGAGCGGCAAAACCGGCTCCGGCCGCGAAAATAATGATGGACAGACCCATTATCCGAAAAAATCTGGCAGCATCAAGATTGGTCATTTAACTGTTCCTTTTCAATCAGCATCGGTTTATTGATCCGGCTCGATAATTCGGAGCAGGTCCGGGCTATAGGTAATGGCAGCCTTCTGTTTCAGTTCCTGAACCCACCGGGCATGGAGCTGGTCTTCGCGGGTGTTGACATAACGCCGCCGCAGGTACGCTTCCGTTTCCTCCGGGGTCATGGGCCGGCTTGGCTGCATGGCCACGACCTTGAATATGGAATACCCGTATGAGGTTTCCACTACCTCGCTGACCTCCCCGACCTTTGTTTTCACGATAGCCTCGCTCATGGCCGGAGGCAATTCGCGCGGGTCAAGGAATCCGCTTATTTTAGGGGCTTCGGCCTGGTTTTCCCTGGCTGCCTGATCAAAATCACGGCCGTTCCGCATCCTGGTCAACACCGACCGCGCCCCGGCCCGGGATTTGAAAGTTAAATAACTGACCTTGTACAGGGCCGGATGGGTCAACTCGCTCTTATAGACTTCGGCCAGGGCTTTCAATTCTTCGGGTTCCAGGGCCAATTGCGCCCCGTATTCTGTCTCAACCGCCTTTTTGATTAACAGACTCCGCCTGACGCCCTCTTTCCATTCATCAAACAGAACATATTCCTTGACCAGCATTTCGTCAAATGAGCTTCCCGGATAGTCACGCCTGATTTCAGCGATCCTGGCCTCCAGCTCGGCCCTGGTGACGGTCAGGCCCCTCTTTTCAGCTTCCGCCAGGATAAGTTCTTCATTGATCATCTGTTCCAGGATTTCCAGGACGACCGCCCGTTCTTCCCCGGTTATAGCGGCCAGTCCGGAGCGAAGGCCGGCGGCCCTGACCAGTTTTTCCGTTTTGATCTGACGGCCGTTAACGATAACCACCGCGCCCTCATCCATCTCAGGCCCGCATCCGCCCAAAACCAGTAACAGCGGGATTAATATGACCAAGAGCCGGCCACACGGCCTTGAAGGAATCAAGACGTCAAGCCGAATATCTTTTCCGAAACCATCGGCCTTGCTCCAGCGCTTGATAACCGGCCGAATCATTTATGATGTCATCCTGGTTGATCCTGTGATTTTAAACTTTATTATTTCAGATGAGCACTTGCAAGATGTTTCTTGCTTTATTTAAACCTTCAAGCCCGGACAA
>ENA-OSEO01005844-OSEO01005844.1-sediment-metagenome-genome-assembly--contig:-NODE-5844-length-11471-cov-5.284009_pt1 | contig 11471 bp, 8 predicted proteins | sample MGYA00237883_ERZ534232 | MGnify/ENA metagenome assembly ERZ534232
TAATCCAGCCGCCCCCGGTATTCTCAGCATAGATCACGCTGGGCCCAGGCATAGTGTAGGCAATGCGCGGAACATCGTCGTCACCCACGATAAGCGTGGGTTGGCCTGTGGCTCTGGTGGCGACGGTCTCAGTCACCCAGGTGGCCCCTGTCAGCCTAGCGTAGATCAGCTGCCCATCCTCCGTGGTATAAGCAACGTGGGGCGTGCCCTCACTGTCTAGAGCTAGGGATTGTCCTTCGATGAGCATACCCGTATCGGCTACAGTTTGCAGCGCCCATTGGCCGCCGCCCTGCGTGAGTTTGACCAGCACAGAGTTGTAGCCCTCTTTCAGCGTCACGTCGGCTTTGTCCTGTCCGGGCTCTGCGGGGCGCTCCGCGTTGTTCTCGTGCACGAGTTGGCCGTTGAGCCAGACCTTGACGCCGTCGTCGCTGCCAAGCTGCAAAGTCGCCTTCCGGGCTCGCGGTGAGCGGATCCTGGCCTTCAGGTAGGCGACCGCATCCTGGGCATTGCCGACGGCTTCGATCAGGTTGATCGTGCCCCGACGGGCGCCGAAGCTGACCCACTTGTCGAAGTCCGTGCCGTCGAAGAGCACAACCGCGCCCGCGGGCGGCCTGGCTCCCAGCGTGGGCGACTTGCGCACGGCCTTGTCCAGCGAGAACGTCCCTGTGACCGAGCCGCCGTCGCTGGTTTCGCCTTTGAATCGACCGGCGAGCTTGCCCCGCTCGATGACTGCTTCGATGGTCCCCTCAATGGGCGTGCTATCCGGGTTCAACGGGCCGGCGAATCTCACATTGCCCCCCTGAGCCTGCCCATCCAGCACCGCGTAGGGCTCCGTCGTGACGACGAATCCTTCGAGGAATCTCGCCCGGTATTGGCCGGAGCCGAGGGCAATCACCTGGGCGACGATCGATCCGGAGTCATAGCCCTCGGTGACCTCCCAGCGACCTTCCCAATCCCCCATGAAGGGGTCCACCTCGGCCGCCCGGACAGATGCCACAAGCGACAGGACAACACCAAAAGCCAACACGAGGTTTTGCATGCGATTTCGAACAGAGCTATCGCTCTTCATGACCTTCTCTCCGATTGCCTCGAATCACGGTTCGACCTTGAGACCGTCGAGCTTGCCGCCGTCGGGACTGCGAAGACGCAGGGCCAGCGCCCACTGGCCGCCATCCTGCGTCAGCTTCACCAGCACGGGATTCCACCCTTCTTTGAGCGTCACGTCGGCCTTGTCCTGTCCCGGCTCGACCGGGCGGGTAGCATTGTTGGCGTGCACGAGCTGGCCGTTGAGCCAGACCTTCACGCCGTCGTCGCTGCCGAGTTCGAGGCGGGCCTTCTGTTCCTTCGGCGACCCGACCCGCGTCCGCAGATACGCGACGCGGGTGTTGCCCGCCAAAGACTCGACCTTATCCAATTCGATCAACCAGGGTCGCTCCGCATCCGTTCCAACGGGCATAGGCCGCCACTTCGCTTCCTGGCCCTCCTGTTCCGGAGGGAACAACGTGTCAAACAACTCGCTGGCCTGGACGTCTTTCGTGTAGGGACCGCTGACCTGCCAGGCAACGATGTAGTCATCGAACCGCTCGATCTGATCGATGATCTCCTGGGCCTGCTGACGAAGCGCATCCTGCTTCGTGGCCTGGACCACCTTCGCGAGCACTTCCTTCGTGCGCTGCGGATGGCTGGCGTAGATCCCCTGGGCGATCTGAACGGCCGCCGATTCGGCCTCCAGGTGCAGGGGCAGATCGTCCAGGTACTCCGCGGCCATGTTCAGCGCCGCCAGCGACTTCGTGGCCGCCAGGCCGGAGAGGACCCGCTTCTTTTCCGCCGCCTCGCCGGCCAGATCCATCGCCTTCTTATATAGTCCGATGGTCTCCTCGGGGGATCGATTGCTCTCCAGGCCGAGCAGACGCACGAAACCCCGCAGGGCCAGGATCTTGTATCGCGCGTTCTCCGCTGTTTGCGCCACTTTGAGCAGGTCGGGCACAGGGTCCGCCGTCGGCCAATCGGAGAGGGCGCGGATCGCGGCATCCTGAATTTCCGCCTCCCGGCTGCTCAGCGCCGTCCGCAACGTGGGCAGCGCACTGCTGTCGCCAATCCGGCCGAGCACACGGAGCAGGGACGCACGATTCGGATTGTCCTTGACGTTCGGCAGTACGGCGAGCACGGCGGCCGCCTGGCGGGTCTTGTCCTCGATCTTGTGCGCAACCGCGGCGACCGTCTTCTCGGCCTCGGTGCGGTCGGCGTCGCTCTTGACGTCCAGCAGCAGGTTCACCAAGGCAGGCATCTCCTCAGGCTTCGCCACCACCTTGAGGACCTTGAGCGATTCAATCCGGACCTTGCGATCCTCGTCCTTGGCGGCCTTGAGCAGTGTTTCGACAGAGCCGCCAATGTTGCGCTCGCCGATCGCGGTGACTAATTCGGCCTTGACCTCCGGAGTTGCGGCGGGAAGGCTCTGAAGAACCGCCGCGTCCACCTCCGGGCCGCGAAGCCGGTACAGACTCTCGCGGGCCGCCTTCTGCTCGGCTCCTTTGCTCGCGGCCGCCCGCTCGGCCAACAGCGGCACGTTCGACGCGCTGCCAATCTGACCGATTGCTTTCAGCGCCGCAATACGAACCGACTCGTCCTGTGACTTGCCCGCCTCGATCACCGCCGGCAGGGCCAGCGCGTCGCCTCGATCCGCCAGGGCCGACAGCAACTGCACCTGGGCGGTCGGACCCAGATTCGGCAACTCCTGCGCCAGGGCCTGGGTCACCGCGGGACCCGGGATCTCCCGCACGATGGCGATGGCGCCCGTCTGCATCTCGGCGTCGGGGCTCTTGAGCGCATCGATCACCATCTTGATGACCTCCTGGTTGCCCTCCCCCGCCGTGACCGGGGAAACCACCACACCGAGCAGACCGGCGATAAGCGCTGCAATCAAGATCGAACGAATTCCCTTCGACTGCCGAGTCATTTCCATAGTCCCATCCAGCAAAGAACTGCAGAAGATCCGAAGCACGAAATCCCGGACCTTCCGCCCACCCCTGTATCAAGTCTTCGCAGCTCAACAGGGGGCCCCCAACACGGAATGCCGCGTTCGGGGCACCCCCGGTTCGTGCTTTGCCCGTGACGCTACTTGCTGCCGCTCTGGGTGGAACGGACCATGCCTTTGATGGCCGCGGTGCGGACCAACTGCGGCACGCCTTCCTTGTTCAGGCTGACATAGATCCTCTGGGCGCCGGTCTTGTCGCCCCCGGCCACCATTTGATCCGCGACCTTCAGGAGAGCATCGTAGACGAGCATCTTCTGGGCGTCCGGGGCACTCCCCAGAGCGCTGTTCAAACCGGCTAGGGCATCGGGCCCGCCGATCTTGCCCAGCGCGCAAATGGCAGCGCCGGCCAGTTGCTTATCAGAATTGCCCACGAGCTTGGCGATCTCGGCCGCAGCGGGCTTGGTCCCCCGCTCGCCCAGGCTGTTGACGATCCCGATCTTCGCCTTGCCGGTGGCCTTGCCCATAGCGCCCAGCAGAGCTTTGTCCGCCGCCTGGCCTGGAATCCGCTCCAGGGCATAGCGGGCCATGTCCGAGTATTCCTCGTTCGTGAGCATGGTCGCCAGCACGGGCACCGACTGCTCGGTCCCGATGATGCTCAGCTCGCGGCAGGCATACTGCTTGCCGGCGTACTTGGCATCGGACTTGAGGACCTCAAGCAGCGAGGCCTCGAACTTCTTCAGTTCGTCGGGTTGGCCGTAGGCCTTGCGAATCGCATCGCTGATCTCCGTCAACGCCGCGCGGCTCTGACCGAAATCGTACGCCTTCACCTTCTCCACGAGCGTGTTGCCGGTCTGTCCTTGCGCCATATCCTGTCCCTTTCCAGATCCGGTCGGTTTCGTCGGCACCTTGAAATCGCCCATCGCGAACTGAATCCCGCGCAGGTAGTGCGCGAGAAGCGTCGGGTTCATAAAGATCGCGTCGTTGTGCCCGAACGAGCAGTAGAACAGGCGGCCCTTGCCCACCTCTTTGATCCACGTGATGCCCGTATCGACGTCGGAGGCCTTCCACTCCCGAACGTTGCGGGTGGTCGGGTCGCTGGTGTCCAGGCTCATCAGGACGTACTGCTTGTCGCGAGAATACAGCGGCGGTTCCGTGCGATAGATCTCGTCGCTGAGCTTGAACTCCTGATCCTTGAACGGCGCCATCAGGGGATGATCGGGCTCATCGACCTTGAAGGCCCAGGTGCCCCCGGCGGTCCAGGGATGCCCGCTGAACTTGTTGCCCATCATCTCCATGCCTTCGGGCCACTGGTAGAAGTTGTCGGCCGCCGCATGGATGCCGATCAGTCCCTTGCCGCTCTTGACGAAATCCATCAGGGCCTTGCACTGCTCCGGCGTCTTCTCCGGATCGAATTTCAGGCTCGTTGTGTTGTTCAGGCAGATCGCATCGAACTGCTTGAGCGCGTCCGCGTTGAACACGGAGTAGTCGTCCGTGACCACCGTCACCTGGAACGCGCCGGTCTTGTCGCCCATGATCTTGAGGGCCTCGTTCGCCACCGGGATCACGGTATGGAAGAACGTCTCGCAGCGCCAGAACACGAGCATCTTGCGCGCCTTCTCCGGTTTGACCACCGGCTTGTCCGGCATCGCGGCTTTGATCTTGGCGATCTCTTCATCCTTCAACTGACGCAGTTCCTTCGGCGACTCCGCCCACAGCGCTGTTGACAGGCAGAAACCGGCCAGCAGCATCGCAGCAATCACTCTCGACCTCACCATATCGGCTCCTTTCTTCTGATATCGTACGGTGTGCCTCATTTCACGCTTCACGCTTCACGAGGCACGCTTCTTACAGATGCCATGGGGCCCGCATCGGCCGCGACAGCAGCCGATTGGCCTCATCATCGTTGGCGAATTGTTCTTTCTCCGGGTCCCAGCGTATCTTGCGCTCCAAGAGCATGGCGATCTCACCCAGCAGGCCGACCGTGATCGAGCGGCAGGCGGTCTCGATCGGCGCGATCGTCTTCTGGCGGGACTTCACGCAATCGAGGAAGTTCTGCTGGTGATCGCGGCTCTCGTACAGGCGGTCTTCGTTGGGCCCGATCGTCTCGTTCCACAGTTCCGGCGGATTCGTTGCCTGCCGGCCGCGGTCCACGTGGACCCAGCCCTTCTCGCCGTACCAGACGGTCCCCATGCCCTTGGGCACCTGCCGGTCGTTGGCCACGACCATCTCGACACCGTTGGCGTACTTGCAGGTGAACTTGTACTCGGTCGGGACGTCGTAGATGCCGTCCTTCGGATAGACGCCTTTGCCCTCGATTTCGACCGGGCCGGTGTCGTCCAGTCCGAGACCCCAGTGGGCAATGTCAATGTGATGGCCCGCCCAGTCGGTGAGCTGGCCGCCGGAATAGTCCATGATCCAGCGCCAGTCCCAGTGCGGAGCCCTGTCGCTGTACTGGCGGAACGGACGCCACAACGCCGGTCCCAGCCAGAAATCCCAGTCCAGCCCTTCGGGAGGCTCGGAGACGGGAGGATTGCCGCCGCCCCCACCGGTGGGCAGGCCCACCTCCACGCGGGTGATCTTGCCGATCCGTCCGTTGCGGACCAGCTCGCAGCCATGGTGGAAGTTGGCGACCGACCGCTGCCAGCTCCCCGTCTGCCAGATCCGGCCGTAACGGTTCACTGTGTCCCGCATCACCTTGGCCTCATGAATCGTGCGGGCCAGGGGCTTCTCGCCGTACATATCCTTGCCCGCCTGGGCTCCTAAAACCACCGGAATCGAATGCCAGTGGTCCGGCATGGCCAGCGACAGTGCGTCCACGTCGCCCCGAGCGAGCAACTCGCGGAAATCGCTGTAGGTCGCACAACCCGAGTCGCCGTACTTCTTGTCCACCGTGTCCTTGGCCCGGCTCAAGTTACGCTTGTCGACGTCGCAAACCGCGACGACCTGGGCATCCTTCTTGCTCAGGAAACCGTTCATATTACCTGAGCCTTGGCTCCCAACGCCGATGCACCCCATCACGATCCGCTCGCTCGGCACCACCGCCCCGCCGGCTCCCAATGCCGTCGAACGAACAACGTATGGAAACCCCACAACGCCAATGGAAAGCCCGGCGGCATTCCGCAGGAACTGGCGTCGTGACTGAATGATCCGATTCATACCGTTCTCCTTATGCCGACAGATACCACGGGCTGCGATAGGGCCGGGAGATGAGGCGATTGGCCTCGTCGTCGCCGAGGAAGACCTCGCGCACCGGGTCCCATTTCAGCGGGCGCTGCAGCTTGTAGGCGATGTTGCCGAGGTGGCACACGGTCACCGAGCTGGCGCCGATCGCCACGTCGCAGATTGGCTCGCTGCGCTTGCGGACCGCGTCGAGCCAGTCGGTGTAATGATTCTTACTGTCGTACAGGTGCACTTTATCGGCCCCAATGACATGGTCCTTGAGGCTGTCCGGCCAGGTCTTGAGATACCCGCGATTGACCTCGACCTTGCCGGTGGTGCCCTCGAAGAGCACGCCGTTGGCATTGTCCCGCGTCATGGGGATACCGTTGGCGTACTTGTACGTCAGAACCTTCACGTCTTTGCCGTCGGGTGGGAGGATCTCGACCGGCCCGCTCTTGTCCATCCCCAGGGCCCACTGGGCGATGTCGAAGTGATGCGCGCCCCAGTCGGTCATGCCGCCGCCCCCGTAGTAGCTGTGATAGCGCCAGTTCGGGAAGCCGTCGAAGCTGATGTGCGGGGCCAGATCGTTGTTGTAGGGTCGCCACATGGCCGGCCCCACCCACATCTCCCAATCGAGATAGTCCGGTACGGGTTGTGCCTCGAGGGGTTTGTCCTCCGGCGGGCCGCCCACGCCGACCGTCACGTGCTTGATGTCGCCGATGTAGCCGTTCCGCACCAATTCGCAGGCGAAACGGAACTCGCGTGAAGAACGCTGCATGCTGCCGGTTTGGAAGACACGGTTGTACTTCCGCACCGCGTTGACCATCGCGCGGGCTTCGGCAATCGTCTGCGTCAGCGGCTTCTCGCAGTAGATGTCCTTGCCTGCCTGGCAGGCGGCAATCGAGATGGCCGCGTGCCAGTGGTCCGGCGTCGAGATCACGACCGCGTCGATGTCCGTTCGGGCCAGCACGTCGCGGAAATCATGGTAGGTGTCGCAGCCCTTATAGGACGCCACTTTCCTGTCTGCATAGAACTTGTCGACGATGCCCTTGCTGCTACGTTCGAGCTTGAGCTTGTCCACGTCGCACGCCGCGACCACCTGCGTGCCGGGCGAGTTCAGAAACGCCCGCATCAGATGTTGGCTCTGCTTGCCGCAGGCGATGAACCCCAGCGTAATCCGCTCGCTGGGCGCCTGGGCCCCGAAGACTGAGGACGGGACCACACCAGGAAAGCCCGCCACCGCGGCGGCACCGGCCGCCGCCTTCAGGAAATCACGTCGATGGATGCTCTTGCGTGCCATTGGACTACCTTCTTGCTCCAAGAGATGAGAATGTGATGATACAGGATCTGCCCGCCCCCGCCGTGCTGCCGGCCACCCTCCCACGAGATGGATGCCGGCTCAAGTGCTGCCTGATGCCCATTCTTGCGGCTTTCCTGCCTGAAGAACCGGCGAGGCCCGGAACCCTTCGCAGGGCCCGGGCCTCGTCGTGCTGATGACTACTTCTTCTCGAAGGCCGAGTCGAAGGCGATCTGAGAGGGCTTGAAATCGGCCTTCTTGATCGCCTGGACGGCCTCGGCCGCCCCGTGCTCGCGGTCCATCCGACCGTCTTCCCACTCGATCGAGAGCGGGCCCTGGTAGCCGATGTCGTTGAGTGCCACGATGATTTCCTCGAAGTTGATGTCCCCGTGGCCGATGGAACGGAAGTCCCAGTACCGACGAGGGTCGGTGAAATCCGTGTGGCCACCGAAGACGCCGACGGTACCGTCCCCGTGACCCCACCACACATCCTTCATATGGCAGTGGAAAATCCGCTTGGGGAACGTGCGAATGAACTTCACGTAGTCCACGTGCTGGTAACCGAAGTGGCTCGGATCGTAGTTGAAGCCGAAGCACTCATGGCCTTTGACGGCCTCAACCGCCCGCTGCGCGGAGGCAATATCGAACGCGATTTCGGTCGGATGCACTTCCAGGCCGAACTTGATCCCTTCCTTCTTGAAGGCGTCCAGGATCGGTGTGAACCGCTTGGCGAAGTCGGCATACCCGGCGTCGATCATCTCCTTCGAGGCCGGCGGGAACGAGTACAGCAGGTGCCAGATCGAACTGCCGGTGAAGCCGTTGACCACCTTGATACCAAGTTTCTTGGCCGCCTTGGCTGCGTCGATCATGTTCTGGGCCGCCCGCTGACGGACACCCTCGGGCTTGCCGTCGCCCCAGATCTCCGGCCCGATGATCGCCTTGTGACGAGCGTCGATGTTGTCGCAGATGCACTGGCCGACCAGGTGATTCGAGATGGCGAACACCTTCAGACCGTACTTGTCCAGCAGGGCCCGCTTATTCTTGCAGTAGTTATCGTCCTTGAGGGCCTTGTCGATCTCGAAGTGGTCGCCCCAGCAGGCGAGCTCCACCCCGTCATAGCCCCAGCTCTTCGCCTTCTGCGCCAGCGTCTCCAGCGGCAGGTCCGCCCATTGGCCGGTGAACAGCGTTACAGGTCGTGCCATCTCGTAACCTCCTTATCATCCAAAAGACTGTAGGGTGTGTGGTGCACACCATTCCTGCAAAGCGTCTTCTCAGGGGAAGAACGCTTACAATCCCCTCTTTATTGCGAACACGCCGCTTCGGCGGGCAACTTGACGACCGCGACCTCCTTCCCGATCACTATACTTAGACCCCTGCCCTGCCCGGCACACCGGGGCCCCCAAAAGACACCGATTATACCCGTCGCAGAGGCGCAGGCAATCCTATTTCCCACCAATTTGCCCACGGGCTCGCACACGGGCGCAGACCGCACGTATGAATCGGTTTTGCCGCGTCACCCCTCGACAGCGCCAGCGGTCATCTAACCCCCGTGATCCTGAAGACATACGCGTGTCGGCAAGGCACCTCATCCACGGACAACACCGGTACGTGGATCGTGACGTCAGACCCCGACCGGTCCCAGCGGATGGGTTGCGCGACGCCCAGCATCGTTACAGTCGCGTTCGGCGCAACCGCAATATCCTTTAGAATGAGCTTCTCGCCGGGCCACCGAGGCGTGATGGCATACAATGTATCGCCCTTTGTTGTGAAGAACGCCTCAATAACGGCCTTGTCATCCGTGGGCTTGCCTGTTAGCTCGCCGATGTCGTACTTGGCCATGTCCCCCTTGCCATAGTCAACCTTGGGCTGCTTGCCCTCGGTCCACTGAATGGTCCGCTTCCAGTTGCGTGTGCCGTAGATGGCCTCGCCGTTGACCTTGAGCCACTCGCCGATCTGGATCAGACGCTCTTCCATGATGACCGGGATCGTGCCGTCGGCGTCCGGGCCAATGTCGAGCAACAGGTTGCCGCCCCGACTGACGATATCGATCAACATGAGGATCAGTTCCCGCGCGGACCTGTAGTCCGAGAGGGTCTCGGTCCGGCTGTAGCCGAAGGAGTGCCCCATGCCGCGGTTCTCCTCCCAGGGGTGCGCCCCGCTGGCGAGACCCGCTCCGTACTCGGTGGTGAAGTAGCCGCCGTGCTTGTGCCGGATGCCTTTACCCCAACGATCGTTGACCACCACCTCGTCGCCGACGGGCGACTCGTTGAACAACCAGGCCAGAAGCTCCTCACTGTGCCAGTCCTTGCTGTCCATGTCCCACTCACCGTCGGAGAAAATGACGGCAGGTTTGTACCGGTTCACGAGGTCCTTGAACTGCGGGACCATGTGCTTCTCGACATACAGCGCCCGATCCGTCGCCCAGAGCGGATTGAACCACTCATAGAGAGAGTAGTAATAGCCCATGTGGAGGCCCTTGGCGCGGACGGCGTTAGTCAGCTCGCCCAGTATGTCGCGTCGCGGCCCGATGTCCACGGCGTTCCACGGCCGGTCCCAGGCCTTGTTGGCCTCCCTGCTCGGCCACAGGCAGTAGCCGTCATGGTGCTTGGAGGTCAGCACGACGTACTTCGCCCCGGACCGGAGAAAGACCTCGGCCCATTGATCGGGGTCATAGAGCTCCGCCTTGAACATCGGCGCGAAGGCCGCATACGGGAAGTCCTCGCCGTAGGTGTTCTTGTGATACTGCCACCAAGGCCCGTTCTTGGCCTTGTCTCGGGTGATGTTGTTCCAGTACCACTCGGAATACTGTCCCCGCACGGACCAGGCGGGCACAGAGTAAACGCCCCAATGGATAAAGATGCCAAACTTGGCATCGACCCACCACTGCGGCATAGGCCGCTGATCAAGCGACTCCCACGAGGCCTCATACGTCGCGGCCGCCCCGCACACCCCCACCCACATGAACAGCGCCGCCAGAACAGCCACGCTCATCAGACAGATCAACTTCTTCATCGCAGCAACTCCTTACCCGTCAATTCCAGGAACCGCAGGTCACAACGCCAACCGCATCGCCCTGCGGACGGGATCATAAACCCATGCCCGAATTGAATCCAACAAAAGAAACCGGCTATACTACGGGTTGCCATTGCGCCAGCATAATTGACTTTCTCGACGCCGCCCGCTAAAATGATGGTGCCCAGAAGGATTAGCATAAGCTGGACAAGTGTGGGCCGATGCGAAGACCAAGGAACTGAATACTATGCCCCCTGTCTCACATCCGTTCAAGAGGGGTACTTTGGTGGTTCTGATGAACTACAACGACCATGCCCCGCCGCATGTGCATGTAAGATACCAGGGGGATGTCGGGAGCTATCGCATGGAGATCAAGACAAGAGCCTGGATGAAGCCGGGGAGTGAATTGCCGCCAACGCTGGCAAAGCTGATTGAGACGTGGGTCGAAGCTCACGAATCGGAACTCCTTGAGCAATGGGAAAACGCATGGCATCATCGTCCCGTCGCGATTGTGGGGTGACATCATGAAATGGCAGGAATGGACCGCCGTAGCAGACGATCCGTCTCTCTGGAAGAACCGAGAAGAGAAAGGCCTACTCAAAGCCGAGTACGTCATCGATTACGTCCTGCGCCTCTGGTTCGAGGACGAGATGGATGTCTCCATCTACGAACTGGATTTCGCTCCTTTGGTCGTGGACGACAATCCAGGGGGCGTGTTTGAAGCGTTGAAAGATCGAGAGCGATTCCAGCAGGTTCGGGGCGACTACGCGCTGATCTGGCCGAATCCCCAGACGGGAGCATACGACGAATATGCTATCGACATCGCTCCGGAGTGTGTGCGGTTCTTCTGTGAGAGACATGGCAAACGTGTGAAGCCCTCCCCAAAAGGCAAGACGGCCGCGCCCGCCCGGTAATCGCGCGCAGGGACGCGGGAACGCAGGGTGTTGAAGAAGTGATGAACCGATCGCAGCCTTCGGCCGCAACCGAAACCTGTTCTCTCGCCAAGCCGCAAAGCCCGCAAAGAAGACC
>ENA-OSEO01005846-OSEO01005846.1-sediment-metagenome-genome-assembly--contig:-NODE-5846-length-11469-cov-3.554951_pt1 | contig 11469 bp, 9 predicted proteins | sample MGYA00237883_ERZ534232 | MGnify/ENA metagenome assembly ERZ534232
CTCGTATTCGAAATCGGAAAAGACTCTGAGACCACGTACGATTACTTTAGCCCCAATTTTCCGGCAAAAATCTACGGTAAGTCCAGAATACCCGACTACGGTAATATTTTCTTCATTTTCAAAAGTCCGGCGCACCATTGAGATTCGCTCTTCGGGTGAGAAAAGCAGGGTTTTAAGGGGACGATCATACACTGCCACCACTACCTCGCGGAAAAGGCAGGAGGCCCGACGGGCGATATCGATATGTCCGTAATGGATAGGATCAAATGTGGCGGGAAAGACTGCTTTTACCATGGTTTAACTCACGTCTCCGCTCCCACCTTTCCAGAACCGCTGTACCATTCTGGAGAGATCCTGGTGCTCTGGCTCTGTCAGGTAAGGATCTTTCTCGAACAGCCTTTTAGCCTGGTTGCGGGCGATCTCGATCAGTTTTATGTTACTTAGGCTTGCCATTTTCAGCTCCGAAAAACCGGATTGTTGAGTGCCAAGGAATTGTCCTGGGCCGCGTTGTTCCAGATCCCTTTCTGCCAAAACAAAACCATCGTTGGTCTCTGTCATCACTTTCAGACGTTCATTTTCGAGGGCATCTTCAGTTTCGGGGATTAATAAGCAGAAGGAATGATCTTCACCACGGCCAACCCGTCCTCTGAATTGGTGTAGCTGGGCCAGTCCAAAACGGTTGGCGCCTTCAATGAGCATTACGGTCGCGTTTGGAATATCAACACCTACTTCAACCACAGAAGTTGATACCAGAATGTGGTACTTACCATCACGGAAATCAGCCATAACACTTTCTTTTTCATCGGGTTTCAACCTGCCGTGAAGCAAACCCAAATTCAGATCCGGAAAGACTTCTTTTTGAAGCCTTTTGTGTTCATCTACAGCTGCTTTTCGTTCGCTGTCATCATCTTCATTGTTTTCAACCAGCGGATAAATCATAAAAGCCTGGTGACCCGCACGGATTTGGGAACGGATGACCTGGTAGCCGCGTTCTCTTTCTCTGGGATGGAGCACATGAGTCTCAATAGGCTGCCGGCCAGCAGGCATTTCATCCATTACAGATACATCCAGATCGCCGTACAGGGTCAGTGCCAGAGAACGGGGGATTGGTGTTGCGGTCATCACCAAAATATGGGGGTTTTGGCCTTTATCCCGCAGTTTTGCGCGTTGAGCAACCCCAAAGCGGTGCTGTTCGTCAATCACTGCCAGGTGAAGATGTTGAAATTCAACAGGATCTTCAATCAAAGCATGAGTGCCCACAACCACTTTGATCGTCCCTTCTTTGAGACCGGAGCGAATTTCTTCCTTATCCGAATTGGAAGTGTCTCCAACCAGTAAGCGAATTTCCTCTGGCGCAAGGAGCTGCTCTCCGGTTTCGGTCTGACCAGTTAATAGGCGCAACATGCTGCGATAATGTTGTTCAGCGAGGATACTGGTGGGAGCCATGATAGCAGCCTGATCGCCAGCCTGGGTAACAATGGCGATCGCAAGGGCAGCAATGACGGTTTTACCAGAACCGACATCACCCTGCAGAAGGCGATTCATGGGGTGCCCGGATGCGAGATCTTCACGCACTTCACCTAAAACGCGCTGCTGAGCAGCAGTTAATTCAAAGGGAAGCTGAGCAATCTGTTGGGTAAACCATTCCGGGGATATCTGGTAAATTTTTGCTTCTTCAGCATGGTACATATATTTCTGTTTCAAAACACCAAGCTGAAGCAGAAAAATCTCATCAAAAGCCAGCCGGTTCTGGGCATCGCGAAGATTATCGAGCGATTCAGGAAAATGGATTTCTTTGAGGGCTGTTTTGATATCCATCAGGCCAGCTTCAGTCCTGATAGATTCGGGTAAGAAATCTTTGATCCGGGAAGCCCAGAATGGAATAGTCTGGAACATGATCCGCCGCAGCCAACGCTGTGTAATTCGCGCGGTTAGCGGATATACCGGCACGATCCGATTGGTGTGCAGGTGTTGCTGCTCTAATGGTTCCCATTCGGGGTTGTTGATGATCAGACGGCCCAGATACATATCAATTTTCCCGGATAAGACGATTTCTGTGCCTGGTTTCAACCGTGGTTCCAGCCATGGTTGGTTAAACCAATTCAAACGCAGGAATCCGGTACCATCTGTGACTGTAACTTCGGTAATCTGAAGTTTTCCCCCACGTGTATTGCGCGTGGAAGCGCTGTGAACCGTGGCAATAACAGTGACTTCTTCTTCATAATTCAACCGATTAATGGGTTTCAGTTGGCTGTAGTCATCATACCTGCGCGGGAAGTAATACAGCAGATCTGCAAGTGTGTTGACTCCTAATTTTTGAAATGTCTGAGCGTGCCGCTTTCCAATACCAGAAAGCACGGTCAGCGGGGCGTTCAGTCCAACCGCGGGTCCCTGGCTGTGCGGTTTTGAAAGAGAAGCACTTCGCGCAGGTTTTGTTCTGATGGCTGTTTCTTCCTGAACTGGTTTAATCTGAGTGGATTGTGCCGGCAAGGATGGCGAGGCAACCGCTTCGGTTGGGGGCTGGTACTCTGTTTCAGGGGATGAATCGGTCTCAGACAACATTGTGAGGATGTCCTGGATCGTTGATGCCCGGCCTTCAAGTGAAAGCTCATTATAAACGTTCAGTTTGGCGGAGATTGTTTGAATTACTGAAGGGCTAAAGCCTTCGGCAAGCGCTTCTTTCTCCCAGGAGGGGAGGATTTTATCCAATCCCCCAACAACAGCGCGGTTATCAAATCCGCGCTCGGATTCTAAATTAAAAAATTTTTGTAGTTTTTCTATCGCAGAATACATAATGATATTTTACCGCAAAGTGTATGATGCGGTAATTTTGGTTCGGGATGTTTTGTGGTTGCACATGAAGAAGATAAAGAAAAAGAGAAGATTTGAGTTTTATCAGGCTTTCTAAAAATTGGATTCTTTTTCTATGGCAAATAAACCCACACTCTGGGGGCCAAACAATAATGCCAAAGGCAAATTCATGAGGTGCTCACTGTAAATACTGTTATGGAAATTGCTTCGAATGTGCTCTCTTATTGATCGAATCTCTTGCGTGCCCATTGGAACTCCCTGGATCAGGGCGAGACTTTCCAGTTTTTCAAACTCATCAAGAAATTCCTGGAAATAGAGAAGGATATTTCGTCTGCTTCTGACTTTCTCCACAGGTGTAAGAAAGCCCTCTTCTATGGCGAATATGGAATATACCCCCAACATGTCTCCTACAATGGCTTGCGCCTGATCCAGAAAACCGCTGTAGTGTAGATAACTGAGTCCTGGAATGCAAAAAATTGCGTAAGAGCGTTGGATGATGTTCCGTAATTTCCGCTCAATGTCGATACAGTTTGCGCCTTTGATGACAGCCTCAGCGGCAATTTGAACAAGGTAACCCAACCCAAAAGAAGTGGATAAAGAGTCAATTAACAGAATCTTGGGGCTTCCGAGCTGAGAGCTCGCGGCTGCTTTTGCGTTTTCGAAACAATCTGTTAATTTGGAGGAAGAAAAAATGCCAATAACTTCGTTGTATTCATCACCAAGATTAATAAATAATTGCCGGAACATTTCGCGAGATGGGGCAACCAACTTTGGATTCAACTCGGCTGTCGCGACGGGGGGTAACTCATCAAGGGAAATGGTATCCTCTTGTGGAACTGGTTGCCCGTTCAACTCGATGGTGAAGGGTACGATCCGGGTGTTACTTTTTCCAACAAAGGATTGTGTAATAAATTGAGCTGTATTGTCGGTTATGATGCAGATTGAATTCATGGTTACTCGAGGGCAATAATGAATTGGTAGTGAGGTTGATCCCCTTCGTGCAACTCAAATTCATGCTGGGGGTATTCAGACCGGATCAGATCCACAATGCGATTGACATCCTTTTTGGATACCTCTCTGCCGTAGAACATGGTGATGCGCTCCAAATCTTCCGTGTTGGCTCCTTTCAGAAAGCCCAAACACGCATCTTCCAGAGATTGAGCAGCGGCAATCACCTTTCCATTGTGCAGGGCAATCACTTCGCCTTCTTTGATATTAACGCCGTTGATCTCTACTGAACGGGTCGCGGTGGTGATTTCACCGGTTTCCACATCCTGTAAGGCATCATTCATCTCACCAACGACCTGTTCAAAATCACCGTCTGGCATTAACCGCAGCATGGCACTCAGTCCCTGGGGAACGCTGGTACTGGGTATGACGGCAACTTTTTTGACGGTCATACTGGTTGTTGCTTCTGCAGCCATGCGAATGTTTTTATTGTTCGGGAGGATAATGATTTTGTCGGTGGGCAGGTTTTCAAAAGCCGCCAGAATTTCTTTGGTGCTGGGGTTCATTGTCTGACCGCCTTCAACAATGGCGGCGGCGCCCAGGCTGGCAAAAATTCTGGAAATCCCAGCCCCTGGTGAAACGGCCACAAGAGCGATCTGACCGGGCTCTACCGGAACCAGGTTTAATTTTTGAGTTTTCTCCCCACTTTTGGATTCCATTTGATCCAATAGATTCTCAATCGCAACTTTTGTTACGGTTCCTAAAGTCATGACGTAATCGATGGGTTTGTAGCGATTTTCAGTAGGCACATGGATATGCATGCGATACATTCCATCGCCTTCACCAACCTGGATAGAGGACCCGATTTCTGAAAGAGCCTCGTAAAAGTTTTCCAAGTCCAGAATTCCGTTGGGACGGAAGTCCAAAACAACCTCGTAATCCTGACCAGGCTCAATGGTTTCCATTGTATCCTCTAAATTCATTGTTGATAAAGGTTGCACAGTGGCCAGTGCTGTTTCGAGAGGCAATCCTTGAAGGTGGCGAAGCATGCCTTCAAAGATGAAAAACAACCCCTTCCCACCAGAATCGACCACACCGGCCTGTTTTAATATTGGAAGCAGATCAGGTGTTCTTTTAACGGATTGGTCGGCGGCCTGCACAATTGATTCGAGCAGCTCCAGAAGATCGGAGGTTTCTTTAAGTTTTTGTTCAGCGTCTAAAGCGATATCCTTTCCAACCGTCAGGATAGTCCCTTCAACAGGCCGGACGACACCTTTGTAGGCGGTGTTCTTGGCTTCTTTAAGCGCTGCCACGAGCAGTTCTGCATCCATTAATTCAAGATTATCCATAGCCCGGGCAAACCCACGCCATAATTGTGAGAGAATTACTCCTGAATTGCCTCGCGCTCCAATCAATGCTCCCTGAGCAACTGCATGTGCCATTTTTCCGATATTCTCTTCACCGGAATCCGAAATTTCTTCATAGGCAGCCTGCATTGTTAAAAGCATATTGGTACCAGTATCCCCATCGGGAACCGGAAAAACGTTCAAGGAATTGACAATTTGCTGGTTGGTTCTGAGCCAGGTTAAAGAAGCTTCAACCAATTGTTTTAATCCCTGTCCATTGAGCACAGAGGTGTCTTTCACCTTTTCTCCACCAGGATTTGGCGGCGTTTTTGCTTCCATATGTATAAAGCTCCTGATAAGTTCAAAAAATTAATAAAAAGATCAATCCGTGTCGCTAATTCTCAAACCACGTACATGCACGTTAATACTGGTAACCGGTACGCCAAGGGCTTTTTCAATCTGATAGCGAATGCTGTCCGCTACGCTGCTGGCGACTGATTTTATACGAGTTCCATATTCAACGATGATATATAAATCGATTTTGATCGAGGATCCATCAAATTTTACTTCAACCCCCAGGGTGGGGTCTTTAACGAGAGCGTGGGTTAATCCCTTTGCAAAATTTTTGGCGGCTAATCCGACCACACCATAAGATTCCAACGCAGATTGGCACGCAATGGTGGCAATTGCGCGGTGGGATATATAGATATTACCATGTGGATTTAATCCATCTTTAGTCATAATGATCAACCCTCTTGTGTGATTTGCTAATTATAATTTAATTTAACCTACTTGCTTGAATTTCGATACGGGTTATGGTAAAATTTTATCTTGCTTGTAAGAAATTCCCGGAAACAATTCCGGATGAAATGCAATTATAGCGAAAGGAATTCGTAAAATGGCAAAGTGTGAGCGGTGTGGGAAAACCACAACTTTTGGACACAACCGAAGCTTCTCTATGCGGGCTACCAACCGGGCTTTTCGGCCAAACTTGCAAAAGGTAACCGTTTTTGAGGGTGGCAGAAAAGTTCGCAAGGTGCTGTGCGCTAAATGTATTCGAACGCTTGTAAAATCTTAACTGAGACAAGAAAAAATCCTTTATTAAAAATCACGGTTTCAATCCCGTGATTTTTCTTTTAATTAATTTGATCAGCGGCTATCCTTAAAGCCTGAATACCTGCCGCAATACCATCAGAGTATTTAAATATCGACGTGGCAGAAACAAAGCAGCGCGCCCCGGCTTTATATGCCAGGGGAAGTGTGTCTTTTGTAATACCACCATCGACTTGAATAATGGCATTTGGATTCCGATCTTTGAGCATGCGGCTGATTTCCTCAACTTTACGCATAGTTTGAGGGATGAACTTTTGTCCTGAAAAACCAGGGTTCACCGTCATCACCAGAACCATATCAACCAGATCAAGTACCGAATTGATTGACCAGGTTGGTGTACCCGGGTTAAGTACAATGGTTGGGCTGCAGCCAAGTGACCTGATTTCCTGCAAGGTGCGATGCACGTTTGGATTGCCTTCGATATGAACACCCAGACGACTTGCTCCTGCTTTTGCAAACGCTTCGATATGGCGCTCTGGTTTGTCTATCATCAGGTGAACATCAATTGGAAGGTTAGAGATTTGTTCACAAGTGTTTACGATAAATGGTCCCATGGAAATGTTTGGCACAAAAGAACCATCCATTACATCCACATGGATCCAATCTAACCCGCCAGCTTCAGTTTCGCGAATCTGTTCAGCTAAATTTGCCCAATTGGCCGATAAAATCGAAGCGGAAATAATAATAGGGTTCATCAATAAAACACTCCTACGGGATAGGGCGATTTGTTGTGAGTGTGAACCAGACATATAACCAGAAGGGGATCAAGCCGGCAACTGCTGTAAATGTTAACAGCCCCAGCCCGATTGTGGCCCAATCAATACTGAGGGGTTCTTCTTCCTGTTCCCCGTCTTCAACTCGCGCGGCGGGAATAACGGGTTTCGAAAAATTGGTGAGAGGTGAAGAGGTTTGGTAGACCTGGTAAGTTTGTTTTGGTTGATTTTCTGGCACAGTTGATCTTGATTCAGCCTTGGAATCAATGCTATTGAGGATTCGGGCCAATTGATCCGCAGTTCGATAGCGGGATGCCGGTTCTTTGCTCAACAATTTAAGGATCATTTGTTCGATAACGGGTGAAATTTCAGGGTTGAACCGGCTGGGTGGAATTGGCGCCACCTCTTGATGGAGGCGGATCAATTCATTTGGGTCTTTGGAGACAAAAGGCAGCCTGCCGGTCAGCATTTCATACATGATGACCCCCAAAGAATAAACATCTGAGGCAGGTGATGGAGCAAGACCAGAGGCCTGTTCAGGAGCAAAATATTGGGGCGAGCCCCAAACCACGTCGTTCTTTTCCTCTGGGTGGATCGTGCTTAAAGCGCGCGCAATCCCAAAATCGGTTACTTTTAGATGTTGGTCGGGGGAAACCAGAAAGTTCTGTGGTTTCACATCGCAATGAACCAATCCTGCCCGGTGAGCATAGCCAACCCCTTCGGCGGCCTGTGAAATCAGGGCTATTGTTTCCGCAACGCTAAATTTGCCGTGCTGCTGGATCATTGCTTTAAGGTTGGTGCCTGGAAGGTACTCCATTACGATGAACAGTCTTCCAGCATCCAAACCAAAATCGTGTACTGTTACGATGTTGGGGTGTGAAAGATTGGCCGCGGCTCTTGCTTCCTGGCGGAAACGCTCTCTAAAGCCTTCGTCGGAAGAAAAATCTTCCCGAAGGGCTTTGATTGCTACCGGACGGGCCAGAAGCGTGTCTCTGGCAAGATAAACTACAGCCATACCCCCTGTGCCGAGGGTGCTCTGGATTTGATAGCGATTCCCCAGAATAAAGCTGTTGTTTGGATGAGTTTCCATAAGACTTTTCGATTATATCATACTACTAAAACGAGAGCCCGGTGTGTAGGATATAATAATCAGGGAAGATCAGGTCAATTAGATAAGGAAAAGCAAAATTGTAATGTTGAATTGGATTTCAACCAGGTTAGATAAGTGGGTTTTGCTTGGCGCTGTGGGGATCGCCATATTCCTATGTGTTTTCTGGGGAATCGTTTTCAATCTCCTGAAGCCTGAAGCCGCTGGCGGCGTTTTGCAGCCCGCAGAGATTGTGCTTATTCCGGCACCGACGATTACCCCCAGTCCGGCTTTCGTTCTTTCGGAAACTCCTGCTCCCAGCCTGGTAATACGGGATGGAATCTTTGTGGGTGCAGTGGTTCAGATTAGCGGCACAGATGGAGCCGGTTTACGATTGCGCTCTGAACCGGGAACCGCTTCAGAAGTGCGTTTTATCGGGATGGACGCAGAAGTATTTGAAGTGAGAGAAGGGCCACAGGATCAGGATGACATCGTGTGGTGGTATCTTGTCTCACCCTATGATGAAGCAAGGAGTGGATGGGCGGCTTCAGGATATTTGACTGTAGTGGAAAAACAGCCATGAACACCTCATTATTAAAAAGACTTTAATATGACAGCGAGACTTGAATATGGAAAGTGAAAGACCAAATTCTATTAATATCAGCCGAAAAAACAGGATGATGGAAATTGTGTGGGGAGATTCTCATCAATCTTTTTACCCTTTCTCTTTGCTCAGGGCGGCCTGCCCGTGTGCGTATTGCCGGGGAGGGCACGAGCAGATGTCTTCAGAACCACCTGAAAATGTGTTCACGATCCATTTACCCGATTCTCCAGCGACATCTCTGATGGAGATTGAGCCTGCGGGGAGCTATGGTGTTGTGCTGGGTTGGGAGGACGGTCATCGTGATGGAATCTACACCTGGCATTATCTACGGGCAATGTGTCCGTGTGAAAAATGTCAGGAAAGAGCCGTACAGGATAAAAATTAATTTATATCCATCCAACCAATAGTTTTGAGGTCCTTTTACCCATCAGCAATCAGGAAGTTGTATTTTTTGGGAATATGTACTTTCAATGACAGGGCCAAATTTGTTGTGCCGGAATTATGGGAGTAAAACAATCGATTTTTGTGCTCCCCTTACATTTGGTTGACAAATTTGATTCTAATCTCAAAATTGTTGCAATTCAGAATTAGGGTGCTTATAATTAACGAGATAAAAACACTTTATTTTATCCTGAATGGATGGGTAACGCAGTTTGTAACCCCAGAAAAGTTCGGGTAGGTATTTTTTAACAGGTTGAAGAAGCGGTAGGAGGGCGGGCTGGATACTCATCGTATTACGCAAAACTTAAAAAACAATTACAACCATGATCAACAGCTTTCACCTGGCACAATATTGGTTGATCGATATTTAATTCATGATGTGATTGGTTTAGGGGGAATGGGATCGGTGTACCGGGCAAAGGATTTGCATTTCCCCAATGTGGAAAAAATTGTCGCTGTAAAAGAGATGATTAACCAGGCGCCTGACCCGCAGGTGCGGAAAAACATTATCCGCAATTTTGAACGTGAAGCGAACATTCTGGTAACACTTTCTCATCCATCCATTCCCCAAATCTTTGATTACTTTTCACATGATGAAAGGTCATATCTTGTTATTGAATTAATCTCCGGTAAAGACCTGGAGAAAGTTTTGGAAGCCACCGAAGGTTTTTTACCGGAAGAACAAATTGTGGCCTGGGCAATTGAGTTATGTGATGTGTTGAGCTTTCTTCACACACACAAACCAGAGCCAATTATTTTCAGGGACATGAAACCGTCCAATGTGATGATCAGCAAACAAAACCATGTTTTTCTGGTCGATTTTGGGATTGCGAAGAACTTTAAAACCGGACAAAAGGGAACCATGATTGGCACTGAAGGGTACTCACCTCCAGAGCAGTATCGTGGTGAAGCCTCTCCAAGAGCCGATATCTACGCGTTGGGCGCAACTTTACATCATCTTTTAACGAAACGCGATCCGAGATTGGAGCCGCCTTTTACTTTTTCGGAGCGACCTATTCGCGAGTCTAACCCCAACATTTCTATTGAATTGGAAGCTGTGGTTAATACGGCGCTGCAATATGATCCGAAGGACCGGTTTGAAAGCGCGCAAGCGATGAAAGAATCGCTGTTGATGGCAGCGCAAAAGACCGGGGCGTTACACAGCCGGTATTTTCAATCGGCATCGGCTATTTCGCTTGATCAAAATGTTAAACCCTTGTGGACTTTTACCTGCGAAGATGAGATTCGCGGGTCAGCTGTTTATCATAAAGGCGTAGTTTACATTGGGGCTTATGACAACAATCTGTACGCGATTAACGCTAAAGATGGCGAGTTTATCTGGAAATACCCAACCGAGGGCGGTGTTGTTAGCCGTCCGGCAATTGATCAGGGAGTGATATATTTCGGTTCAGAGGATAAAAAGCTTTACGCTGTATCGCAACGCTCGGGAAAATTGTTCTGGGATTACAAAACGGAAGGACCGATTCGTAGTTCTCCCTGTATCGCAGAAGGTCATGTGTTTGTTGGTTCTGACGATGGTTTTTTGCACGCCATAAATATTAACACGCACCGCCGCACCTGGCGAGTGGATGCGATTGAGGCGATACGTTCATCGCCCTACGTGACCGACGAAGGGATTTACTTTGGGTGCGAGAACGGTGAATTTTTTAAACTGGATTTCAGGGGAGAGATTAAGTGGCGTTTTAGGGCCAAACGGGCGATCACTTCTTCTCCGGCTGAATCGCAGGGAGTTGTTTTCTTTGCTTCCCTGGACTCGAATTTGTACGCGTTAGACGCGAAATCCGGTTGGGTGATCTGGCGTTTTCGCCTGGGCAAAGGATCTATCTCTTCTCCATGTGTTTCGGATAAATTTGTTTATGTTGGCTCAGTGGATGGAAACATATATTGTCTGGACGCTCGCAGCGGCAGGGAAGTGTGGCGGTTTGGAACAGAACATCAAGTAAGCAGTTCGCCAACGATTTATAAAGATTCAGTATATTGCGGTTCCGCTGATGGGAATATTTATTGTTTGGATCAACTTTCAGGAAAATTGAGATGGAAATTCACCACAGGGGGGGCGATTACAGGGACGCCTTTCTTGGATAATGATATGCTTTATATTGGCTCGGTTGACCATATACTTTATGCATTAATGGCATGAGAGAAGAATGTCAAATTCCGAGAGGAAAAATCAGGGAGGTCGTTGGTGTTTGAATCGATAAAAAGATTATTTAAAAAGAGCAGGCCAAAGTCGTTTGAAAGCGTTCAAACGACTCCTCTTACAGAAGATCAATTGCAGAATATCACGCAAACTTCTATCACATTGCACCCGCCTCAATTATTGGTTGGAAGCGCACAATCTGTGGGAAAGCAGCGAGATCACAATGAAGACACTTTGTTTTCGTT
>ENA-OSEO01005847-OSEO01005847.1-sediment-metagenome-genome-assembly--contig:-NODE-5847-length-11466-cov-15.978664_pt1 | contig 11466 bp, 10 predicted proteins | sample MGYA00237883_ERZ534232 | MGnify/ENA metagenome assembly ERZ534232
ATTTCCATGACCATGCGTTACACCCATCTCCTGGATGACCATAAATTGAAGGCTGTCGACCGTATCGACAGCCTTGGACTGTAAAGTAGTTCTTATTTTTTTTGGTTCATAGCTAAACTCATTCTCAGGTGTCCAGACATTGGGCTCCATCTATATGGTCGGGGAGATAGCAGGTCACTAACTGGAAAATCTTAATGATTGAGATGATAACTAAACAGCTTCAAGATCAATCGAGCTAGCCTACTTGTTCTTTGCTTTTTTTCTCCTCCTTTCTTCTTTTGCCCAAAGGTCACTGCAATGGTCAAAGAATTTCAAAGTATTGAAGTGTTTCTGCTCCGCTCCTTTTGGCAAACCATGATTAGCTAACAGAGTGAGACACTTTGCTCTTCTCTTCTCACCTGTAGTGATTGGTTGCACGCCTTTCACATAGAATCCTTTTGGCCAATTGACCACCTTGAGTGATAATGAAGCACGATCCTTAAAAGGTACATCGTAGTCAACAAAAATGCGGTCAAGGTTTCCACTTGATTGTTCTATGAGGGCCTGCATTATCATTGTTGCCTGTGGAGTTGCGGTTATCCCCATCCAGTCTGCTGAGTCATACCAAGCTGCTGCATCGGTCACAGCCTCACCCATAACGGTATTCGTTTCGTCACTAACATAGAATTTACCAATTGATAGGGAACCCCGAAACAGAATACCTTGCGCCAAAGAATCGACCATGAATTTTCTCATAAGTAGGCCGAAGTGTTCAGTATCCTCCAGGGAAGGTTGCTCAGGTGTACAGAAGATAATAAGTACCGTGTCATTGAAGGTAAATGTTGAGACTGAGCTTTGTTCAATCAGTCCTCTCACCTCTTTGGCATGAACCTTATCCTGAAGAATCTTCAACACCCTTTCGCGCGATTCTAAGAATTTGGCTATTTCTTTATCGTCATAATTCGCTGCCCCTAACGCGTCGAGGATAGCGATGATACCTTGCTTCTGTTCCATTCACATGTACCTTGTTTAATCCAATATTCAGTCCATCCAACTTTTCCTGGCCAATAACAAAGCCGATAAAGCACCAGGCCGCCCATAAATTCGACGATTTGATAATAACATAGAAGGTTTCAATAATTAAATAGAAACTAAACTATTTTGTTTAGTTTCTGACTATGCAGCTCCCAATGGATGGTTCCATTCATTAACATTTACGCTACCACATCATTCTTATCCTCTGACGTTTCCATATATTCGCTGATCTCACGAGGAGTGTAGTATTTGAACCGGATCCTTTTGCTCAGCCGGGCGGTGTAATCGGAAAAGGCCATGACAATTTGCCGGCCTTCAGCCATCAATTCCTCGCCTTCCTCATGGGAGATTCCATTCATTTCACCCAGCCGGGCCTTGAAATGGGCGTACGCCATATCGAATTGTCGTAGAATGTTGAAGAGTGTAGAGCCAAGCGGGGAGTTTATTTTAAGAACCCGGGAACCGCGCTCCTTGACCATATTGATTTTTCTTTCCTGGATCTCCTGCCACTTTGGTTTGGCCTCTTTTTTGTCCGTCATAATTTTTCCTCCTCTCAAGCTGAAATAATTTTCTCATTCCTTCTGATTTTGTAGCGATTCCACAGGTCCAGGAGATACACGGAACCGTATGGAAAAATCGCTGCTGCCAGCATAAGCAGTGCGCTTTCAGTTGCCACTGGCAGCAGGAACGGTTTGATCTCTAAGAACCCGTAATAAAATTTTACGGCCCGGGATCCGAACAGCTGAGCTGTTTTCCATACATTAGCCGGTGTGCTGACTCTGGAAATAATCAGATAAATGACATAGAGCAGGAAAGCTTTTATCAGCAGAGACATGGCCCGTCCGAGAAGAAGAGAGTTGATACTCTTCCTGGTGATGTTGCCGACGTAATAACGGCTGATGTAACAGCACATCAAGGTATTGATGATCAGAACCAGGTACGGAACAGATCCAAACAGTATCCGGCTGACCATATCAAGTTCCGGTAGAACAAAAGGGAACAGGTAGAAGTAAAAAAACGGAAACATGAAAGCCAATGCCACCCCTTCGTGAAATCCACTTGTCACACCGATCCTAAAAAAATCAAGCGTCCGTTCCAGTGTGAGAAATTCAGCCGGAATATTCTGCCCCTTGCCCTCAATCACATAAAACTGCTGGATCTCGGAAATTGCGTTAAGCAAATTCCTGGGCCGATAGATTCTCCCGCCATCAGTAGTAATTATCTGGGCGTTTGTATCGTTTGTTTCCTTTCCGTTATCTCTTCCCCGTGTCATATCCGTGTTAAAATGCATGTGGGACTATGATTTGTATTACCCTCTATCTATTTTTTCCGGGGGGGTGACGTATATTTGAAAAAAAATCCTTCATGTTACTGGTTATAAGTGACCTGTGGGGTGGCTTGATAGGGGGACCTGTTGAGGATTTTCGGGGACTTAGTGATTATTTAAAATCAACTAAATCGGATCTGACAAATTTTGTTACTTATATTTGCGTTATATCTCAACAGAGTATTCTTTTACTGTGATCAATATTGGCAGTAGTTTTTTGCCAAGGTCATGGATTATATTAAAACATGATACAATGAAAATACTGGACGGAGAAATCAGGTAATTCAATAACTTGTAAACCAAAATGACGCATAAAATTGAGTTCACCCCTGCATGGATTGACGGTTCGAAAATGGAGAGCGCCTTGAAATCTTGCGCTGCTCCACATGAGACGCATTCAAGTGAAATATTTTTTTGTTTTCCGATCGGATGTAAAATAATGATAGATGCGGCCGTGCGCTTACTTTCCTTACTCAATCAACTTGACCTTTGCAGCAGGCGAGTGATTCTTGAATTCGAAGAGGGTGAAATAGGAGCAATGGGCTACCTGAACAGGATGGGTTTTTTTGATCATTTATCCCCTAACGTAGAGGTGTCACCAGAAAGACCTACTTATTCAGGAGCTGATAGATATGGCGGAATGAATGCTTCTTTGGTTGAAATCGCTCGAATAAATCCAAAAAATCGAGATCAGAATCTTCTTTCCCGACTTACAGAGGCGCTCATGCAAAGCTGTGGCCATCGAGGTGATGCTGCGGAACTAGAAGGCGCGGCTTGGACCATTTTTGCTGAACTTATTGATAATATATTTTCTCATAGCCAAACACCAATAGATGGTTATGCTGCACTTCAGTTATACCAGCGTGGAAATAACTTGAGTGTCGCAGTTTCTGATAGCGGTCTCGGGATAATGGAAACACTCAGGCCGACACTGAAAACAGAATCACCAACCCTTGCGCGTCTGTCTGATCTCGAGCTTCTGGTTGAAATTTTCCGCCAAGGAATCTCACGGCATGGAGCAGATCGAGGTTGCGGACTGAAAGGGAGCGCCGCAAAGGCAATAAAATTTAGGGCAAAACTTGATGTCCGATTGCCAACCTCCAGGGTTCTTCTAGTACCCAGCGAAGATGGTTACAGGCCGAACACCGCCTATTGTTACGATTCTTTGCCCTTAATCTGGGGTACCCATATTTGTTTTAATTTTTCGTTGCATTAAAAATTTTCCGCTTGACAGATAGAGCGACTATCTGCTTAAATGAAGCTGATGAACGAGAATCATTCAACCATTAAACTGTGCGATTATATGGTCAGCCCAGAGGGTTGGGGAAGGTCACAAGGGCGTGAAGTCTACGGTAAGTTGATCGATTTTGTAGAGGCCAATCCCGGAGTAACGATATTTAAAATCTCGCTAGAGGGAGTTAGACGCGTGGACTTTTCCTTCGCCTCCGAAGCTTTGATTGAGCTCGCCAGAAGATACCGAGGCCGTAAAGCCTTCTATTTTTCAACCCCAATCGATCCAGACATGATTGAGAATTTGGATGCGGCAGCGGAGAAAAAAGGCCAACCATTAATGGTCTGGAATAAGGACGAGTACAGTATCATTGGTATGAACCCTTCACAGGGAGCATCAGATGCCTTGAAGTTTGCGTTGCAGCATGAATCCATCCGGGCGGCTGAATTTGTATCTGCAAATCCAAAAGTAAGCATTGCTAATGCTAGCATGAAATTCAAGCAGCTTTGGCAACAAGGATTCTTGCTACGGCGAGAAGATATTTCAGGATCCGGAGGAACTGAATATGTATATTACAGAATAAAGTAAATTTTTTTGTAAGACCGTTAAGCGTGTTCATTGAACGAGAATTCAGTTATGGCACAGCCGACACGATATTAAGAAGTAAACGAAAACAGCAGTCGTTGTGCTGTTACGAGGAGGAGTTGTGACTCCCCGAACACAAAAGATAACTTCGAATTTTTTCATATAATTCGGTATCAGCGGAGTTGGAATAATACTTGACACTATGACATATATGGTTGTATTAATATGACGTATGACAAAATCTTCCAACACCGAACGAGCCAAGAGAATCAATACGGCAATCGTCTTTCTCAAGAAATTCAATTCGCTTGCCGAGGCTGCAGTTGCCCTGTCAGCCCAATACGGGATATCGAAGCGACAGGCGTATCGTTATATGAAGGAGGCAGAATCTGCCGGCAGAGAGATTCCAGTGCCGGATCAGAAGATTGCCTTCACGGTCAAACTCTCTCAGAATCTTACGCTGGCGTTACGGCAATATGCCCAGTTCAAAGGGCAGACATTAAGCGAAGTGGTCACACAGGCCTTGGAGGCTTTACTCTACAAAGGTCGGAGGCGTGGTTAAGCCGAGGGAAAGGATTCGAGAAATTGAGCTGGAATACAGCCTTGACCGACTGTCAGCACGAAAAATCGGCCAAGCATACCAGATTCTTGTCCCTGACAAAACTTGGCGTACAGCCTCTGCAGAAGCAATAAAGCAACGATCTGGAGAGAACTGTGAAGGCGGCGGCGATTTATGCAAGAGTGTCATCGGACAGGCAGAAGGAAGAACAGACCATTGCCAGCCAGACGGCGGCATTGATCGAGCATTGCCGGCAAGAAGGCTATGCGGTCCCTGATGAGTGGATTTTCCAGGATGAAGGATACAGCGGCGCCACCCTGATTCGGCCTGGTCTTGAGCGAGTACGCGATTTGGCTGTTGAGGGGCAAATTGAAAATGTACTGGTTTATTCGCCGGACCGTTTGAGCCGTAAATATGCCTACCAGGTATTGCTGGTTGAAGAATTTGCCCGGCATGGGGTGGAGATCATTTTTATCAAATCGCCCCGGGCCACCACGCCGGAAGAGCATTTGCTGGTTCAATTCCAGGGCATGATTGCCGAGTACGAACGGGCGCAGATCGCGGAACGGACCCGACGCGGGAAACGATATCGCGCCAAGACGGGGGCAATCAATGTTCTCTCCGGTGCCCCCTATGGTTATCGATATATCCGGAAAACCGAGACAACAGATTCCTACTATGAGATCATCGAGCAGGAGGCCGAGGTGGTCCGTAAGGTTTACGAGTTGTACACGGAAGCCTGGTTAAGTATCGGTGCTATCGCGCGGTGGCTGAACGATCACGAAATTCCCACCCGTAAGAAGATTTCCCGTTGGGAACGTTCGACAATTTGGGCCATGCTGCGCAATCCCGCTTATATAGGCAAGGCTTGTTTCGGAAAAACGGAGTCGGCGCCAAGGCAGCGAATTACCCGGCCGTTGCGTCAGCGTGGAGGTTTCTCGCCGCGTTGCAGCAGCAACCGGGAACGACCGCGGCACGAATGGATTGAGATCGCGGTGCCTGCGATAATAAACGAAGAGAGCTTTGCTCTTGCGGAAGAACGATTGGAACAGAACAAACGGTTTTCCAAACGGCGTACGCTTGAACCAAGTTTGCTTCATGGGATGCTGGTTTGTGGTGAATGCGGCTATGCTTATTACCGGACATCGACCCGCACATCCAAACGGAAGATTTATTATTATCGCTGCCTGGGGTCGGATGATTACCGCCATATCAATGGACGTGTATGTCACAACCGGCCGATCCGCCAAGATTATTTGGACGGAGTTATCTGGAAACAAGTCATCGAATTGCTGGAAGATCCCGAAATGATCCGCAAAGAAATCCAGGGAAGGATCAAAGAGATCCAGGATTCCAGCCCGACCAGAAAAAGAAAGGAGGTGCTCGACAGGGAAATCACCCGCCAACAGAAGGGGATAGAAAAGCTATTAGACGCCTATCAGGAAGGTCTTTTGAAACTCGATGAACTGCGTGATCGGCTGCCAAATCTACGCAAGAAAAGCGAGGCAATGCAGGCAGAGCTTCGAAGCCTGGAGGTGAAATCTGCCGACCACCAAACGTTTCTTCGCCTGGCAGATAACATCGGAAATTTTCTTGAGCGATTACGCAGTAATGCTGATACATTGGATGTGATCGAACGGCAGAAAATTCTACGGCTGGTGGTCAAGGAAATTTTAGTCCACAAAGAAACGATCAAGATCAAACACTCCATCCCGATCACCGGCGCCAAAGCGCCATCCGGACAATCGGGAAAAGAGAATGTGCCAAGTTATCTTTTGTGTTCGGGGAGTCGTGACACTCCTTCGTGAAAAAGATCCTGAGCACGCATGGTGAGTCTGCACGGCCCTGGGTGTAATCAAATGATGGGAGTAAAGTAACATGAACAAGGATTTTGAATTACCGAAACAAGGGTTTGTTTTCTGGCCGATCGGGACTGGAGACAGTACAACAATCGTGGTCAAGCAAAACAACCTGACTATGCAGATTGATCTCCATCATTTGGAGAAGTCTGACAAACAAGACGAACCGGAGTGGCCAATCGTTGACGAACTGGTTCGGTTGCTACCTAGAAAGAATGGGAAGCCATATTTGGCGGTCTTTGCACTCACCCATCCAGACAAAGATCACATAGCAGGATTCTCAGAGTTGTTATCCAAGGTTCACATTGGTGAGCTATGGCACACGCCCCGTATCTTCAACGAATACAAGAAGGACCTCTGTGATGACGCTAAGGCATTCACGAAAGAAGCTGAGCGACGTCGGGATCTGACCATTAAAAACAAAGGTGTTGTGAATTCCGGAGACCGCGTTCGCATCATCGGCCACGACGACATCTTTATAGATGGTCCCTATAAGGACTTTCCCACCGAGTGGCGCACCTCACCCGGCAGTTCTGTGACTTCGATAGATGGGGTTTCTCTTGTCGGTACGTTTGAAGCTTTCATCCATGCTCCGTTTAAGGACGACTCGGGTGGCGATCGAAACAACACGAGTCTAGCCATGCAGGTTGCACTGACGATTGACGGACAGACGGGGAGAGCCCTCTTCTTTGGCGATCGTGTTTATCCAACTATAAAAAGGATCTTCGACAAAACCAAAGAGAGAAGACGTCCCCAGTACCTCGCATGGAACATCATGCTTTCCTCTCATCACTGCTCTAAGAGCGTTATGTACTGGCAGGATGAGGGCCAAGAGGAAGAGACTTACCGCAAGGACATCATGGGAGACTTTGAAGCAGCTATGCTGTCGGGCGGTTACGTGGTGGCCAGCAGCCATTCAGACTTCAGCAATGAAGTGGGCAAGAATCCTCCTCACCTCAAGGCCCGGAGGGCCTATGAAAAGATCGTATTGGCCGGGCATTTCATCTGTACTCATGAGTATCCGGATAAGAAGAGTCCATGGCCTCTTGTCTTCAAGGTGGATGCCAATGGGTTCAACCTTGCTGACAAACGTCAGAGTAGGAAGGGTCCTGCCGGTCTTGCTGCAGCTGTGGAAGCGGCCCGCGGTGGCAGTCAGCCTCCGAGCGTACAAGTCGGGTTCGGGGGAAGGTGATGACACCTGGTCAGGAAAGAGCGGTCCGAGAACTTGAACGTATTCAGGCCGCGTCACGGGGCGATCTAGAATTGCTGAAAGCTCCGGAATTCATCAACGATCGTATGGTGGTGGAGATATCTATTCGTATGGGGCTCGTGGAGGCGCAGGAAGGAGGGCTAGAGCTGAGGGAGAGAGAGGATTTCTTGCTAAGCGTTCCTCCAGACTTTCCGTTCGAGTACCCAACGATCTACATTACCAATGACCGTTTCGCGAGTGTCCCCCATGTTATATGGTCGAAGTGGATCTGCCTCTATCAGACCAAGCTCGAATGGAATCCAGCGGATGGGATGTTTGGATTCATGGATAGGTTCTGCAAATGGCTCTGGAAGGCGGCTATAAACGACCTCGATCCTCTTGATGAGCCACTTGAACCACCGCACCACGTGACGACCTTCGCCCAAGTGCCTTTTGTAGTTCGTAGCAATGCTCCTGTTGCAGCGGGAAAGCCTTGGTACGGAGTCGTTGAGGTTGAACAGTACCCAAATCGTATCGAGCTTGTCGGCTGGAATGATCTGTCTGGTGATTGGCTCGGAGATCGACGCTTGGCATTAGCGATAATCCTGCCCGAGCCTCTGCCGATGCAATTCCCCAAGATGGGCGCAGATTTATTCAGGGAATTTAACAAGCAGAAGGTTGACAGCAACCAAATCATCCGGAATCTGGCCCTTGCATCCCTTTTCACCCAGAAAGATGCTCCTATTCACCTGGTTGTCGGTTTGCCTATGCGGCGTGCAGCCGATGGTTCGCCACGTATCCATGTAGCAGTTTGGAGTACGCCCCCGGAGTTTGCAGAAACACTTCGAAAGGTACTTCCTGAAAATGCCGACACCGAGGTTATTCGTGGCATTCGACAGGATCTGTCCGATGCTCTTTTCTCATTGTTCGAGAAGACAGAGATTGTCTGGTGCCGCACTATGGAGGACAGATCAGAAATAGTTGTCAGAAGGGATAGCGGCACATCACTTGAATGGTTCGTGGGCAAGAGGATCCTTATTCTCGGCTGTGGAGCGCTTGGATCATGGATTTCCGAAATGATTGCACGTGTAGGTCCTCTGTCTCTGCATGTCCTAGACAACGCCAGCGTCAAGCCTGGGCTGCTCGCACGACAAAATTACGTGGCGGCAGACATAGCGGCAGATAAAGCGGATGCGCTGGCAAGACGACTCAGAGAGGTGGCGCCGATACTCGATGTTCAGAGCATCAATGAGGATGCACATGGCTACCTCACCAAAAAAATTGAAATTATCAGTGGTTACGATGTGGTTATAGATTGCACCGCATCAAACATCTTCCAGATGAAGATGGAACGGGATTGGCATCTCTTCGAGGGGCACACGCCTATTGTCGTTTCGATGATTATTGATTCCCAAGCAAAACGATGCCTGTTTGTTTGCGTCGATCGACAATCTTCCAGCGGTATATGGGACGCGTATGTTCAGCTCAAGTACCGCCTGTGTACACAGGGAAGTGCCCCAGATTTGGCCGACGCATTCTATTCCGAGGGTGCCACCACGAACCTCTTCCAGCCTGAGCCCGGTTGCTCAGATCCAACATTCACTGGATCAACCGCTGACGTTTGCAACATATCAGCTACGGCACTGAATATGACCGCCGAGTTTCTAGCCAATGGAACGCTCAAAGTTGGTGCGGCATTCTCAGTCCACTCCCTGCAAAAACGTGGGGAGACTCGTTTGCTAAGTTTTCCAGAGATGCGTGAAGTTAAAGCAGGTACCTACAGAATAAGGGTGGCTGACACAGTTTTTCGCGAGGCCACAGCCTGGGTTCGGAGTAACAATCGCATTCGCCCTCATAGCTACGAAACCGGAGGACTACTCTGGGGCTTGTGGGATGATGCAGTGGGAATGATCTGGGTGTTCGATGCTTCTGGGCCTCCCCCCGACAGTCGACATGCGCCGGATCATTTCCAATGTGGTTTTGAAGGTACTTTGGAAGAACACAATCGTCGTATGGCAGATAGTCATGGGGCATGCGGTTTTGTGGGATTCTGGCACACTCACCCAAGCTTGGAGCCTGACCAGAGCATTGTAGACATCGGGGGAATGGCGGATCTCGTTTCACGCGTCGGACAGAACCAGAAGAGAGCCATGATGCTAATATTCGGGGAGAAGGCCGGGCGACCTACGGTCACTTTCCACGTATATGAGAGTCATTCAGTTTCTCCGGATGGAGATCTTATCGCTGTCGGCGTTACTGAGATGCAGTTTGAGGAATCGTTAACATGATAGGTTTGGCACTATCAGGCGGCGGGTCGCGCGCCATAGCCTTTCACCTCGGTTGCTTGAGAGCACTCTACGATCGTGGGATTCTTGAAAAAGTATCCGTTCTGTCCACCATTTCTGGCGGTTCGGTGATCGGAGCTCTGTATGCATACCATCCAGAGTGGTCGTTCGAAAACTTCGACTTGTTCACACAGGAAATCTTGAGATCAGGGTTCAATCGCGCCATTGTCTCCCGACTTCTACAGCCTCGACTGCTATTGTCATGTATAGCGACAAATATCGTCTGTCGAATCGGAAATATGGCCAAGCGGCCTGAAGCGAGGATGAGACGAGTAGTAAGCCGAACGGATGCGTTTGAATGTGCTCTGAGGGACATGGTGTATTTTGAAAGAACTCTAACATCACCCACAAAAAACAACCTAGAGATAATTATTGGAGCGTGTGAGCTATCAACTGGCACAACTTTTCGCTTTGGAAATGAATCAAGCGGTGGCAGCCACTGGGGGCAAGTTAAGGATAATTGCCTACCGGTATCGTTAGCTGTGGCAGCTTCTGCAGCTTATCCATTGCTACTTCCGGCCCTCGACAGGGAGTTTATTCTGGTAAAGAAGGGATACCAAGAACGGAAACGGGTTATATTAACAGATGGTGGAGTTTACGATAATCTGGGTATCTCGTGTTTGAGCCCTCATCGGTCATCCGCTATCAGCACTCATGCCATGAGGCCGGCCTATCTGATAGCCTGTAATGCTAGTCCTGGCCGTGAGTTGGCAAAACCCATTCCTTGGAGCATTATCAGTCGAGTCAGCAGAGCCTTTAAAGTCATTCACCGAAGGGTACAGGACAGCACGATGCACGAGCTGCATCACTGGAAGGAAGCTGGGATGATTAAAGGATTTATCCTTCCATACCTGGGACAAGATGATCGAAAGTTACCTTTTCAGCTTCCGGGAATGGTTCTCAAGTCTGATGTTGAAGCATACCCGACAGATTTCAATCCGATGTCCAAGCAATGGATAGAGAAGCTCTCTCTCAGAGGAGAACAGCTTACACGAATTCTTCTTCAGCAATACATGTCACAGTTATGACGATCGAATCGGACCTAATGTTGCACTGAAAGATGATATAATCGCTTTCAAGGCGCGATTCAGTACACATTGATATTGGGATCGCGGTGAATTGAGCAGCTCATTATTCCTCACCTTCATCGTTCATGTACACTTTTACTGAGTGTATATTGCGCAGGATCTCGGATTTATTCTGTTCCATCTCGGCAATCGAGCCGAAGATCTCGGCATGGAAGGGTGTATAAAACCCTTTCATGCTGTCACCAATTTTTCTGTAAGCGCCTAAGCAACCACACCCAGGCTATCCGGCACATTCAATTGCTTCGGAGTAACATTCCACGGCAGCAGGG
>ENA-OSEO01005850-OSEO01005850.1-sediment-metagenome-genome-assembly--contig:-NODE-5850-length-11462-cov-5.139394_pt1 | contig 11462 bp, 12 predicted proteins | sample MGYA00237883_ERZ534232 | MGnify/ENA metagenome assembly ERZ534232
AGAGATCCCGGGAATAGGCGAGGCATTCGACCCGGTCGTCAAATACGTTGTCTTTTCCGACGATTTCAACAAGTTCTGATGCGATATTCATACGTTAACCTCCTGTCAAGGTGGGGTGCGGCGTCAAGGCCCTGTCAAATGACCCTGATCCGGATATGGCTACTATTTAGCTATAAAATGACTATACCCAATGCTTTCAAGGGATGTCAAGACGAAACCGGAAGCCCCGGAACGATCCGAACTGGACCTTTTCCGGCCTCTCCATGTCCGACTTTATCCACAGCCACGGCTCAGACGGCGCAACCCCCGCCGCCAACCGAGATAGGTCAGGACATCACCTACCACAGATACATTGCGAAAGAAAAGGTTACGCTCAAAGGTTCCCATGCCCCCACCCTGGGGATAGAGAACCTTCGCTCTTTCTTGACAACGGGATTCAAAGTGGCATATTTTCTATCCCACCAGTCTATCTGTCAAAGAGGTCCATTCCATGCCGACCGAATTCAAATCATCCGTAACCCTCATTCCCCTCGACCAGTCTGTGGTGACTTTTTCGGCCCATGATATCACAGAAATCCGACCAAGGCAATTCAGGGTCGCGGCATTAAGATGGGCCGCCGGGTGACCCGGCACGGCGTGCTGCATTTGAGAAGCGTGAGGGAGGAACATAGGGTGAATCAGTTTCTCATGGATTGTCCCAAAAGTCCAATATCCTGTGCTCGCATTTTCCTTGCCGCCCAAGGCCGTTTCCGCTATATCTCTTCCTTGAAAAAGCCGGGTTTTTATCAGCTTTAATCCCATGTGAGCGCGCGACCTCATGATGATGAAAGACACATATGCTCCTACGGTTGAGCCCTTCATAGGAGAGGCATCCCCTGAACGATTCGAGGCCGTGATTCACAGCATCAGCGACGGCGTCTTTACGGTGGACAAGACCTGGCGAATCACCTGTTTCAACCGGGCGGCTGAGGAGATTACCGGCGTACGGCAATCCGAGGCCATGGGCCGGAAGTGTTACGAGGTTTTCAACTCCAACATTTGCAAAGACGCCTGTGCCATCCAGTATACCATCGAAACGGGCCGACCGGTTGTCAATCTGACGGTATACTTAACCGACAAAAATAAGACTCAGATCCCGGTCAGTGTCTCCACAGCCCTTTTTAGAGACAACAAGGGTGAATTGATCGGAGGGGTGGAAACCTTTCGGGACTTGCGTCAGGTGGAAGAACTCCGCAAGAAGATCGAAGGGAACTATTCTTTTGAAGACATTATCAGCAAGAATAAAAAGATCAGAGAGATCCTGGATATCCTCCCCACAGTGGCCGTCAACGACAGCAGCGTCCTGATCACCGGGGAAACAGGAACCGGCAAGGAACTCTTTGCCCGGGCGGTTCACCATCTGAGCCACCGGGCAGCCAAGGCATTCGTCGCTGTCAACTGCGGGGGATTCCCTGAAACCCTGATCGAATCCGAACTTTTTGGGTATGAGGCGGGGGCCTTCACCGGCGCTGTGAAGGCCAAGCCGGGCCGATTCAAGCTGGCCGAAGGGGGGACCCTTTTCCTGGACGAAATCGGCGAACTGCCGCCCATGCTGCAGGTCAAGCTTCTAAGAGTGCTTCAGGAAAAGGTTTACGAACCCCTCGGGGGCATCCGGTCCCAACAGGCGGATGTGCGGATTATCGCCGCCACCAACCGCAACCTGGAAAAGATGGTTGCTGACGGCACGTTCCGACAAGACCTCTATTACCGGGTGAATGTCATCAAGATCCAGATTCCCCCGCTTCGAGACCGCATGGAGGATGTGCCCCTCCTGATCGATCATTTCATGCGACGGTTCTCGGCGCTCCACGACAAAGAGGTGTCGGCCATTTCACCGGACGCATTGAAGATCCTCATGAGCCATGATTATCCCGGGAATATCCGGGAGCTGGACAACATCATCGAGCATGGCTGCGTGCTCTGTCCTGCTGGTTTCATCAATAAGGAGCACCTCCCGGATTGGCTGCAAAAACCCACCGAAAGCCAAGAGCCGGATACGGGCCTGGAAGACGCGGAAAAGGCATTTATCGTTGCGGCCTTAAAAAGAAACAAATGGAATCGTCTTGCCACGGCCCGTGACCTGAACATCCACAAGACCACCCTGTTTCGCAAGATCAAAAAGCTGAACATCCAACTCCCCACTCAGGACGGCCGTTCTTCCATTCCCACATAGAGTAGCGCGTTTGCGCCCAAGATGGTTGCATAGGGTAGCGTTCCTGCACCTGTTCTCTGTCTCTCCATCCTTTCTAATTATCGCATAACCCATTTGAATCATATAATAAACTGTGCATTTGCAAGACATGGCATATATTCTGCTCCTGCAAAGACGTAAAGGCAGCATTGGCCGTAACCCTTAAACATGAAAGGAGAGTACCATGGCTCAAAACGACAGCAGAGAGGTAATGTCGACGGACACCCACAAACCGGCTCGGCCCTTGAAGTTCTTCAAGGACGCCCAGGGAAACGGATGGCTTTGCGACAAGGATATCGACCCTGGAAAGGACTTCAGGTCTCAGGGGTGCTGGAGCTGTGAGGAGATGGCGTTTCCCGATGGCGGGCGTTGAAAGCCCCCCGGGGGAATCCTGACAGCGGGATTCCCCTGAAGTTGGCAGGCCCCCTCCTGCCGAGGAGGTCTGGCGGCAGTTGGTGGAAGAAGGGCGGGATTGTGGCCGGACAATCAGCAGAGGTCGATTCCCGGACCGCTAAAGAAAGCATGGCACGCGGTCTTGAGGCGGCGCGAGACGGTCGAATCGAAGAGGCCCTGTCCTTGTTTTCCCGGGCCATTCAACGGGACCCGGGATGCTGGGAGGCCTATCGACTTCGCGGGATCGCCTACTGCAAGCTGGGCCGGCGTCAGGAGGGCTTGCAGGATTTCGATGAGGCGCTGCGCCGTCATCCCGAGTGTGCGGGGTGCCTTTATGAAAGGGGATTGGCAAACATGCTTTCCGGGCAGATCCAAGATGCAGTGGATGATTTTTCCGGATGCCTTGCCCAGGACCCTGAGTATGCACAGGCATATTCTGGAAGGGCAGGCGCCTACATGAAACTGCATCGCTACGAAGACGCCCTAAAAGATATGGAATGCGCCGTGAGACTCCGGCCGGGGCGATCCGACGACTTGCATAACCGGGCGGTTATCCTGGCCTCTCTGGGCCGATATCGAGAGGCCATTGGAGATTATGAGCGCGCGATCGCCCTGAACCCTGGAAGCGCCGGTTCCTTTAACAACCTTGCCTGGATTCTTGCTACGGCAGACGACCCGTCCATCCGCGACGGCCGAAAGGCGGTGGCGTATGCCCGAAAGGCCCTGAAAATGGGGAAGAACGGGGCATGGATGGATACGTTGGCCGCCGCCTATGCGGAATGCGGGGAGTTCGAAAAAGCAGCGACGGTTGAAACCGCGGCATATCGGTTATCCCGGCCCCCGAACGAAACTTTCCGCAAGCGGATTGAGATCTACAAGAGCAACAAGCGCTACGCCGATTCAGTTCTGCAGGCGCTGGATACACAATAAAGAAAGGAGGGCTCAAACATGTACAAGAAGATACTGTTTCCGACCTGTCTCACGGAGTTTTGCGAGCATGTCTTCAACTACGCCCTGAATGTGGCGCAGGAAAACCAGGCGAAGCTGTGGATCTATTATGGACTGGGTCGTCAAAACCTCAACGAGGACGAATTGAATGCGGAGATCCGAAAGGCGGAGGCACGGGTGAAAGCGGCATACGGCAACAAACTCGCTGAAAAGGGATTCAAAGATTATATGATCAATGTGTCGGATGGCGATACGGTGAGTGAAATCACCAAGCTGGCCAGAAACGCGGCCGTGGATGTCATTGTCATGGGCACGGCCACCCGATCGGTTATGTCCGGGGGAGAGGACGTGAGGGTGGGCCCTCTGGGTCAGGTCACTGCTGACACGCTGTTGTGGTCCCCCTGTCCGGTGCTGGTGATCCCGCCGGCATGGGTCCCCGGCTTGACGCGAAGATAAGCGGCCCCCAAACGCCGGCGGCCGCGGCCATGGTTTCGGCCGGCCCATGGCGTTTGCGGACGAGACATGGCATTGAGGCCCGGACAACCGTGAAAGAGCGGATGTCGGGTGGTTCTCAACTCCAAACTCCAAAATCCAAAATCCAAAATCCAAAATGATCGGGGGGATATCGCCATGGATATAAAAAAGATCCTCTGGCCCAACGACCTGTCAAACTGCTCGGAATCATCGCTCCCATACGTGTCTTCCCTGGCGAAGAAATACGATGCCAAGGTATATGTCCTTTACGTTTCTCCGGATTTGACGCGCCATGAATCCTGGTATGGTGATTTAGATTCGTCTCACATCCACAAGGTCATGGAATGGGAAAAGAGGAAGGCCGATGAAAAGATCCAGACGCTTTGTGAAAGGCATCTGGCAGACTGCAAAATATACAGCAAACACGTGGTTGTGGGAGACCCGGCCGCCGAAATACTGAACTTTATTGAAAAGGAAGGGATCGATATGGTGGTGATGTGCAGGAAAGGCGAAGGCGGCCGGTTTGACATGGGCAGCGTTTCTGAAAGGGTCGTATCCCATTCACCGGTCCCGGTTTTCATCACGCAGGACGGCGTAGAAAAGTAGCATAATCCATTTCATTGCGCTCCGTGGCCTTCTGTGTTTTCGCGTGTGCTTCTGTCTTGACAAGCCCTGTCTCTGAGGATAAAGAGAGATGCATGCACGCCACACGCCCAAGAAAATTCGCGTTCATGCATGACGCCGCAGGGTTTTTCGCAGGCTCGCATCGCATTTTGGAGGTCTGTGTGGCACGATCCCCCTCCTGTTGGCATATCGAAGCAAAAAATCGAACATGCACAGACCGAAAATTCCAGGCAGATGCCTTGTTCTCCTATGTTCAACCCGGTCGTGGCGCTTGTGGCCCCCAGCCCGAAACCCGGAACCCAGAACCTGTGAACGTTTACAACAAACTTGATCCGGCCCGATCAGGGGTATGCAAAGATGACAGCGCGCAGCGGATATAGTGAGGAGGGAAAGATCGATCAAGGCTTCGCCATGATGCGGGCCGTATTCGACTGTATCCCGGACCCCGCGCACGTGATTGACAGGGACTACCGTGTGGTGATGACCAACAAGCGGCTGCTCGATCTGCGGGGGCTTGAGCAGGAAGCGATTGTGGGGCAACCCTGCTACGCGGTGTATCAGGAAAGGGACACTCGCTGCCCGGAATGCGCCGCCATGAAAACATTCGAGAGAGGGAAACCGGCCCAGGTAACGAAGACCCTTCCGCTCCCGGATGGTTCCTTCCGCTATTTTGAAGTATCCGCCTTTCCCGTTATGGGAGAGGACAGAAGCGTCCGTTACGCCATGGAGTTGAGCCGCGAGATCACGGACCTGAAACATTCTGAAACGGCCCTGCAAAAATGCGAGGATCGGCTGCACTCAGCCTTGGAAGCGAACCTGGATGCATTCTTTTGCTTCCAGGCGGAAAGGGATGATCGAGGAGACGTCAGGGATTTTATCCTTGTGCATCTCAATGCCAGGGCAGAAAGGCTCCTGAGGAAACGTCGGGAGGAGCTGGTGGGAAAACGTCTGGCCGAGGTGCTGCCCATCAGCAGGGAGGCCGGGCTGCTGGAGAAATATAGACAGGTGGTGGAGACCGGCGTGGCCCTGGAGGAGGAGTTTTGCCTGTCAGGGCCTGCTGGTTCCACGGACTGGCATTACCACCAGGTGGTCCCTCTGGAAGACGGCGTGGCCGTTTGTCACCGCAACATCAGCAGACGAAAACAGGCCGAAAAGACCTTGCGGGAAAACGAGGAAAAGTTCTCGCAGGCATTTCATCACAGTCCGATCGCCATGGCGCTTTCCACAATAGATGACGGCAGGTTTCTGGATGTGAATGCCGAGTTTCTGAGAATGGGGGAGAGGCGACGCGAAGAGGTCGTCGGACATACGGCCCTCGAACTGGGAATCTGGGCCGATCCGAACAAGCGGCCGGATGCGATCCAACAGGTGGCGAAACAGGGGAGGGTCCGCAACGTGGAAATGGAGGGGCGCAGCAGCTCCGGAAAGGTCCTCAGCCTGGTGACCTCCATTGAAAAGATCCTGATTGACAATAAACCATTCCTTCTTTCATCGGCCATGGACATCACCGACCTAAAAAGGGGGGAGGCGGAAAGGGAGACGCTGCAGGCCCAGTTGCTCCAGGCCCAGAAGATGGAGGCCGTAGGCCGACTGGCAGGGGGCCTGGCGCATGATTTCAATAATATGCTGGCCGTCATCTTGGGCCAAACCGAGATGGGCTGCATGAACCTGGACCCTGCAGATCCGTTGTATGGGAGGCTGTTGCAGATACAACAGAGCGCCGAACGCTCTGCGGACCTGGTGCGCCAGTTGCTGGGCTTTGCCCGAAAACAGACCATTGCCCCCAGGGTCCTGGACCTGAACGAAACCGTGGGGGGCATGCTCACGATGCTGAGGAGGCTCATCGGGGAAGACATCGATCTGGCCTGGATGCCGGGGGCGTCTCTGTGGACCGTCAACATGGACCCCTCGCAGATCGATCAAATCCTGATCAATCTTTGCGTCAATGCCCGGGATGCCATCACTGACGTGGGAAAGATCACCGTGGAGACCCGAAACATCGTCCTGGATGGGGAATATTGCGCCCAACACGCGGGCTTTGTGCCGGGCGAATACATCCTGCTGACCGTGAGCGACAACGGATGCGGCATGGAAAGAGACATTCTCGAAAAGATATTCGATCCCTTTTTCACCACCAAGGAGTCTGGAAAGGGGACAGGTCTGGGGCTGGCCACGGTGTACGGCATCGTCAAACAGAACAAGGGCTTTGTCAACGCTTACAGCGAGCCCGGCCAGGGCGCCGCCTTCAGGATCTACCTGCCCCGCCATGGCCATGCGGGGGAAGAGATCCAGGAGAGCCGGCCAACCACATCGCTCAAAGCCGGCCATGAGACCGTGCTGCTGGTGGAAGACGAACCCATGCTGCTGGAAATAGGACAGAGCATGTTGGAGAGATGCGGATATACGGTACTCTGCGCCGGCTCTCCGACCGAGGCGATCCGGGTGGCCGAGGAACACGCCGGAGAGATTCATCTCCTCATGACCGACGTGGTCATGCCCGAAATGAATGGTCCGGACATGGCCAGACGCATTGTATCCCTCAACCCGCGCATCAGATGTCTCTTCATGTCGGGCTACACGGCCAATGCAATCGCGCATCAGGGCGTCCTCGACGAGGGCGTGCACTTCATTCAGAAACCCTTCACCCTCCAGGACCTGGCCGAGAAGATCAGACAGGCCCTGGGCGAAGAGGGAGTTGAGCCAAGGGGCAGCCGATGAGGCAAGTGATCCACGTTGTCGTTGCATCTGTTTTGGGGGCTGCGGCCCTGTGTGCGCTTTCCGCTGTGCAGAAGCTGTCATCCGGTATATCCATCCAGCGCTTTGATCTTTATATTGTCCCGAGTCTGTTTGGCGGAATTGCAGGGTCGCTCCTCGGGATTTGGCATTTAAGACTGAGGAGATCTCAAGAACAACTCAGGCAGGCGAATCAGACCCTCGAGGAAAAGGTTCTGGAACGGACGGCTGATTTGGTGCGGGCGAATGACCAACTCAAGGTGGAAGTGGAGGAACGGAAAAATGCGGAAGAGAAAAGGGAGCAGGTTATTATAGAACTCCAGGAAGCCCTCGCCAATATCAAGACGCTGAAAGGGATGATCCCAATCTGCGCCAACTGCAAGAAGATCCGAAACGATCAAGGGGCCTGGATGCAAATGGAGCTGTACATCAAGGAGCATTCCGATGCGGAGTTTTCCCACGGGATCTGCCCGGATTGCATGAAGAAGCTGTATCCCGAATTATGTGAGGAAGAGGATGGCATAGCCGAAAATGGCAATGTTTCTATAGATCGGGAACCGAACCGTCACGCCTGACGCTGCAAACCGCTGCCTTTCCCCGTCTACCTTCCACCTGTTTGCGCCGCTCCCCACAAGAAAATATAAAAACCGACCCGCGAGTGCCTCGGCTTCATGGTTCCTTCATGAGGGCCTGTTATCTTGGTCTGCAAACGGCGTCCAAAAGCCAATGGTTGTCTTTTGAATGAGCGCCGGAATCATTTGAAAAAGGAGGCATTATCATGAAGAAGAAATCAATTTCAATCGTCGTAAGTGGAATTCTGGTCATCGGTCTTGCCGTTGCCGGAGCGAGCTTTGCGAAATCGGAGCAAAGCGAGGTCCGTAACGGGACCATCCGGGTCGAGAATCAGTCTGAGGCGGATTTTCCCACCATGGCTAAAATAAAGATGGATCAGGCCGTTCAGAAGGCCCTGGCTGCGGTTCCAGGTCAGGTACTCAAGACGGAACTCGAAGACGAGAACGGCTTTCTGGTGTACGGCGTGGAGGTGGTGACCGCGGACAAGACCATCATGGATGTGAAGGTGGATGCCGGGTCCGGAAAGGTCCTGGCTATGGATCGGGACGAACCCGATGAACACCATGATGGCGGACACCATGACCGCGAGGAGGAAGACCAGAAGCACGGGGAGAATCGAGACCGCGAGGAGGGAAACTATAAGGACGACGGCCATCGAGACCGCAAGGACTAATCACCTCAGCGCGTGCCGAACGGATTTTTTAGCCGTTCGGCACACGTGGAAACCGGCGCGCCAAATGTGCCGCAACAACACCGTCATGGGAGGCTTATGCCATGATCGACATTGAAAACTTGCGTTTAAGCATTGAGGGAAAGGAAATCCTCAAGAGCATCGATTTGCACCTGCGGCCGGGCGATACTTATGGTCTGCTGGGACCGAACGGAGCCGGCAAATCCACCACTATCTTCGCCCTCTTGGGCCTACGCGCTTACGAGAGCGGGAGCATCAGGGTACTGGGCGGGAACCCGATGGAGGAAGCCGTTGCCATTCGCCGTTCAGTGGGGGTGATGCCGGAAAAGGCCGGATTTTATGACTGGATGACCGCCCTCGACTATCTCAAATGGTATGCACGTCTTTATGGTTCTGAACCGGTCAACCGGGATCTGGACATGATGCTGGAGAAGGTGGGACTCGGGACTGAGGCCCGCCGTCCCATCGGGGCCTATTCCAGGGGAATGAAGCAGCGCCTGGCCGTGGCCCGGGCCTTGATAACGCATCCAAAGCTGTTGATCCTGGACGAACCCACCAACGGGCTTGACCCCAAGGGCAGGCGCGAGATTCATAATCTGCTGGTGGAATTTGCAGCCGAAGGAAAGGCCGGGGTGCTGTTGTGCACCCATCTGCTGGACGATGTGGACCGGCTGTGCAATAGGATCGGGATCATCGACAACGGCCGCACCCGGCTCGAAGGTTCTCTTGGCGACCTGCTGGCGGAACAGGGGGGCGGGCAGCGGTACCGCCTGCGCCTCGAAACCGATCCGGACACCACCAACCTTCCGGCCGGGGTTGCCATAGCGGGCCATGAAGGCGGCTGGTGGCGCGTTCAAGCCCAAGTCAAGCCGTCCGAAGGGCCACCCGCGCTTTGGGGTGAGTTGTGGCGGCGAGGCTGGAAAATTATGGAAATCCGTTCCGAGGCGTCGAGCCTTGAGGAACTTTATATGAGCCATACCGGGCAGGATAAGCATTATACTCAGGAGGCGGCATGATGAATACGACATGGACGATTGCCCGCAAAGAAAGCGCGCAGATGCTGCGCAGTCAACGGGGTCTGCTGTGGCTGCTGACCTTCAGCGGCCTGCTGTCGGCATTCAGCCTGCTCCTGGTGAGCAACACCGAACTGAGCCTGCTTGACAACGCCCAGGTGGTCTACATGATGGCCGGAACGGTCCTGGCCGCCGGAGCGCTTCTGGTCGCCATTCTGGGAAGCGACGCCTACGCCGGGGAAAAGGAGCGCGGCACGTTGGTGCCTCTTTTGTGCGCCCCAATCGCCGCTAACGCGTTGCTCGCCGGCAAGGCTGTAGGCCTGCTCGCCGCCTGGGGAGTCATGTTCGCGGTGGCGACACCCTACCTGTGGGCCGTGGGCGCGAGCGGTCAAAACCTGGGCGCGGCTTTGTTTTACCTGGCCCTTTTCGGCACTCCAGTGGTGCTCGGGTTCGGTTATCTGGCCATGGCGCTGTCGGCCCGCACCGGCAGCGTGATGACATCCCTGCTCAGCACGGTCACGTTGCTGATGCTGGCCGCCAGTCCGCTGGTCATCGGTCCCGGCTTGCGCGGCACCGCCGTCGGCCGCATTCTGGACGTGATCAACCCGTTCGCCGGGGCGCTCAACACCTTCGACAGCGTCATTATCGACAGTGATCCTTTTTCAGCCCAGACAGGACGACTGGTCCTTGTGGGGGTATGGCTGGTCCTTTGCTTGTTCGCGGCCCGGCGCAGCGCCAGTCGTCCTGATTTTTAATGAGGGGAGCTATGATGAAGACAAGGAACTTGCTGCTAATAGCTATTTTCTCGACATTCCTGTTCGTTTCCGTTTCAAGGGCGGCCCAGCCCCCTGTTTCTGTCGATCTGCAGCCAGACGCGGAAAATCCCATTTCTCCGATAATGGGGGACCATCTGAGGTTCTGGAGCACCTTAAAGAACACGGGGTCATCCCCCATGGAGGGACTGGTGGTCTGGATCAGCCTGGTGGAAATCGATCCGGGGAATGAACAGCCGGTGGACCTGGAAGACTGGAGTGCCCAAAAGGCCGTCACCGGAGCAAGCCTGAAACCTGGAGAATCCCTGCGGACCGATTGGCCCATGCGGCTGATCAAAGGCAGCGATTACCGGGTGGTGGTCAGCGCCACCGACCGTGGCGGCCGCCAGGTGTACACCAGCCCGACCGTCCAGTTCCATGTTCGGCAGAAACCGGTGCTTCAGGCTGGCCGGGTCCTGCCGGTGGCCGCAGGTATGCCCTTGTTGCTCATCGGGCTGATGGTCTTCAAAAAGACTGGACAAGGCCGGGGGAATCGAAATAATGTAACAACATGATATGGTTGAGCAGTTTGGCGTTTGGCTATCAACTACTGTTGGTCAGTGGGGTTATCCCGGCATTGTCATGCGCATGGCCTTGGAATCTTCATTACGGGCTTAGGTGTTATCAGACGATGTTATGAGCACAAACACACCGATCAAACGAATACCGATCAGCATCTGGGCGCTCGGGCTGGTGAGTATGTTCATGGATATCTCGTCCGAGATGATCCACAGTCTGCTTCCCCTGTTTCTGGTCGGCGTCTTGGGAGCAAGCGCGTTCATGGTCGGCCTGATCGAAGGGCTGGCCGAGTCAACAGCCCTCATCGTGAAAGTCTTCTCGGGCGCGCTCAGCGACTATCTGGGAAAACGTAAGGCGCTGGCTGTATTCGGGTATTCATTGGGCGCATTGACCAAGCCATTGTTTGCCATCGCCCCGACCGCAGGCTTTGTCCTTTCGGCACGTTTGCTGGA
>ENA-OSEO01005859-OSEO01005859.1-sediment-metagenome-genome-assembly--contig:-NODE-5859-length-11448-cov-4.736699_pt1 | contig 11448 bp, 11 predicted proteins | sample MGYA00237883_ERZ534232 | MGnify/ENA metagenome assembly ERZ534232
TTGCCTCGGCCCTATCGATAAACTTAAGCGGCCGCCAGGTGGGCCTGCTGCACCGGCCCCTTGAAAAAGAAGACGTCCCCATCATCCTGCGTCCGACCCTGGCCTCCCGGGCCGGAATCGAACGTCTCAAAGGAATTAAACTTTCTTCACCCCGGGGCGGCATGGTGCCGCTATCGGAGCTGGTGACCGCGATAGAAACGGATATTGACCGCAGCATTTACCATAAAAACCTGATGCCGGTGGTCTATGTCATCGGCGATGTGGCCGGAGAAAAGGAAAGCCCGGTCTACGCCATCCTGGAAATGTATACAAAGATTGACGCCCTTACGCTCCCGGAAGGGTACGGCATCGTCCAGCACACCGCCAATGTCCCCGACAGCGACCGCAAACTCAGCATGAAATGGGACGGCGAGTGGCATATCACCTATGAAGTCTTTCGGGATCTGGGGATTGCCTTCGGGGTGGTGTTGGTCCTGATCTTTGTCTTGGTGGTGGGCTGGTTTCAGTCTTTTTCCACTCCCTTTGTCATCATGGTGGCCATTCCCTTTTCGCTCATCGGCATCCTTCCGGCCCACTGGCTGATGAATGCCTTTTTCACGGCCACCTCCATGATCGGGTTTATCGCCGGCGCCGGCATCGTGGTGCGAAACTCCATTATCCTGGTGGATTTCATCGAACTGCGCGTCGCCCAGGGGATGCCGCTGGATCTCGCGGTGATCGACGCCGGGGCCGTGCGCTTTCGCCCCATGATGCTGACGGCCGCCGCTGTGGTGGTGGGCGCTTCGGTCATCCTGTTTGACCCCATCTTTCAGGGGCTGGCCATATCGCTGATGGCCGGCGAGGTGGCATCGCTTCTCTTTTCACGCATGACCGTGCCGATTCTTTACTTCCTTGACAAGCGCTGGGAAACAACCCACCTGCATCACGCTCCGGCGGCTGAACCGGGACAGGAGTAATCCAGGCAACGCTTCAGCATGGTGTCAACCATTTCACTGGCACCGCAGCCCCTCCCCGGCGAGGCTGCGGTGCCAGCCCTCCCTAAAGTCCTTGCTGCTTTCTCCTGCCGGAAGGAAATATTGTAACATTCCCTCTTTTCAAACGTAATAAGTTAAGTATCCGTAAAAATACTTAATAAACTGATTTTAATCTGTCTTTTTATTTTTAGCCTGGATGGCAGGGGTATTGCTGTTTCATTACCAAGGGCTGATGCCAGGGGCGTGCCGCATCGGAAAGGCAGCCTCAAGGCAAAAGTTGCAGATAAAATTAAAGATACAAGATGGCCAGGAGACAATGTCATGAGAAAAAACAAAATTCGTAAGATGATCAAACGACCCGGCAGTTTACATCTACTGCTATTGGCAGCAGTGCTCACCCTCACGGCCGGTCCGGCATTCGCCCAAGCAGGACCTGGACCGGGCGGCGGCGCCGGCGCCGTTACGCTCACAAACTTTAATACCGCTGATTTTTCAGGCTCCGGCGTCTGTGCCGTGTGCCACAGCCGGCTAACCGATAGGGGCGGAAACGATGTGTCCATGGATGCCCACTGGCGGTCCACCATGATGGCCAATGCCTCTAAAGACCCGCTGTGGCAGGCTAAAATCAGTTCCGAGGTCAGTCGCATTCCTGCGCTGAAAACAGTAATCGAGGAAAAGTGCAGCCGGTGCCACATGGGGATGGCGCGCTATCAGGCGCTGACGGACGGAAGCCCGGTTGCAGTCTTCGGCGCCGACGGCTTCCTCGATCCGGCCCACCCGCTCCATGAGGCGGCCATGGACGGCGTATCATGCACCCTCTGCCACCAGATCCAGAATGTCAACCTGGGGCAGCCCGGCAGTTTTACCGGAAACTATGCGATTGACACGTCCACGTCCCCTCCAGGCCGTCTGATCTTCGGCCCCTTTGCCCAGCCGCCCCGAAACCCCATGGCCAACAACTCGGGATTCACCCCGCAGCAGGGGCAGCACATGACAAGCGCCACTCACTGCGCCGTCTGCCATACCCTCTATACGCCCAGCGTAGATCTTGAAGGAAATGTCCTGCCTGACGAGTTTCCTGAGCAGATGACCTATCCCGAATGGAAGCTGAGCTCCTTCAGCCAGGACGGACCGGATTTTAAATCCTGCCAGGACTGCCACATGCCCGAAGCCCTGGGACCCGTTGTCATCAGCAATCGTCCGCTTTGGCTCCCGGCTCGAAGCCCATTTGGCCAGCACCACTTCGTGGGGGGCAATAGCTACATGATAACCCTCCTCAGCAGCCATGCGGCTGAATTGGGCGTAACGGCGGAGCCGGAGCATCTGGAGACAACCACAGCTCGGACGGACGCACAGCTGCAGTCGAATACCGCAGCGCTCGATATTACTTCAATCACACGGAATAACGGAGAAATTACATTTACTGTCCATGTCCAGAATCAGGCGGGACACAAGCTTCCAACCGGCATTCCTACACGACGGGTGTGGCTGCATGCCACGGTGGAGAAGGCGGGGGGAGGAGTCGTGTTCGAGTCCGGCCGCCCCGAGACGGATGGCCGTATCGCGGGTGATGATGCTGTGGAAGGCCCCCTTCCCTATGAACCGCACTACGAAATCATCAGCCGTGCGGATCAGGTGCAGATCTATGAGCCCGTCATGCTCGACAGCGCCGGAAACGTCACTTATACCCTGCTCCGGGCAGTGTCTTACGGCAAGGACAACCGGCTGCTGCCGTCCGGCTTTGACAAGACTGCTGCGGCATCAACCGACATGGCCGTTTACGGCAGGGCTTCCACGGATGCCGACTTTACATCCGGCGGGGATCAAGTGAGTTATAGAATCAGCGACCCGGGAGGCGCTTTGACCCTGAGAGCAGAACTGCTCTTTCAGGCGGTGGCCTATCCATTTGCGGAAGATTTGAGACCGGATGACACCGATGCGGTTACCCGCTTTATGACCCATTACGATGCCTCGGACAAGACACCGAAAACGATTGCAGTGGCGGAGGCGACCGTCCAGTAGAAAACTGTCGATCTTAAAGGGGCGGGCGATCGTAGAGCGTCCGCCCCAACCCTGCTGCTATACTTTTGAATAAATCGTTGCCTTCCCTAGCCTGGCGACACAACACCGAAATCTATGAGATCGAACTTGACAAAGTTTATAAAACATGTAATATGAACTTTATAAATTCAAATTACATGAATTGGATCCATGATTCCACGCAAACTCGAAAAAGCGCTGAAACTTGCGGCCACACGCTATCCTGTCGTAACAGTGACCGGCCCGAGACAATCGGGAAAAACCACTCTGGTTCAGACCGTCTTTTCCGGCCATCAATATGTTTCTCTCGAAGACCCCGAGCAGCGAGCCTTCGCCCTCACAGACCCGTGGGGATTTTTAGAACAGTTTGAACAACCCGTTATTTTTGATGAAGTGCAAAGAACACCGGACATTTTTTCTTACATACAGACCATCGTCGATGCCAAAGAGGAACCGGGAAAATTTATCCTGACCGGTTCTCAAAATTTTTTATTGCTTAAGACCATCAGCCAGAGCCTTGCCGGAAGATGCGCCGTTTTGCATCTGCTCCCTTTTTCTTTGACTGAATTGATGGCCTGCCCCGATTTGCCCTTGACTGAAATTGGGCATCGGATTCCATCCGGAAGAGATGCTTCTCATCTCGATCTGTTCAAATCTTTATTTACCGGAAGTTATCCAAGAATACATGATAAGAAACTTCCTGCCCAGGACTGGCTGAAAAACTATACCGCAACATATATTGAAAGAGACGTTAGAGACCTTGTCAATGTTGGTGACCTGGAAGCATTCCAGCGGTTTATGGGACTGTGTGCAGGCCGGGCCGGTCAGTTGCTGAATTTAAGCTCGATCGCAACAGACTGCGGGATTACCCACACGACGGCAAGAAGATGGCTTTCGGTGCTGGAAACAAGTTTTATCGTCATTTTGCTGTACTCCCACCACCAGAATTTTAATAAGCGCCTGATGAAATCGCCCAAACTGTATTTTCTCGATACGGGGCTGTTGTGTTATCTATTAAGAATCCGAACACCTGAAGACATGGTCCTGCATTCATCCCGGGGAGCTATCTTTGAAAGTTTTGTCGTATCCGAGCTTTACAAAAAAGCGCTGCACGCCAACCATGAGCCGGACTTGTATTTTTGGCGTGACTCGGCCGGGCATGAGGTGGATATTGTCATCGACAGGGGCGCCGATCCGATGCCGGTAGAAATAAAATCAGGCAAAACAATAACACCTGATTTTTTCAAAGGACTTGACTTCTGGAAAAATATTTCCGGAAAGCAAGACCGGCCGGCGGCACTGATTTACGCTGGTGACCGTTCTTTCAAACAAAAAGGGCATGCGGTTTATGCCTGGTGGAACTTCTAAGAGACATTCATAGACAACACACTTCTTTTTTCCAGACAATTCTTTCCGGTCCAGTCAACAGGAAACAAGAAAGCATCCGCATGCACATGCACACCGCATTCCCCCACCAGAGACCATCATGTCTTATTAATCAAATAATATCTAAATCGAAGCATCATAGTGTCTTTTTGCCGACCGAAGGTCTCCAAAGACCGGCATCCGATGAATCTCCTTATTTATCTTAATCTTTATTTAGGCTTGGGCAGCATCATTGATGATATCAAATAGTGTATTTAGATCGGATTCCGTGGCTTTCCGTATCATATCCGTCCTCCGACAGACTTTTGTCAGTTGATCTGCTTGTTTCTGCATCCTAAGGTTCGTGACCTTATCAAGGAAGCGCTGGAAATTGAGGAGGACGTCGCCCTTTCAGAGTTTGCCGAAATTCAGAATTGATCCTGTGTCCTGTTTCATCGAATATGACAAACTCAAGACACCAATCTGCTGCTTACACCCTGCGTACAATCCCCACAAACTTTCCGAGAATCGACACCTGTTTACGCTGGGGCCCTTTAAAAATCAGGGCCGCATAGGCAGGATTGGCCGGTTCCAGCGACAAAGATGTCTGCGTGCGACGCACGATTTTCAAGGTGGCCTCGGGCAGCGGTCCCTGCACCAGCACCGCGGCAATTTCTCCGTTTTCTACCGACTGCTGGGGGCGGATGATGGCCAGGTCCCCGTCCAGGATGTGGGCATCGATCATGGAGTCACCCCATACCCTCAAGCCGAAGCAGGCGCCGCAGCCGAACAGCGCCGGTGCGACCGCCAGTTCTTCCTCAAGATTTTCAACGGTTTCCAGAGGTTTCCCAGCGGCAATGGCGCCGAGCAGAGGGATGCCGCGACCGGGAATCTCCCTGCTGAAGCGCCAGGAACGCTTTTTACCCGGCTCGGCTAAAATATAGCCCTTGTCTTTGAGAACGTTCAGTATGCGGTGGATGCCGGCGGGAGCGCTCAGGTCCAAATGCGCCCCGATTTCCCCCACCGTGGGGGCTATGCGGTGCTGCTGTTGAAATGAAATTACAAATTACAAGACGCTTTGTTGTCGGGGTGTGAGATCCGATGTCACTTTTTTGCCTTCCTTTCCGGCATAAAAAGCATATCACCCGGACTCTGCACTCCCTTGCCGCCCCGATTGAGGACATGCGTATAGATCATGGTGGTAGAGACATCCTTATGGACTAAGAGTTCTTGCACCGTGCGAATGTCATAACCAGCTTCAAGCAAATGGGTGGCAAAACTGTGGCGCAGCGCGTGGCAGCTCCCGGCTTTGGTGATTCCGCTGCGGCGAATGGCATTTTTGACTGCACGCTGCGGTACGGATTCGGAAATATGGTGCCGGCGATCTATGCCTGATCGCGGGTCGATGGAGCGACGCGAAGCCGGGAAGACGTATTGCCAGGCCCAGCTGCGATTGACGCTTTGGTATTTCTTTTCCAACGCATAAGGCAGAAAAACAGCCCCGAACCCCTCCTTCAGGTCGATTTCATGGATCTTTTTCACTTTAAGCAGGTGCCGCAGCAGCTCGTCCACTATGATAGCGGGCAGCATCGTAATCCGGTCTTTTTGCACGAATCGGGTTTTCAAACTCACCGATTTCCCTTTTTAGAACCTCGCGGTAGAGAAACACAAGGGCACAAAGCGCCTGGTTCTGGGTTGAGCTGCTGACCTTTCTATTAACGGCCAAATGGCTCAGAAACTCACTGATATGCCGCGCGTCAAGCTGCTCAGGGTGCTGTTTATTTTGTGCAAGAATATATAACTAATTCGTTGACATATCATTAAAGAGGCGCTAAAGAACAACAGACATAACCTTTCAACGATCACAACAAAACGAAACTCACACACCAGACACGTGAACATTTGTTCACTTTATACGGAACCTTTAAATAAATGTCAAGTTTTTATTGGCCTCTTTAGACCAATAACACCGGATATTACGGGTATTATTGGCCTGATCAGACCAATAATACAATTTCGTCGGCTAAATAGACGTAAAAAAATACGACTATTGGATCGTCTAATCTATGTTAGTTAAAACAAAAGTGAGTAACGCATATGAAGTGCCCATACTGTCAGACCGCTATTAACACAGATGATTTTGATGAAACTGAAGTATACAAGGAGGGGGATGGATCATGCTATTGGCATTTTGTGTCTTCTGGTAAATGCCCTGAATGCTTCCGTTTGCTTGTTATAGTTTACACTGGCGAAAACAAAACTACAGATAAGGAACCTAATGATTTCATACCAACCGTAGTTCATCCTAAGCTCGCTGCACGGCCTGTTGAAACAGAAGTCCCATATGTATATCGTCAAGATTTTCTTGAGGCCGCTTCAGTTATTAGCATTAGTCCAAAAGCAAGCGCCGCCTTAAGCAGACGCCTTTTACAGACTATATTACGTGAAAAATTCAACATACAGGATAAAAGTCTCGCACTTGAGATAGGAGCGTTTTTAGAGCTTAAGGACGTGCCTACGTATCTATCAGAGGCGGTTGATGCAATACGTAATATAGGAAATTTCGCCGCTCATCCTATAAAAGACACGAATACCGGCGAATTAGTGGATGTGGAGCCTGGCGAGGCAGAGTGGCTTCTCGAAGTTCTTGAGGCACTATTCGATTTTGCTTTTGTCCAACCCATAAGACTATCTGAGCGAAAAAAGAACTTAAATGATAAGCTTAAGGCAGTTGGCAAGCCTCAGCTAAAAGATACTGGAATCATTAAGATCAACTAACATGGCGCTTGCAGCCGTCACAAAGAGCCGCGCGGCTGAAGCGCATCGTTAGAGGTTAAAATAGAGGATAGAAAATGATTGAATATCAAAAACAATATGAAGCTTACATAAAAAAGCAAGGTGTTGGTTCAAGAGACGAAGTTGCTGATTCGATTAAATCATATGTCTCATATTTGAATGGAGTTTATAGGCATCTTGGTATTGATATCAATCCTAAAACACTATCTTTGGAAACTGATATTCAAATGCTATCAAATCAACTTTCAAAAACGAAAAAAATATCTGAAAAAACGATTAAAAACTATGGTTCTGCTATGAGACAATATATTAATATGGTTAAGGACTTAAAACTTCAAGCCAGATAGCAGAGGGCTTCTTAACCCTATCAATTGAAAAGTAAGGGCTTCCGCTAACCACCGCCTGCACAAGGACCGCTAAAGGCGGGCGGCTGTGGCTTTTGCGATTTTATCATTTAACTTTACATCTGCCAAGTCCGTGTTTCTTTTGCGGCCTGTAAGGCGGAACGTTAGCTGCCTGAGGAAATACGAGCAATGCAGTCATTTATAGTCCAACTTTGGTATAGAAACTTTGCCGCCTTGAAGTGGATTTCAGTATTTCAGCTACTTAGATGCATCTTACCCAGTCGACTTATAGGCTGGACGTTTGTTGATGCATGGGTGCTTGGAAATACAGTATGCGCCGCTTTAGCTGTTATTCTTTCACCTTTACCGATTGGGCATTGGTGGTCATATTTATTTGTATTTTGGGGAGCTTTACGGGTTATTGAGGTTTTTGTTTATCAAATGAACGTCCTACTATGGGACTCACAACGCGCAAGACAAGAGGGAAAAGAGTATCGTCTCCTTGGATATCGAAGATCACTTGTTTTGGGCTTACAAAATTACGCAGAGGTAGTCCTCTGGTTTGCAGCCATTTACGGATTTACACCTCAGTATTTTAAAGATCCTAGCGGAATCCTTGCTCATGCATTAGGGTGTTTATACTATAGTGTCGTCACCATTACTACTCTTGGATATGGTGATATATCTCCAACTGCCCCAATTGGATGGCTAATAACCATGGTTCACACATTATTGGGAGTTTTCATGGCTCTACTTATTATTTCCAGGTTCCTCAGCCTTCTTCCGCGACCAGGATCCATCCAGGAGGCAGACAAAGGTGAATGATCCGGCTAACATCTATATGGCCTTCGGTTGTCAAGAATAAACTTCTCCAACAGATCGAAAATGTGAATGCTAATGTTCTTCGTCTTTTAATCAAATGTCTTGGCAAACGATTCGTTGGTTCCGACTTTTGTCTTCTATCGCGAGTGTCAGCGCATAACGCGTCTGCACCAAACATCTATAGAGATTGGCTGAACAGCCAAAGTGTTCTTTGACAATCAGCGTACTGCCATTCGGCAGTTTCAGAATATATTTCGGGTACCCTTATTCCGGCGCAATCAAAGCAAAGCGGCTTGGATCCTAAGATCCATCCAGTTAGGGTGTCACTCGGAAAAGGGGCAGAACGCGATCATCGGCTCAATGCATCCGTATAGTTGTCTGAAGCTGGAAGATGCCGCCAATCATGCCAGGGAGATTCGGGGCATAGGGTCCACTCTTTCCGTCGGTCAAGCCGCATGCCATATATCAAGAGATTCAGATCCGCCCGAGTGATCTCAGTTAGGCGACAAGCTGACAGCTTCCAGCTCCAAGCTTATTGTGCAAAGAATCGTTTCATATCAAAAGCCTCATTGTTTTTGAGCATGAAATAAATGGCGCGCCCCAGTTTATGGGAAAGGATGCCCAGGGCTTTGCCTTTGTTGTATTTTCTTTCGAGTTTCGCCGCCAAGGCTTTGGCGTCGCTGGAGTCACGCAACATCAGGACTATGGCCTCCTTGATGGCCCATTTGAGATGGTGGTTGCCTATTTTGCCGTTGCTTTTGCCGGCCCACTTGCCGTCGGACTCTTTGAACGGCTTGATCAGCCGGGCGTAGGAGGAAAAATTCTGAACTGTCGGGAAGCGTCTGACGTCATGGATTTCATAGAGGATCACCAGCGCCAGAATCTGCCCGATACCGGGGACAGACCGGAGCAGATAGAGGGTATGGTAACTGTGTTGCCGGGCACATTTTTCGATATGCCATTCAAGCTTAGCGAGAATTGCCTGTAAGGAAGCGATAATGGCAAGATCCACTTCGACACTTTTGCGGACTTCCGGGTCTTGAAACCGTTCGGCGACCCCCTCTTGGTTGTATTTGCGCGAAAGCCTTTTGGTAAAGGGCGGCAGGTTGTACTGGGTGTTGGTGTTCTGGATGTGGGCGATCAGCTCTGAGCAGCGGTGCGAGATGTACATGCGCCGGCGCAGCAGATCGCGGGTCGCCCGCCACTTGGCCGGGTAGGGATAGGCAACGGGGAAGTTACCGCCTTTTAGCAGCGAGGCAATTTTATAGGAATCGATTTTATCATTTTTTGTTTTGCCTCCGTGGATGGCTTTCATGTATAATGCATGGCCAAGAACGAACGGGATTTTGTGCTCGGCGCACAGGTCGGCGAGCCAATACCAGCAGAAGACACATTCAACGCCGACCACGACATCCTCGATGTACGGAAAGATCAGTTCGAAAAATGCTTCGCCGTCTGTTTTGATATTTAGGTGAACTTTCACTATTCCTTTTTGATCGAGGATGCAGACATACATTTTTCGGGCGTGCAGATCGATGCCGCAATAGTACTTGTGCTGCAATTTGTAAAAATTCATGGCGTGCCTCCTTTGGGTGAAGAGATAACGGAAATCGTGCTGACTTCCTTATATCACCTTCACCTGAGGGAAGGCCATAACTAGTATCATGCCAATGCACCTGATCCTCATCCCGCTGCGCTTCATTCGGCCAGGTGATCGGCGGCGTTCGCCGAACTAAAAAGGAAAATTAAAATGCCTGAAATCAGTCGGTTTTATGGTATAATCGTTGCCATGTTTTTCGATGATCATAACCCACCGCACTTTCATGCACGATATGCTGGGGAGAAAGTGGCGATAGAAATAGAATCACTTCGGATTCTGGAAGGTCATCTTTCGCCCCGTGCGTTGGGTCTTGTAATCGAATGGGCCGCTCAACACAGGAATGAACTTTTGAATAATTGGGAATTAGCCAAAAATAATCAAACTCCTAATAAAATTGAGCCATTGAAATAAGGGAGGTGAAGTCATGCTTAGGGATGTAATCTCAGCAAAATATAAGGGTGAATATAAAATTGAAGTAACATTTGAGGACGGTGCCTCGGGGATTGTCGACTTTTCAAAATATTTGAGAGAGGGTGGCGTATTTGAAAAATTTAACGATATGGAATTTTTCAAGAATTTTAGAATTCATGAGGAACTTGGAGTGCTGACATGGGGGGATGAAGTAGATATTGCACCTGAAACACTTTATGCTGAAGCAACGAGTTCTCCTCTACCTGATTGGATGGATTCGCAGCAAGATTCTCCGGCGAACATGACGCTTCAGCCGACCTCGTAAACTCGGCGGCTGAGCTTTTCGTTCGGGTGCGACACGATGTCGCATAGTTGATTGTACTAAAGTAGTAATTGGAGTACCCGGTTGTTGGGCATTGGGTCGGACCATGAGAAGCGGTTGTAACCATGAGAAGTGGTTGTATTCTTTATAAAAAGGGTGTAAAGATGGGGTCGTTTTTGACCTTAGAATGATGTTTTTGACCTTGAAAAACGGCTTCTAAGGATATGTTCCATGCCAAGGGCGAGCAGGCATTACATACCGGGCTATGTCTGGCACCTTACCCACCGATGCCATAAGAAGGAATTCCTTTTGAAGTTTGGCAGAGATCGGCGACGGTGGCTCTGGTGGCTTTTCGAAGCAAAAAAGCGTTATGGCTTGAGCGTTGTCGGTTACACGGTTACCTCCAATCACATCCACCTACTTGTCAGGGATTCCGGTGGTAAAGACGTTATTGCCAAATCGATTCAGTTGGTTGCCGGCAGAACGGGACAGGATAGTAACGACGGTCAAAAACATTACCAGATTCCCCGGGCAAAAAGAGTACCATCAAGGCAACTGAACATACCTGTGCGTCGTGGTGCCGGGAAGCGCCCGTAGAGATAGGGTTGAAGGGGGCTGCGGTGGTGCCCTTATTTGTTTTTACTCAGCCTTATATTTTTCTCTTTTTCGATAACTTGACCCCTCCAGGATAAGGACCTCCGAGTTGTAGACGAGACAGTCGGCGATCGCGGTAACCACAATGATATTATCAAATATTTCTCCCCTTTACACAAA
>ENA-OSEO01005860-OSEO01005860.1-sediment-metagenome-genome-assembly--contig:-NODE-5860-length-11448-cov-3.497142_pt1 | contig 11448 bp, 9 predicted proteins | sample MGYA00237883_ERZ534232 | MGnify/ENA metagenome assembly ERZ534232
AAACCCCCTTGATGAGAAATTTCAAATAGTTTGAACCATGTTAGGGAATTGGACACAACGATAATTTATTGTACCAAACAATTCAAAGAATATTGAATTACAAATTGGGCGGGAAGCAGTCAGTCTTTCGAAATTAAGCAAGACTCTATCTTGACCAATGAAGCAGATTTTTCTGGCATCATTAACAGTTTTCGTTATCATGTTCCATCCCAGGGTTGCCTACCTGAGACCTGAGCAGGGAATCTCGATAGGGAGGGTGTCTGGCGGCTGAAATTGAAACCTGTGGCAGGACTTCATTTTCTGTATATTTTGCGGCTCTCAGCGAATCACGCGTGAATTGTTAAAAATGTATATCTGATATAATAAAAATGCACACTTCCCCTCCAATCTATTTATTTTATCCGGGTGGGGAATTTTTATCCGGCTATTATCGATCCGATTTAGAATGCGATAATTGTTCGTGAGACCAGTTTTACAAGTGGTTTTGTGAATCTCAATTGAAATGCTTTGTTATAGATCAGCGATTGGAGAAAACATTCATGGAGACCCATATGCAAGATTTCGTTACGCTGGAACAAATTGATGAAGCCGCGGCGGTTGTCCGCGAACGAACTGCTCATCAGCCCCGAGTAGGGATGATCCTAGGGTCCGGGTTGGGCGAACTGGCAAATTTGGTGGAAGAGGCGGATGTAATTCCGGCCCGAGAGATCCCAAACTGGCCGGTGTCCACAGTTGAAGGACACGAGGGCCGGTTGGTGGTAGGAAAACTGGGTGGACATACTGTAATGGTTCTGCGAGGACGCACCCACTTCTACGAAGGATACAGTATGTCACAGATCACCATGCCGGTGCGCGTAATGCAGCGACTGGGTGTGGAGATTTTGATTGTAACCAATGCTGCCGGGGCGATTGATCCGAGTTTTGTTCCGGGTGATATCATGCTGCTCACGGATCATATCAGTTTGCTGGCCATGGCAGGCATGAACCCGCTGCGCGGCCCCAATCTGGGCGAATTCGGCGTTCGTTTCCCGGATATGAGTCAGCCATACGACCGCGGTTTGCAAGATAAGGCGCGCGCGGCGGCTCGTGAAGAGGGTGTCGCTATGCTTGAAGGTGTGTATATTTGTCTGGCTGGTCCATCCTATGAGTCGCCTGCTGACCTGCGCTTCCTGCGGACGATTGGAGCGGACGCGGTTGGGATGTCAACCGTTCCGGAAACCATCATTGCCCGGCACGGCGGAACCCGCGTTTTGGGAATTTCCGGGATCAGCAATAAAGCCAACCTTGATGGCAGCACAGTAACAACCCATGAGGAAGTACTTGAAGCGGGAAAATTGATTGTACCCAAATTGAAAGCAATTGTGATGGGTGTTCTTCGCCGCCTCTAAATGCCGCAAATATTAACCAGGAGATCTTTATGCGCCCATTTGCACTGAAGTGGTACCGGTGGGCGTGTACTTTGCTGTGAGCTATGAAGGATATTTTAAAATTTCTGGAAGATGTCCAGGTTTGGATCTATGTGTTGTTGGGATCGGCCAGTATTATTCCGGTGCGGGAATTGTTCCTGTCGTGGAAAGAGCTGCGCTCATCTGTATTTGGTCTGGAACGAGAAAAAGCGCAACGCCGTCTGAGCATTTCTTTGACAGTAGTGATTTTACTGGCAATGCTGGCGGCGGCGGAGTTTGTTCTGGTGACTTTTGTGGCGCCTGAAGTATCGATGAGAAGCTCTCTGGCCACTCCAACGATGGATTTGTTGGCTACGCCAACATTGTTTGTGCAGGAGAATGCTGAGCCGTTGGAAGAAGAAGCGGGGGCTGAAGCGCAGGCGGTACAGCCTACCACACCGCCAGCTACCACTGAAAGCTGCATCACCGGGGTGATCGAGTGGATTTCTCCGGTTTCTGGTGAAGATGTCAGCGGGAGAGTGGAGTTGGTTGGGGTGATCAATGTGGACAATCTTGGGTTTTTCAAGTATGAGTTCAGCCAACCTGGCGGTGCGGTCTGGTCGACGATTGCCGCGGGGAATGTGGATTCGCTGCAAATTCCTGAAGATAGTACAATGAAACAGTTCACAGGTATCTGGAATACGGAACAACTGGTTCCAGGAGATTACTTGCTTCGATTGGTAGTGACGGATAATCAGAACCAATTGCTGCCAATTTGCGTTGTACCGGTAAGAGTTATTACACCCTGATTTGGAGTTAGCGATGCCAGAAATTGGGATAAGACCCACCATATCATCTGATTTATCGGAACTGACAGGCCTGGAGCACTCCTATCAGACCACTTATGTGTGGCAGATGGAACGAAGTGTGGAGGACGGGCAAATATCGGTAGGTTTTCGGGAGATTCGTCTGCCAAGAAAGGTTCGGGTAGAGTATCCCCGTTCTCCGGAATTAATTCATCAGGAATGGTCGCAACGATTGGAGATGCTGACCGCGACGCTGCAAGAGATGCCGGTGGGATATATCCGGTTGGAAGATCATTTCTCGCCGAGTACTGCCTGGATAACGGACCTGGTTGTGCGGGAGAATGTGCGCCGCCAGGGAATCGCGACCGCTTTGCTGCTGGCCGCACAACAATGGTCGACCCAACGCGATCTACGGCGAATGGTGATCAGTCTTCAATCAAAAAATTATCCGGCCATACGGCTGGCGCTTAAACTGGGGTATGAATTCTGCGGGTACAACGACCATTTTTACGCCAACCGGGATATTGCGTTGTTCTTTGCGCGTTTCTTGCGATAGGTGAAAAATCTGTAATTCACCAGACACAAAACCGGAAAAATTGATATACTGGCATATGGGATGATCCTTTTTCTGGAAACCGTCAATCAAATTCTGACTGCGGGGGTGGCGATCACAGCTTTTTCGCTGCTCCTGTATGCTTTAACTTTCAACCTGAAGAACAGGGTTGCCATGGCGTTCGCGATGGTGATGGTGTGTGTGGTGATCGTATTCACCGCGGAAGCCATTGGCAGTGTCGCGGCTACAGTTGCCCAAGTTGAATTCTGGCTGCGGTTGCAGTGGGTGGGGATTATCCTGCTTCCCGGGATTTACCTTCATTTCTCTGATATTCTGCTGGCAACCACCGGTAAACCAAGCCGCTGGCGCCGGCGGTTGGCAGTGCGCGTGGTGTATGCCGCTGCAATCTTGTTCCTGATCAGCCTGCCAACCGGGTGGTTTGTCGGCTCAGTACAGATGGATAAAGCCCCCGCGCCTCATCTGGAACCCACCCTTCTCACGGGTATTTTCACGCTGTTTTATCTGGCCATCATGGGGTTGACGGCGATTAACCTGGTGCGGGCTTATCGCCGTACGACAACCCCTACCAGCAGCCGCCGGATGGCATATCTGATCATGGGGGCTTTAGCGCCTGCTTTGGGTTCATTTCAATATCTGCTGTTTGGCTCGCGACTGGTTGTCAATCATCTGGCGGTTTTCTGGCTGCTGGCAATCCTGAGCAATTTCCTGGTGGCTGGATTGCTGATCCTGATGGCTTATGCTGTGGCTTTCTTTGGCGTTTCCTGGCCGGACCGGGTTGTGCGCCGCAGACTTTTTAAATGGTTAATGCGAGGACCTTTCACCGGCAGCCTGACCCTGGCTATCTCCACCATCACCGGCCGCGCTTTGAACGTGATGGGCAGCACAACCACTTCACTGGTGCCGGTCGTAATGGTTGCGACCATTATTCTCAGTGAATACCTGATCACGGTCTTCAGCCCGTTGGGTGAAAAGGTCTTGTTCTATGGAATGGATCAGACAGATGTGAGTACGCTGCGGAGGCTGGAAGACCGGCTGCTTACCCAAAATGATTTACGCCAGTTCATGGAAATGGTGTTGGGCGCGATTTGTGACCAGCTACAGGTGCCAGGGGCGTATATTGCCGGGTTGAGTGAAGGTGGCGTTGATCTGATGATTCGGGTTGGGCGAGCCAGGTTTGAAGAAGTGGGTGTGTCGGACCAACTTCAGCGTCTGGCGTCTACTCGCAATGACGCGCTGCCAGATTGGTTTCAGTGGGGTGACGATATTCTGGTTCCGTTGATGAACGGCAATGATGAAGAAAATGGGGAAGAAGGACAGGAAACGCTTTTAGGATTGTTGGGGATTACAGGGATGGGCGACCGCGATATGGAAGAAGAGCAGGCGCGCGCGCTTCGATTCTTTGCGAACCGGGCTAAACTGGCCTTGATAGAGCGCAGCATTCAGCAGAAAGTTTTTCAGTCGCTGCAAACGCTCAGCCCTGAAATGGAGCGCATTCAGCGGATGAGAGCCGCCGGCGGTTATACCGGGAGCGACCTGAACCCCAATAACGAGGAAGAGGACGCGGTCAGTGAGAAGATGAACCATTGGGTAAAGGATGCTTTGACCCATTATTGGGGCGGCCCAAAACTGACAGACAACCCGTTGATGGAGTTCCGGATTGTCCAACATGAGCTGGATCAACACGATGGCAACCAGGCCAACGCGCTGCGCGCCATATTGCGAAAAGCGATCGATCAGGTGCGCCCTGATGGAGAGCGGCGTTTTACAGGAGAATGGATTCTATACAATATTTTGGAGATGAAGTTCATGGAAGGCCGTAAAGTGCGCGAGGTGGCCGCTCGCCTGGCGGTCTCTGAAGCGGATTTGTATCGAAAACAACGGGTAGCCATTGAGTCGGTTGCCAATTCGATCATGGAAATGGAGATTGAAATTCAAAGCCAGATAAGCAATGATCCCAAAACAGTTGATTAAACTAAGATTAATATGGATAATAGTAATGTAATTTACCCGCAGCACTATGATATGAGTTAGGGGAGGTGTTTTGGATGTTTTCAGAGCCATATGATCCTTTTCTTGAAAAAGATCCGGTTGAGTTGGATGAGGGATGGTGGGAGTCTGTCCTGGCGGATGAAGATGCATTTCTTCAATCAACCAGTGCATTAGAGGTTGCGCCTCAAAGCGATCATCCTGATGAAGATTATTGTGTTAATTGGCAAAAAGTTCAGGGCCTTTATGAACGTGATGAGATCGTTGAGCTGGAAGTATACGCCTATAACCGGGGCGGGCTTCTGGTTCATGGCAATGGGGTTCAAGGATTTGTCCCTGTCTCTCATCTGGTTGAAATCGCGGGGATTGATAATGAACAAAAGCGTTATGAACGCCTGGCGAAATATATTGGAAGCGCGCTTTCCTTAAAGGTAATTGAATGTGAGGCAACCCTGGAACGCATTGTGCTTTCTGAGAGAGCGGCTCTGGCTGGAGAAGGCCAGCGCAAGGAATTGTTCAGGTCTCTTGTTGAAGGCCGGGTGGTTGAGGGAACGGTAACCAATGTGACCGATTTTGGGGTGTTTGTCGATCTGGGAGGGGTGGAAGGGTTGATCCATGTTTCCGAGCTCTCCTGGGGCCGGGTGCGGCATCCCTCTGATATCCTTAAGGTGAACCAGAAGGTGCAGACGCTGGTGTTACAGGTTTCAGAAGAAAGCGTTCGGGTCGCGTTAAGCTTAAAGCGTCTTTGTGAAAACCCATGGGAGAACATCGTTGAGAAGTACCGTCCGGGCGACGTGCTTCCCGCGACAGTAACCGCGATTATGCGTTTTGGGGTTTTTGCCAGGCTGAGTGAAGGAGTGGAAGGCCTGATCCATATTTCCTCGATGAACTTACCATCGGGTAGAAAAGATCTTGAAAAGATTTTTAAACCGGGCGACCCTGTTCAGGTGCGCGTCTTGCATATTGACGCAGGGCGCCGGCGGATGGGGCTTGGGCTGGTGAGCACGGCATGAACCGTTCTACCGGGTCTGTTGATCCAACCCCACAAGATCTCGATAAAAAAACGAAAAAGAACCCACCGGATTCCAGGCTCAAAGCTGACAACCCGGCGGGTTTTATGCGTTTCTCCTGGGATATCGTAGGCCTGGGCGGGGTTATTCTGGCAATGTTAACCCTGGTTGGATTGCTGGGATTGACAAAAGGTGTTTTTATTTCCCCGTGGACCTCACTGGTCAAACGTAGTTTTGGGCAGGGCGGGGTCCTTTTCGCGGTGTTGTTGGGGATGTCAGGCTGCCTGATTCTGTGGAAAAGATCAGAAGAGACACCCCGGATCGAATGGGGCCGGATACTGGCTCTGGAGGGGGTGGGCTTCGTGCTGGTGGCGCTTCTTTCCATTGCCGGGGGGCACTTAATTGAAAGAGCAGAGGCAGGACTGGATGGCGGGGTCATCGGCTGGGCGCTGGTTTCTGTGGTGCAGACAATTTTACCGCCGCCATTGAGCACAGGTTTGTTTTTTCTGCTGCTGGCGATTTTCTTCCTGGCAGGATCAGGGGTGCTGAGCTGGCTGGACCGGATGATGGTTCGCTGGTCGCAGGAACCGGAAGAAATTGTTGTCCTGAAAGAAGAATTGATTCCCGCTGACCAGCTTGAAGCCGACCAGGCCGATGCGGTTCGAAAGCGGATCCAACCGATCCGGGACGAGGGGGTCGAAACGATCGTTTCGCTGGTGCGTGATGAAAAACTCCCTCCTCTGGACCTGTTGGTGAAGGAACGTGCCATGGCACATGATACGGCAGCGATCCAATACACAGCCAATTTGATCATTAAAACGCTGGCTGAGTTTGGTATCCCAGCCGAATATACCGGTTACCGGGCTGGGCCAACCGTCACCCAATTCGCGATCAAACCAGGGTTTGTTGAAAAAACTGGGCCTGAAGGGGAAACCATTCGGCAAAAAGTCCGCGTTTCTCAAATTTCCAATCTGGCGAAAGACCTTACCCTGGCGCTTTCCGCAGAGAGATTGCGGATTGAAGCCCCGGTCCCCGGGCAGGATTATGTGGGAATTGAGGTTCCGAACAAGGAAATCTCCATCGTGCGATTACGCCCGTTGCTGGAATCCTCAGCTTTTGTGAAACTGAACTCACCATTGGGGCTGGCACTGGGAAAGAATGTATCTGGCAGGCCGGTTGTGGCGGATCTGGAGAAAATGCCACATTTGTTGATCTCCGGCACGACTGGCTCTGGTAAATCGGTCTGCATCGCGGCCATCACGATTTGCCTGGCGATGAATAACTCTCCAAAGGATTTACGTCTGGCGATGCTGGACCCCAAAATGGTTGAGCTGGTGCGGTTTAATGGATTGCCTCATATTTTTAATAAAGTAGAAACTGAAACACTTCGCATGCTGGGGGTTCTGCAGTGGGGGCTGGCGGAGATGGACCGGCGGTACAAGCTCTTTGAGACGGCCCGCACGCGTGATCTAAAAGGGTATAACCAGAAAATGTTCCGCCGGAACAAAGAGACCCTGCCGAGAATTGTGATCCTGATCGACGAACTGGCGGATTTAATGATGTCCGCTCCGGACCAGACGGAACACAGCATTGTGCGCCTGGCTCAACTGGCACGCGCGACCGGAATCCATTTGATTGTAGCTACCCAACGCCCCAGCACAGATGTGGTGACTGGGTTGATCAAAGCCAATTTCCCGGCCCGGATCGCTTTCAACGTAGCCTCATCGGTTGATTCCCGGGTGATCCTGGATACCAATGGCGCGGAATCGTTACTGGGAAACGGCGATATGCTTTTCCTGCCGCCAGAAGCGGCAAACCCCATCCGTGCGCAGGGTGCCATGGTGATGGACCAGGAAATTGAAGAGGTGGTGGACTTCTGGCAGGAAAATAATCTGCTGGAAGATGACACCGCGCCCTGGGAAGAACTGCTCCGGCAGGAAGTGGATGAGTCAGACCAGCTGTTGGAACAGGCCGTCGAGCTGGTACGGCGCACACAGCGCGCCAGCGCATCCATGCTGCAGCGCCGTTTACGGGTGGGATATCCCCGCGCGGCGCGGTTGATTGACGAACTGGAAGAGCTGGGCGTGGTTGGCCCATCACAGGGGGGTGGGCGCGAACGGGAAGTGTTGATTGAGCCTGAAGGCGAGCTGGAAAAGGATGAATGGGAAGATGAATTGGATGTTGAAGATGGGGGAGATGATTGAGCGGCCGTAAGTATACACCTGCCTGAGTATAACGAGAATGATATCTAATTTCTTGACAGTTCTGCGGGGGTAAGATAGCATAAGCATGAAAAATACTTTTATTGTGAGTGGTGCCCAGTGGAACATGCGTTTGAAGAAAACAAAAAGAAAAGTTTTACAGATCTTATGCGAGTGATGTTCAAGGGAATATTGGAGCCAATTGCAAGATTTCTCAACCGCTTTGGGCTGAAACCAAATACAGTGACTATTTCCGGTCTGGCAGGCCATGCCGCGGCGGCATATTTGATTGCCCGCGGGTACGTTAGCTGGGGTGGTTTGTTGATTTTATTAATGGCTCCTGTCGACGCCCTGGATGGCACAATGGCACGTCTTCTTGGAGAGCCATCAGCTTTTGGGTCTTTTGTGGATTCGGTTACCGATCGTTATTCGGAACTGGTGCTTTTTGGTGGTTTGCTGCTTTATTTCTTGCAGCAGCAGAACTGGTGGGGGTGTGGGCTGGTGTATCTGGCGGCAGCAGGTTCGATTCTGGTTTCATACACCCGCGCGAAGGCCGAAGGACTTGGTTTTGATTGCAAGGTTGGCATTCTAACCCGCGTGGAAAGGTATTTTGTGCTGGTTCCCGCTTTAATATTCAATATTCCCATGATTGGCGTGGGGGTTATTGGACTGCTGGCGAACCTGACCGCGCTTCAGCGCATTTTATATGTCCGGAAGCAGGCGCATGGGCTGATGCGCAAGGATTCATAACGCTATATGGGGGAGTAACCCAAAATTTTTTGAAAGGAATTATTTAAGAATATGAGAGAAGGCTTTTTTATTGGTCCCCTGTTTGTGCATTATTACGGCATGATCATTATGTTTGGCGCGCTTGTGGCCGCCTGGATGGCTTCAAAACAGGCTGAGAAACGCGGCCTTGACCCGGATTATGTGTGGGATATGCTGCCGTGGCTGCTGGTTGCCGGCATTGTTGGGGCGCGCATCTGGCATATTCTGACACCGCCCGCTTCCATGGTGGAAGTAGGAATCACCACCCAATATTATTTAACCCATCCTTTGGACGCTATCGCGATCTGGAATGGTGGGTTAGGCATTCCTGGGGCTGTGATGGGGGGACTGCTGGCCGCGTGGATCTACACCCGCCAAAAGAAAATCTCCTTTGGTATGGTCGCGGACATCGTCGCGCCTGGACTGGCAGTCGCCCAGGCCATTGGGCGGTGGGGTAATTTTATCAATCAGGAAGTGTACGGCGCGCCGACTGATTTGCCGTGGGCGATCTTCATTGATCCCGCATACCGGCTCCCGGGTTATCTGGATCAAGCTTACTACCACCCGCTTTTCCTGTACGAATCCATGTGGAACCTGGCCAATGCCGCCCTGTTGTTGTGGATTGCGAACCGTTTTGTGGATCGATTGAAAAACGGGGACGTTTTTCTGACTTATCTGTTCGTCTATCCTGTGGGACGGTTCCTGCTGGAATTCTTGCGGCTGGACCCCTCCCCGATAGGCACTTTTAATGTTAACCAGACCTTGATGGGCGTGATCGCGGTGGGTGCTTTGATCACTCTGGTGATCCGCCATCGAAAGACGATTGGGTCAGGGAGTGTCGCTATGGATGAGCCTACCACACGTCCGCTGCCTGCAGACGCTTTTGTGGATGGAGGAGCCTCTCCCGTTAAAGTTGAAACCACTGACAGTGATGAAAACCAACCCTCTTCCGCTGAAATTGGAACGGGTGAAGCCCCGCAGGGTTAGAAAAAAGAAAATATCTGATTCTTCGGCACTGCTCAGGCTTTACAGGTTTGTAAGTTTCAACACAAAGGTTTACGGGTATGCTATAAATAATGGCAATTATGATACGCGCGGAGGGTTTGACCAAGCAATTTGAGGACTTTCTGGCTGTAGACGATGTGAATCTGGAAGTCTCAGCGGGTCAGGTTTTGGTGCTGCTGGGGCCGAACGGCGCTGGAAAGACTACCACAGTACGGATGCTCACTTCAATCCTGCGACCAACGCGAGGTACCGCGTCGGTGGCAGGATTTGATGTTGTTAAAGACGCACACAAAGTTCGCGCGATGGTCGGGGTGCTTACAGAGCATCACGGACTTTACGCGCGCATGAACGGTGTTGAGTATTTAACTTTCTTCGGGAAATTGTATGGCCTGGATCAGGAAACCAGCCGGCAGCGTTGCGCGACTTTGTTGGAACAATTTGGTTTACAGGATGCGGGGACGAAACGCCTGGGACAGTATTCGAAAGGGATGCGCCAGAAGTTATCCCTGGCACGTGCCCTGTTGCATGAACCTCCTGTGTTGCTCCTGGATGAACCCACTTCGGCTATGGACCCGGAAAGCTCGCGCATGGTACGGAACGCCATCTCCGGCTTACGCTCAAAAGACCGGACGATTGTACTTTGCACCCACAACCTGGCAGAAGCGGAAGAGCTGGCTGATCAGGTTGCCATTATCCGGGGTGGGCGCATCCTGATGAGTGGGATGTTGGAAGAATTGAAACGAGAATTGCTGGGGCCGACACAATTTGAAGCAATGCTCGCTAACCGGTTGAATGGTTGGTCCGGAGAGAATCTGCCCGCGGGGGTAATTTTGACTGGCCGTGATGAAAACGCGCTTCGCTTTCAGGTTCAATCTCCCGATGAGGACAATCCGCGTCTGCTGCGGTTTTTACTAGACCAAAAGCTTGATGTCAAATCGTTTAACGAGCTGCCCCATTCACTTGAAGAAGCTTATCTGAAGGCCGTCAGGCTGGCCACAGAAGGGGAACAACATGATTGATCGACTGCGCCCAGCGCTGGTGATCACCGTCCGAGAGGTCCGCGACCAGTTAAGGGATTGGCGGATCATATTTCCCGTTGTGGCTTTAACCGTTTTCTTCCCATTTCTGATGAACTTCACTGCCCAGCAAATGCTGGATTTTGTGAACCAGTACGGGGCCAATATCATTGGCGAACGGCTGGTACCTTTCCTGATGATGATTGTGGGCTTTTTCCCGATCTCGGTTTCACTTGTGATCGCGCTGGAGACTTTTGTGGGGGAAAAGGAACGCGGCAGCATTGAACCGCTGCTGAACACCCCGCTGGAAGACTGGCAGCTTTACCTCGGGAAGCTCCTGGCCGCGGTGATCCCGCCGCTTTTGACCAGTTATCTGGGCATGGCAGTGTATACCGTGGGGTTGGCGATTGACAAAGTGCCTCTGCCAGAATTCAACATCATGGCGCAGGTTCTGGCCCTGACCACAGTTCAGGCGGTGATGATGGTGAGCGGGGCAGTGGTGGTTTCTGCTCAATCCACTTCGGTGCGCGCGGCCAATCTGCTGGCCAGTTTCATCGTGATCCCGGTCGCGTTGTTGATCCAGGGTGAAAGCGTATTGATGTTCTGGGGTACCAACGGCGCTTTATGGCGGGCTGTTTTAGGGATATCTGTGCTCACCCTCTTACTGGTGCGGGTCGGGTTGGCGCACTTTCAGCGA
>ENA-OSEO01005862-OSEO01005862.1-sediment-metagenome-genome-assembly--contig:-NODE-5862-length-11446-cov-30.332923_pt1 | contig 11446 bp, 5 predicted proteins | sample MGYA00237883_ERZ534232 | MGnify/ENA metagenome assembly ERZ534232
ATCCTACAGATACTACCTCATAACTGATAAGTCGATTCTTGGTGTTTAAATGAAGAACAATAAACTTCTCTCTATCGCAAGTGCGAAACTCTGCTTGCAGCTGCTGATTTAGGAATACATCAGCCGGTTGACTAAATACTTGCTCACCCTTGTCGTAGTTCTCTTGTCTTTCCTGTACTACCTCAATGCGTAACATCACAAGCTCCTCCCATAAAGTCGGCCTGCTAACAAACCAGCTGCAACTGGTAACTGCCCAATTTGAGGGCAAGGAAGGAATTGGCAAGATGGATACCCAAATCGGGACGATTTGCATGCATTCGTTTCATGCTTTCATTGGGAGGCTCCGTCTTGCCAAGGGAGGAATTGCCATTACAATCCTTAACCAGTTGCAGCCTTGGTTTTAACTGTTTCTATTGTGTTAGTTTTGGTTAGCAAGTATGTGGCATTGATTGCTGGAATAGAGTATGAGGATTATTTGTTCTCTAAGTTGCGCTACAGCAGGATTGAGTTTTTCTAACAGGTTTTTATGGTTAATTAATAGTCAGATAGGGAAGAGGGGGTAGAATCAATTCTGAGGACTGTTTGTGGCTGTAGCGTGGGAACGAGAAAAATCATGCAGTTCAAGAGATTGGTTAATTGGTGTTTGTTAGAGTGAATTTATAGAAAGAATTAATGTACTTGTGGAAATGTGACGGGGGTGTAGGTAGTGTGGGTGGTGGATAAGGTGATAGACTTACCTCTGAATTTAGAAAACAAAAAAATTTGAAAAAATAAATTGAGATACAAAACAGAGCTTGCTGTTTCGCTTACTATTTAGCATAAATTATAAATCAAAGAGGTAGTTTAAGGAGCCTTGTAAAAGTTCGAGATGTCACACTGAAATATTTGTTGAAGAAGGGTTGTAGAAGGGATATTTGAAAAAGATTATTAGGTATCACTTGAAGAGGCTTTAACTTTGTCTTTTTAGTTTGTTAAAAATTGAACTGTTTTTCTTTGAAAAGCTTCAAGCAAGCATCCACTACGTCAGCATCATAAAGTATTCCCCCGTTTTGATATATCTCATCGAGTGCAGCATCCAATGGATGAGCTGCTCGGTAAGGCCTATGAGAGGCCATTGCCTCTACGACATCAGCAACGGCTATGATTCTTGCCTCCAACAGAATATCTTTGCCGGAAAGGCTACGAGGATATCCTGAACCGTTCATTCTTTCATGATGTTGCAGCACGATTTCGGCAACTGGCCATGGAAATGATATGTCCTTTAGAAGCTCCCATCCTACTTGAGAATGAGTTTTAATCAGAGCCATTTCTATCTCAGTTAATTTGCTGGGTTTATTGAGAATCTCGGAAGGTATGCATATCTTTCCGACATCATGGACGGAACTAGCAATTTTAATGCTTTTGATTCGTTCTTTGGATAAACTCATCTCACCAGCTATTGCGCTTGCCAGTTTGGCTACACGTTCCTGGTGTCCGGCTGTATAAGCGTCTCTCTTTTCCGATGTCGATACAAGGACGCTTACTGTCTCTTCCAATGCTTTTCTTGTGTTTTTCAGACTTATTTTTAGTCTTTCCTCTACCTGCTTGCGGCCGAGCATGAGAGTTACTTCTTCCGCAATAACCTCAAACCTCTTGAGATCAGATTCCCTAAAAGCTCTATTGCTAGAAATCTCCAAAACGCCAAGACAATCGTCATTTAAACAAAGAGGACAGGTCATTAGTGAACGAATATTTAAGGCTTTGCGTATTTTGGGGATAAATTTTCTTAGCAATCTATTTTCTGTATAGTTCTTCATAAAGTTTTCAATGGTCTTAGAGTCGTTGACGAGTAGCCCTTTGCCATCTTGCAGCAATTTTAGATACGGGCTCTCTTTTTGCAAAGAAATTCGTGGCTCGGGCATCCTCATCCCGATTACTTTCTCGACTGTCTTTGTTAAATCAACACCGACCATTTGCAACTGCAGTGTCAAGTGTTTCTTGTCCTTACTCATCAACAGTAATGATGCGCCTCTACTTGATGGGAAGATATCTCTCGTCTTCACAAACAGCAGTTGAGACAATTCCTGTAAGTTTTTCCCCCGATTTACAGCATTGTTAAGTGTGTTTAGCAGGTTAAGATCTTCTGTCTTTTGCTTGATATCATTTTCTGCGCGCTTTTGCTCACTGATATCTCTTACTATTGCAGTAGCTACGTACTCTTGACCAACCTTTCTTGATGAAACGGATAGTCCAATTGGAATTTTTGTTCCATCTTTCCTCAAGCCCTCAAGCTCCAAGGTATTGCCTATGACTGGGCCTGAGCCATCTTTTTTAAATTTTAGGAAGCCCCTTTTCTTGGCTTCACGGAATCCTTCAGGAACAATCATCATCAAATCTTGCCCCAGCATCTCCTTCTTGGTATACCCGAATATTCTTTCTGCTCCTTGATTCCACAAAATGATTTTCATCTGGGAGTCAATGGATATTATACCGTCAACAGAGGTTCTGATAAGCTGTTTGTATCTTTCTTCACTTCTTATTAATTTTTCTTCTGCCCTCTTGCTCTCAGTAATGTCTTCATATACCACAACAATCTTTTTCTTTTCTAAGGATTCACCAATAACTGAAGCAGACACCTTGCAGATGATATCTTTGCCATCCTTGCGCCTGCATGGAAACTCTTCTCTGTGAGATCTTTGCTTTTTTAGCAAAGGATAGAAGTGTCTGCCGATCTCTTCATATTCCTCTTCAGACCTGTAAAATATTCTGGTGTTCTTACCAATTAATTCATCTGGCTTCCATCCAAATACAGTCTCTGCACCCTCGTTTGCAGTAAGTATTTGTCTTTCACACAAACCAACAACAGCGTGGGGAATAGTTTCAAGGATTGAAACTTTAAAAGACTCACTTTTTCTCAAAGCTTCTTCTGCCTTCTTTTGATCGGTAATATCGTAGATAACTCCTTGAACCAACACTGGTTTGCCAGCATTATCACACATATTGAAAATTTCCTCGTGAACGAATCTTAATTGGCCGTTCTTCCGCACAATGCGGTATTCTCTCTCAACCGAATATTTAGGGATTGTGCGTATCTTTTTTGCTTCCTCACATACTTTGGGCAAATCATCAGGATGGATGATTTGGTCCCATCTGGGATTCCCAGAAACAAATGCAGCTTCTTTATAACCAGTGATCTTCTCAACGGCACCATGAAAGAACAGTGGAACGAAATCCATATCGCCCTGGAAAACAATTCCGCGAAAATTATTCACAAACGAACGATATCTTGCCGTCAATTCAGCAGTCTTTTGTTTCTGTTTTCTTGATTCTTTTGTTGCCGTGTTTTTTGCCCTGTTTTTGACTCTTTCCTTGGATTTCTTCAGAGTTTTGGTGGTTGACATAATAAGTTGCCCCATTTGCTCATATTTATCATTATATTTTGCGTTAACTTATCGGTGCAAACAGAATATAACTTTAGTACTAGGAACTTCCCTAAACATAATTAATGAGCACTATCTTAGTTGGGAACTCACTTCCTTAAGATTTCCCCTTATTTATTTCCCAAAGTACAGTCCAATCCTGGTCTTACAAAACCCCTAGCTTCAACGCAAACAAGAGACCAAAATCAAGCATAGGCATAAACCCATTAAAGAGCCCAAGAAAGTCGCTTAGAATTTCTGTAGCTTGCCGTAGGGCTTACTAGAGAGTAAAAGAAGTTTGTGATTAGAGTGCCCAGTTATTAAGCGGGCTGCATATTCGTAGAAAACATGCTTTTGGTTTCATAGGGAAATGTGACGGGGGTGTAGTGGTGTGAGTGGTGGGTATAGTGATAGACTTACCTCTCAAAAAATTTATTATAAAATTTTTACATTTAAAGAGTTAAAGGTAGAAAATTTGATATAAGAAATATAGTGAAAAAGTTTATATTTTAGAAGGATTTCTTGGATTAATGTCGAAACCCACATTTGTACTTTTACAAAAGGGGAAGAACAAGGGGCAGCAAGGGGATAATCTAATAGGTTAACCTACAATTAGCAATATTAGCCAGCTCATATATTTTGAGATATTTTGGGCTGGCTTTTTTGTATATATATTTTTGTCTTTTATGTAGGTAAAGACACAATATGCACTTAAGCCGTGTATTATGAAATATTGTGTGTTAGAATCTCAAACTTAATGTTCATTGCATGTTGGAGAAAAAAGCAAAGTCGCTTTAATAAAAAGCGTAAAAATTTGCTTGAGTTATAATAAAGGGGACTAAGAAATGAAAAACAATTTAAAAAGGATTCGATTTGTTTTCATATTATTACTACTCTGTATATCTATTCTACTAATTATCTTTCCGTCAATCGCGATTGCTGGTGTTGGACAATGGACGAGCAATGGGCCTTGTGGAGGCGAGGTACGCTCATTTGCTATCTCCCCGGACTATCCAACTGACAGTACTATATTTGCTGGAACTGGTAATGGCGCTTACAAATCAACTGATGGAGGCACAAACTGGACTCAAGTTAACAGCGGTCTTGCAAACACAAATATCAAATCACTTGCTATCTCTCCGGACTATCCAACTGATAGTACCATTTTTGCGGGAGCTATATGGGAAGGTGATGTATATAAATCAACCGATGGAGGACAAAACTGGACTCAGGTTAACAGCCTTACAAGAGGTGTCTACTCACTTGTCATCTCACCAAACTACTCAATCGACAATACCATCTTTGCCGGAACTTATGGTGGTGTTTATAAATCAACTGATGGAGGCACAAGCTGGACTCAAGTTAACAGCGGTCTTACAAACACAGATATAATTTCACTTGCTATCTCCCCGGACTATCCAACTGACAGTACTATATTTGCTGGAACAGGGTGGGGTGTATACAAATCAACTAATGGAGGACAAAGCTGGACTCAGGTTAACAACGGTTTTGGCACATATGGCAACTCACTTGCGGTTTCCCCATACTATCAAAGTGACAACACGCTCTTTGCGGGATCTAATTATTATGGTATATACAAATCAACTAATGGAGGCACAAGTTGGACTCAAGTTAACAGTGGCGCTGCAAATATATCTGTCCGTTCACTTGCTATCTCCCCGGACTACTCAACTGATAGTACCATCTTCGCGGGAACTGATTATAGTGGTGCACTCAAATCAACTGATGGAGGCACAAGCTGGACTCAGATTAACAGTGGCTTTCAGAATTTAGATATTAGATCAGTTGTTATCTCCCCGGACTATCCAACTGACAATACGCTCTTTGCTGGATCCAGGATTTATGGCATACACAAATCAACTGATGGAGGCACAAGCTGGACTCAAGCAAACAACAAATTTTCAAATGGAAGTGTCTACTCGCTTGCTATCTCCCCAGACTACTGGATTGATGGCACTATTTTTGCTGGAACTGGTAATGGCGCTTACAAATCAACTGATGGAGGCACAAACTGGACTCAAGTTAACTTACCAAATGAAACCATATTGTCACTTGCTATTTCCCCGAACTACTCAATTGATAGTACTGTCTTTGCCGGAACTTATAGTGGTGTTTACAAATCAACTGATGGAGGCACAAACTGGACTCAGGTTAACAGCGGTCTTGCAAACACAAATATCAAATCACTTGCTATCTCTCCGGACTATTCAACTGACAGTACTATATTTGCAGGGACTATTCAGAGCGGAACTAGTGGTGGTGCTTACAAATCAAATAACGGTGGTATAAGCTGGACTCAAGTTAACCTGCCAAATGTAAGCATAGAGTCACTTGCTATTTCCCCGAACTACTCAATTGATAGTACTGTCTTTGCCGGACCTAATACTGGTGTCTATAGTGGTGTATTCAAATCGACAAACGGGGGTATAAGCTGGACTCAGATTAACAATGGTTTTACAAGCACATTTACATGCTCACTTGCTATCTCCCCGGACTACTCAACTGATAGTACCATCTTCGCGGGAACTGATTATAGTGGTGCACTCAAATCAATTGATGGAGGCACAAGCTGGACTCAGATTAACAGTGGTCTTACAAACACAAATGTCCGTTCACTTGCTATCTCCCCGGACTATTCAACTGATAGTACCCTTTTTGCCGGAACTGAGGGAGGTGTATTTAGCTATATATCATCAACTGATACTATTCCTCCAAATAGCTTTGACTTGAACTTGCCAGCAAACGGAGCAACAATTAATAAACCTTATCCCTATTTCTCTTGGAATCCCAGCTCTGATAGTGATTCCGGATTAGCCAAATACCAGCTTTATATTGATGGATCACTGGCGAGGGACAATATTGTAGATTGGACAGCAGCTGTTCCTGTAAGTGTCCTTTCCAATGGTTCTCATAATTGGTTCGTAAGAGCTTGGGATAATGCAGGGAATTATAGAGATTCTACTACTAGAGACATAATAATTGATGTTGGAGAAGGAAGAATTGCATTTGTATCTGATCGGGATGGAAACGATGAGATTTATGCAATGAATGCCGATGGGACTAATCAAACTAGATTAACTAGTAATACAGATCCAGACGAGGCACCGTCTTGGTCTCCTGATGGTAGCAAGATTGCATATGTCTCAGGATCAGCATATAACTCTGAAGAGATATTTGTTATGAATTATGATGGATCAGGACAGACGCGCCTAACTAATAATTCTATTTCAGATCGTCATCCTGATTGGTCACCAGATGGTACTCGAATTACGTTTGCTTCTAATCGTGATGGTAACTTTGAGATTTATATTATGAATGCTGATGGAACAAATCTAACTCGTCTGACCAATAATGATTCACTTGACTGGCGTCCTACTTGGTTTCCTGATGGTAGCAAGATTGCATTTGTATCGGAACGTAATGGAGGAGAAGATATATTGATAATGAATTCCGATGGAAGCAATCAACAACTTCTGGTAGATGGTGTTGCAGAAGATCACTGGCCCTCTTGGTCTCCTGATGGCAGTAAGATTGCATTTGAATCAACTAGAGACGGAGATATAGAGATATATATAATTGGTGTTGATGGCACAAGTCAAACTCGGCTTACAAATAGTCCAGGTATAGACGATGCGCCGAGCTGGTCGCTGGATGGTAGTAGTTTAGCTTTTCAGTCCGGCCGAGATGGTAATATGGAGATCTATACCATGAGCGCAAACGGTGCTAGCCAAGAAAATCATACAAATAATTCTTCCACAGATGTTCAGCCAAATTGGGGCCCAGGCTCACTGATTGCAGATACAACTCCACCGACAACTCCTACTCTGTCTGGTTCTGCTTCAAGCTCAACTCAAATCAATCTCTCATGGACAGCTTCTACGGATAATGTGGGTGTATCTGGCTATCAAGTCTACAATGCTGATACAAACGCTCTTCTTGCGACTACAACAAGCACATCCCGTAGTTTTACCGGACTTACACCGAATACAACATATAGGTATTATGTAAAAGCTTATGATGCAGCAAATAATTATTCCGATGCCAGTAATACTGTGGCGATTACAACACCATCTGCTCCTCCGGGAGGACCCACAGGAATAGTTGCCAAAGTTGGGGATATGAAAAATACTCTATCTTGGAACCCAGTGTCAAATGCGACTTATAACGTATATAGAAGTACTTCGGCAACCGGAATGTATTTTCGCATTACATCAAGTCCAATCCAGAATACTTCATATACAGATGAACCGGGAACTAAAGGTATCTATTATTATAAGGTATCTTCGATTGTGGGTGGGGCAGAGAGCTCTCTATCGGCAGCAATAGAGGCAAACTTTGTCGATATGACTAAATTAGTGAGTACATCCGGTGGAACCTTAGATGCTTTAAATGGAGCAGTAAAGACCGAAGTTCAATCTAATGCTCTTTCTGAAAGTAAAGATATAGCTGTTGTTCAGATATCTAGTCCTGCTCCTGCTCCTGCCGGACTTTCCTTTGTTAGCAATGCTTATGACTTCGGTCCATCTGGAACTTCCTTTGATTCTGAACATCCGGTTACCATTACACTTAGATATGATGGAACACTTGTAGATCCTAACACAATTGATGTTTATTGGTATGATGGATCCAGCTGGAAAAGAATCACAGATGGAAGAACGGTTAATACATCCAACAATACCATCTCTGTTGAGACCACTCACTTTACTCCTTTTGTAGTAATGTCATCTGGATATGGCGTATCAACAGGCTGCAATACCAATATTATTATTCTTTCTGCAATTTCTGCTATTGCTGGTGGAATACTTCTTATTGGAAAGCTGAAATTTGTAATGATATAAAATACTAACAAAAAGCAAATAATTTAATGTCAATTGAAATTATGTAAAAGTGGGAGTTTATTATGGCACTTTGCAGGTGTTTGCAGTACCATTCCTGGCCAAAGGGAAGAACGGTACAATATGTAGCTTACATAAAGCCAGTTGGATATCCTGATACTTCTTCGATTTGTGGACTTTGTGATAATCCTGGTGTGTTGTGGATAAGCAATACGGAATTAGAAGCTTATCAAAACGGACAGCGAGTGTTTGCCGGACCAAATGCTTTTACAAAAATGAAAGCTGGTAATAGTGGGGTTCATAAATAAATGCTACAAATTTTATTTAGCTAGTTTTGCAATGCCTACAAAGCTAAACCTCTTATATATGGATGGAGAAAATTTCCTTGAACGAGCCAGATAAACACAATGAACTAATTGATAAAGTTTATAAAACCATTTCTCCTCATTTTGAGTATATTTTTATTGAAAAAAGAAGGGGAACAGGCTTAATCCGGGTATTTGATGAAAGTAAATTGATACAAGGAAAACAGAGTAGATATAAAGTGGCAAATGCCGATATGTTGGTTCTAGATGAAAAAGAGAGACCACTGCTTGTTATTGAGCCTGAGACCTCCGCATCTCCTAAGACTTTTGGGAGATCAATCCCAATTTATGCTATTGCTAAAAAGGTAAGAATAGGTAAAAAGGAATACTCAATTTCATCTCCATTGCTTCTATTGATAGTAATTTCAGACCAGAAGAAGGCAAGCCAGAAGACTGAACAGCTTATTGATCTAAAGAAGAAGTTGAAGGAGACAATTGTTTTTAAAGGATCAAGTTTAAAGGATTTTGCTATTTGTCAGATAGGTGATTTAGAGGAAGCACTAGGAAGACTTATGGATAGTAATGGATATAGTGGTTATGCTAGTTTTTAATTTGTGTATGGTGGTCTAATGGTGTTGTGTTGAAGAGATAATGTAAGCTTGGATCAGAGCACCGAATTCGTGGGAGTGTATTGAATAGTTGAGAGGTAGAATCCTTAAGGTATAAACAGCTTACTTTATCATAAAGGTTTACTGATAACCAAGTTTAACAGGCGGATAGCTAGAATTGTAATGAAAGGGGGAAGATAAATGAAAGAGAGGATCTATCCGAGCTGGGACGATATTGAGTCATTTCATACACCATTGACCGACGGAGAAAAAAGACTTGCTCGTTTCTTAGATAAAAAACTCCCAGAAGATTGGACGATTTTTGTCGAACCATATCTGAATGGAAGCCGTCCAGATATAGTAGTCCTCAATCCCCAGGTTGGGGTGGTCATTTATGAGGTCAAGGATTGGGATTTAAGCTCATACACTTGGAAGCGTGGGCAGTTATTTGTTAAAGATGCTAAAGGTTCATATCCAGTTAAAGATCCAGCAAGACAAGTTAATTACTATAAAAGCAAAATAATCAGTCAATTGGTACCTAGTCTTGGGGAAGAGGTCAAAAGAAACAAATCAGCTTTTGGCCTTGTGAAGACGGGTATTTATTTTCATAAGATGTCTGGTAAAGATGCAAGGAAGTTCAACCATAATCGAACTGACTTGGCAATTATTGGGCATGATGATTTATGTGATTCAAAGCTAAGTGAGATAGTACCTGGTTTTGATATCGAGAATAGGAAGTATATGAAAGCGAAATGGGTTGATGAGATTTTGTTTTGGCTTAAACCTCCTTTTCACAGCTTAGAGCAAGTACAAAATCTAGAACTTACGGATAAACAGAAAGAACATGCAGAGCCACAACAGGGCCATCATAGACTTCGGGGAGTCACTGGTAGCGGTAAGACTTTGGTTCTTGCTTATCGAGCCGCGAAGCTTGCATCTCAGGACTTAAGGGTTCTCATTATTACATATAATGTCACGCTTGGACATCTTATTAGAGACATGATAGCCCGTAGCCCTTTTGCTTTTAGCTGGGAGAAGATATGTTTCAATCATTTTCATGGATTCTGCAATGATGTCTTGAATGAGCTTGAAGCTCCGGTTCCGCATGAGGACTATTTTAGAAACATTGTTCCAGCAGTTAAAGAAGCACTTGAAAAAGAAACCAAGAGAAATGAAGTTGAAGACTTGAAGTTCGATGCAATCTTGATTGATGAAGGTCAGGATTATAAATGGGAGTGGTATGATTGCCTATGCGGTTTTCTGCGAGAAAGAGACGAATTACTCCTAGTTTGCGATGAAAAACAAAATATCTATGAAAGAGAATTGAACTGGATTAATGGTAAAATGAATAGAGTAAAGTTTCGTGGTCCGTGGAAAGAAATGAACGAGGTCTTTCGCTTACCTAAAGTAATAGGTGATGAAACAAACAGATTTAGCTTAAAGTTTGGACTCGATCAATCAGTAAAGGTAAAAGAATATACTCAACTAATGCTTGGTGACCGGCCAATAAGGCCACATCTTGTGTGGAAGAACATTCAGAGTGAACAATGGCTATCTGAAGTAGAGAATGCATATCGGAAGATCAAAACTGCACAGCTAGAAACTCATGAAGGCCACCCTACAGATATAGTAATCCTGCTACCCACTAAAGATATAGGCATGAAGACTGCTAGCTATTTTACAAAGAATTTGCAAATTGAGGTGAACCATGTTTTTGAAAATGAGGCGGAAAGCAAATACCATCGTCGCAAAAAAGCTTTTTGGATGGGCGATAGTCGGCTGAAAATGAGTACTATCCATAGCTTCAAAGGATGGGAAGCAGTACATGTAGTTCTATTGATACCAGAAAATTGGAATGGTATGGCAAATCTGGATTCTATTGTCTATACTGCTATGACAAGAACTCGTGAGAACCTAATAGTATTAAATTGTAATGAGAGATATATTGAATATGGAAAAACCTTGCCTAACAAATGGCAATAAAAAGATGTTGGGATAATAAAGAAAATACTAATGGTATTGTTACACTAATTATGTTTTAATATCACCTTCATTGTTAAGCTCATACAGTGGAGGTCTTAAAGTAAATGATCCTTTAAGTCAAAGTAAGTCTTTATAATCATTTGTTGAGTTTGGCAAGATACCCGTGGGGGTATGGCGATGGGTTGGCAGAGACCCTATTTAAGACTTAACGCCTGATAGAGATTTTAAGACATGCTTGCAGGTTAAGGATTAGATATTATTAAAATAACATTCTAAACTTAAAAACTGCTAACATT
>ENA-OSEO01005863-OSEO01005863.1-sediment-metagenome-genome-assembly--contig:-NODE-5863-length-11446-cov-5.548861_pt1 | contig 11446 bp, 10 predicted proteins | sample MGYA00237883_ERZ534232 | MGnify/ENA metagenome assembly ERZ534232
TCGTCGATCGCCAGCAGGGCGCAGCTGTAAGCCTCTTGACCTCCCAGTCCGGCCTTCAGCGAACAACTTTCCTTCGCTCCGTCGCACATCATACCCGTCGTGTTGGAAAGCACGGTGATCATGGCCCTCTCCATCACCGATCTATCGCCTCCCAGAAGATAAACGATCCCGGCCGACGCCCCGGTGCCGGCCGCCGTAACGCAGCCGCATATGGGTGCTGTCCTTCCCAGCTTCTTCTTGAGGTAACTTGAAAAGAGGTGGCTGATGGCGACCGCCCTGGCTATCTCGCCCCTGGATTTATCGTAATGCATGCCCACGAGAACTACCGGCAGGGTGGCGACTATTCCCTGGTTGCCGCTGCCGCCGCTGCTCATCACCGGCAGGGGAGCCCCGGTCATCCGCGCGGCCGAAGCCGCGAGACAGTACTTGCGGATCCTGTATCCCAGGCTTCCGCTTTCGCACGCCTCTGCCTTCTCTCTGGGGGCAACTATCTTTTCCAGACCGTATCTGGCTATTTCGAGGTTCATGTTGATACCCTCGAAGATTCTGTCGATCTCACCGTCGGTCATCTCATCGACCGCCTTGAAGATATCTTCGACGGTGAAGTCGATGTCGCGGCTTTCGACGGCTCCCTCGTCGCTCTCGATCTCCCTGCCGTCCCTTTCGACGAGCACGACCCTTGTGTGGTGGTCCTTTATCACGACTCTGGCAGTATGGGCGGAACCCGTTACAAGCGCTTCTATGTATATTCCTGTCCTCGAAGTGTCGCACCTGACCGTCACTCTTCCCGAGTCGATCATCTCTCTGGACAGGGTCACCGACTCCGCGCAGCAGGGTTTCAGCGCTTCCAGCTGGAGCGACGAATCACCACAAATAACTCCCAGGGCCGCAGCTACCTCGTTTCCCTTTTCACCGGTTCCGGGTATGTAGACGTACATTCCGTTCTTGTAAACGCTCTTGCTCGTGATCACTTCGACTCTCTCAACAGAATCCTGTAAATGACCGACCGCAAGGGAAACGCAGTAAGCTATCGCGCCGGGCTCGGTGCAACCGAGGGCCGGCTTCACCTCTTTGACAAGGTACTCCTCGAGAAAATGCATTTCGATCCTCCAATTGGTAAGTATCTGAAAGAGTATAGCATCGAGTGCCGGAATACACCTAAACGATTGGGGAGCGGATAGAAACGCTCCAGGTTCTATAGACAACTTTCATTATGGAAATCACTTTCAGCCTCTCCAGGCGCAAGGACGACTTTAATCACACCGGCGTCTACATAAATTTACAAAACCATAATTTTCGATTATCGTGGGAGGAGTATGATTTTTACCAACCGGTAAGTAAAAATCTTCTGGGGGTGTTTTTGATGGGCATTGTAGAAAGTATGAAAGCTTCGATGTTGAGACAGGCGGGAAAGTTCGTGGGGTCTCTCGTCAAGAATTCTTCGACGGAAAATATAGCACGTCTCTTCGGAACAGTAGCCACGCTCAGTAAGGAACCGACCAAGAGCGGACTGAAGAAACTAACGCAGATGGCCAAGGACGATCATCCGATGATCAAGTCCTGGCAAAAGGTTTTCCAGAACGCAAGTCCGAAAGCCGTGGAAAAGGCTATGACCAATCTGGTGGTCAACGAATTCGCCCTCGGCGAAAAGATCCGGCAGGAAAAGATGCTCGAGCACGAAGTCGTTATACCCAAACTGCTCGTTTTGAGTCCCACTTATGCCTGCAACCTAAACTGTGTAGGCTGTTACGCCGGTCTCTACGGAAGGAAATACCAGCTGTCGAAGGAAGAGGTCAGCTCCATCATCAGGCAGGCGAACGAACTGGGCATCTACTTCTTCATTGTAACGGGCGGAGAGCCTTTCGTCTGGCCGCATTTGCTGGAGATCTTCGAGGAGTTCAACGACTCTTACTTCCAGGTCTATACCAACGGTACGTTGATCACCAAAGAAGTCGCCAAAAAGCTGGCCGAGCTCGGGAACGCCACCTTCGCGGTATCGGTGGAAGGTTTCGAGGGCGAAACCGACTGGAGAAGGGGAAGGGGCGTCTTCGAAAAGATCAAGACGGCCTGGGCCAATTTGAAGGAAGCCGGAGTGATTTACGGAACCTCCGTGACGGCGACACGTCTGAACCACGACGTCATGATGAAGGACGAGTTCTGGCAGTTCCTCAAGGACAACGGCGTCGCGTACGCCTGGGTCTTCCAGTTCATGCCGGTCGGCATGAATCCGTCCATGGACCTGGTTCCGACTCCCGAACAGAGGTACGAACGTTTCTTCAAGACCGAAGAACAGAGACTCGGCGGAGAGTTCGCCTTCGTCGCCGATTTCTGGAATCACGGATTCCTGACCAACGGCTGTCTGGCCGCCGGATCGAAATACCTTCACATCAACGCCAAGGGCTATGTGGAACCGTGCGTCTTCCAGCAGTTCGCGGTGGACAGCATAAGAGAGAAGAGCCTGATAGAGATACTCAAGTCTCCCTTCTTCACCGCTTACAAGAGAATGGTCCCTTACAGCAACAACCTGTTCAGACCCTGTCCGATAATCGACAACCCGAAAGTACTTCGCGCCATGGTCAACAAATTCAACGCCATCCCGCAGCACGACGGAAGTGAAAACGTAGTGACGGAACTGGCGGGTCAACTCGATGAACTGGCCGATGGCTGGAAGCAGTACGCCGACAAACTGTATTACGAAGAGGGCTTCGCCGAAACTCATCCGGCTCACAGGGGCGTGTACGACTTCGAAGTGAGAATGAGGAAGTACGCCAACAACGAAGAAAAGCTTGCTATCGATAAAAAACCCTGATGGATGAAGGTGGTGAAGTCCGGTGCGCGCCAGGTTGTCTTCAAAGGAGAGAATCGTCAGAGCCGCCCGGAAGGCCTTCGCAGATAGAGGTCGGGATGGAGTGAGCATGTCGGAAATAGCCGGTATCGCCGGAGTAAAAAAGGCCCTCATCTACTATTATTTTCCAAGCAAAGAGGATCTTTTCTACGAAGTCTGGCGGTACTCGATCGATGAACTCGAAGACCACATTTTTTCTGAAGCCGACGGAGAAAATGTCTATCTCTCGAAGATAAAGAAGATCCTCCGGTCGTACATAGACTTCATAACAAGCAAGAACGAAGTCAAGAAGATAATGGACCAGGAGAGAGCCAATCTGACCAGAGAGGACATAGAATCCTGGAAAAGGGTACGGGACAGGTACCTGTCGCTGAAAAACAGATTGTCCACAGTGATCAACGACGCGAAAACGGCCAGAGAGATTTCGAAAGACGTCGATCCCGACAGTACGGCGGACCTCATCTTGAACGGTTTCAGCATCACCGAAGACCCCGAGGGACTCGAAAGCATAAGAGAGATAATATGGAGAGGTCTAATAAGTAATTCAGGAGAATGAGAGGGACTGGGGTCCCTCTCATTTTTTTCTTCTTTTGTAATCCAGCGCCTCTTTAAACTTCTTGTATCTCTCCTCGAACTCTTCGCCGCACAGCTCCAGAAACCTCATGTAGAGAATGTCCATTATCAAAAGCTGAACGATCCGTGTTATCAGTCCGCCTTCGGGAAAGACGAGGCGCGAGTAATAGCTTTCGAGGTTGACATCGGAAAAAGCGCAGAGCCTCGATTTCTCGGGAGCGACAGTTATCACGCCGGCTCCGGATTTTCTGGCGAATTCCAGTGCGTCGGCAAGATCGCCGGACATACCGGTCCCGGAGATGGCCACGACCACCGAGTCGCGATGGAGATTCGATGCCGAAATGATCTGTTCATAGCCGTTCTCGAGATGGCGGACCCTTTTGCCGCCCTGGAGCATTTTCAGGTACAGGTCGTGTCCGGCCACCGAGTCGAAACCGAAAGAGTAGATATCGATGTTTTGAGCGTCTTTGAGAGAGGCGGCGGCCAGAGAAAGCCTCTCCTCGCTGAGGTGCGAATAGGCCTCCCTTATAGTTTCTAAAGACAGCTCTTCGTAAGATTGGAGGTCTTTCAGCAGGACGGGCGACTTTTCGCGCTGGACGAGAATGTTCAACTCCCCGGCGATGACGAGTTTAAGCCCGGTGAAACCGGAGTATCCGAGTTTTCGGGCGGCTTTGACTATCATGGACTGGGAAACTTTCAGAACCTTCGACAGCTCGTTTATCGTACACTCCAGGCACTTCTCGGGGTTGGATATCATGTAGTCGAGTATCCTCTCCTCGGTCGGCGTCAGGAGATGGAGATTTTCGTTGTAGGACTGCAACAGGTTTCCCATGTCTCAAAAGGCCGGCAGCCCGCCGTTTTTAATGCTTTCGTACCACTGGAACATCTTCTCTCTTATCTCCTCCGGAACGTATTTTATGAACAGAGGGTCGTCGCGCGTGTAATCGATCATGCCTTCGGAAATGCCAACCCTTGAATTGGAGCCGAAGGGAAGAGATCCCTCGCCGGCCTTTATTATCGTTTCATAGACGAGCAGATCTATGTGCTTGAGGAAACTGGCCAGTATGACGCCCGGTCTCATAGCCAGAGCGTTGGAATCTACAGTGATTACGTACCTGCCCCTGCCGGCGGCCTCTTCGATCGAGCCCATTCCGCTTCCGCCGGCGATCACCAGTATGATGTCGGCCATCCCTTCGTACTGTCTCGATGCCAGCTCCCTTCCCCTGGTCGGGTCCGACCAGCTGCCCACGATGCCGAAGAGTACGGTGGCTTCGGGCTCTATGCTTTTCACGCCGGCTTCGTACGCCGGTTTCATCGTGTTTATCATCGCCGGATACGTATCGCCCGCGATCAACCCCACGGTCTTTTCAGGATTGGTTCCCCCGATACCCGAGGAGGTTATCATCCCGGCCAGGACACCGGCCAGGAAGGTCATTTCGTCATCCTTGAAGGCCACGGAGTAAACGTTCGCCAAAGGCTCGGGCACAATGCCGTCGAGAAGAGTGAACTTCTGGTTCGGGAAGGCCCGGGCGACCTTTGCGACACTGGCGGGCATCCCCTCGGTGAAAGTCATCAGCAGGTCGTATTTCCCCGTAGCAGCCATGCTTAGCAGGAGCGGCTCCCACTTCGACTGATTGTAACCGCCTTCGACGATTCTTATTTCTATGGCATCGCCGGCCGCTCTCTGCGCTCCCTGTTGAACCAGTTCGTATATGGCGTTTCCGCCTATCTCGCCTGTGATCAAAATCCCTACGCTGAAAGGCGCCGCCAGGGATATAACGCAACCGAACAACACAATCGCCAGAAGAAAACCTCTCATACTATCACTCCCGAAAATCAAGATAATACGAGTATATAGTATGAGAACTATTTTCTCAAGCATGAGAATTTTATTCTGAGAACGGGGTATTGGTCTACATGTTGGGGATTATACTATCTGAGGGTTTCCTCATAACGTATCCCGCATAATCGCTTATGTTCAGGTCAATTGCTTTCACAAGCTCCACGGGCTCTATCAGCCAGTCAAGCGAGTATTCCCCGACCAGCTCGCTGACCGTTTCCCGAATCACCGCCAGTTCCACTCCGGCCATATACGAGTGGTAAGCGAAAGACCAGACGAAAGGCGTTCGGGGGCTCTTCACGGAGACATCCTCGAGGTTCTGCAGAGAGAGTGCCGCATACTCGCCCGGAAAATCCCCCGGCTTATCTACGATCCACCCGTCGGAAGTCCATTTGAAGAAGCGCGTGAACTCCGACAGCTCAGTCACTTCGAGCGATTTGACCATATGATCGTCCAGCACGCGGAGCTCTTTGGTTCCGTCGCCGTCTATATCCACTACGTTTCTCACCTGGCCGGGGTCGATAGCAACGGTGAGCGTATAGATGGCCCTGTCGGTTTGAGTGAGATAGAAGGCCCCCATGGGAGTTGCGTAATCGCCCGTGAGAAAGAGGAACACGGCGGTCTCGCATTCAACCGTCGGCGTGTCGAGGGCTATGATCGGGCTGAGTATAGTCTTTCCCGAAAGTGTGTCGATCAACACCCCGTCTTTATAGAATTCGATCACATCGGGAAGGCCCATTCCCGGGTCTCCAGGCTCGAAGCGGAATTCCACCCCTCCGGGGAGAGGGCCTCCGCCGTACTCGACGTACACCGTTTCGGTGGCCGCGAACGTGCGAACCGGCTCAAGAAGAGACACAACCCTGGAGGCGACCGGTGTTGTGGCCGGAACGGACGCGGGATCTTGCTTTACAGTTTCGACCGGCTGCTCCTGCGGCCCGTCGATGAAAAAGCCTTCGAGCTTCAGCAGCTCTTCGAAGGAATTCAGTTCCAGTATCTCTCTGGCTATATCTTCGAAATACGCAGTTACGGTAGCAGGATATGTGTCGGCGGGATCGCTGGCCACCAGACCGACAGATAAAAAGACAATTAAAAATAAGGAAAATAACCCTCTAGAAATCAAATTCATCTCAACCTCACCCGATTATACACATCAATTATATACTCAAAACGGCCGCTTGGAAAAACGGAGGAACTTGTTGTATAATAACTCGATCTGTCGAAAGGAGGTGGTGCAGAATGAAGGATAATTTTACGATGCTTCTTAACCCCACGGGTTCCGGCACCGCCATCCAGACGGCTCGCATAAGCTGACGGCACCAACAGTCCGATTATTGTGACCACAGGCGTTCCGGAGCCTGTGGTCTTTGTTTAATTCAGTCTTTTCAAAATCGAAAACAATAATCGGAGGTCATCGATGAAAGGTGAAGTAGTAAACGTTCAAAAGGGAATGTATCACGTAAAGTCCGAAGACGGCGATTTTTTCCGCTGTCTTCTTAGAGGAAAGCTCCTAAAACTGGAAAGGGAAGAAAAGAGCATTCTCGCCGTCGGAGACGAGGTGCTTTTCGAAAGACTTCAAAAAGATCAGGGCATCATCACCGCGATAGAGGAGAGACGCAGCAGCCTCGTTCGAAAGGGCGCCGGAAAGAAGGGAAGGCACCTCGAACAGGTGGTCGCCGCCAACATAGACCAGCTCCTTGTAGTGGTTGCCGTCAAGGATCCCCCCTACAAAAAAAGCCTCATAGAGCGGTACATCACTTCGGCGAGGAGTTCCGGTCTGGATGTGATAATAGTCTTCAACAAGGCCGATCTGGGATTTTCCGAAAGAACGCTCGAAGATTCGAAGGTTTACGGAGAACTCGGGTACACCGTGAAATTCACGAGCGTGCTTACAGGAAAGGGTATAGATGAACTCGCAGGCCTGCTGAGCGGGAAATCGACCGTACTGGCCGGTAGTTCCGGCGTCGGCAAATCCTCTCTCGTCAACGCCATGCTCAACGGCGATTCCGCAAAAACAGGCGAGGTGAGCCAGTCCACCCACAAAGGGAAGCACACGACCACCTCTTCGAGTGTTTACTATCTGCCCGGCGGAGGAAAGCTGATAGACGTGCCCGGGATGAGAGAGTTCGCCGTGAGCGATACGGAAGGACTCGACGAAGCCTTCAACGACATAGCCGAGCTCTCCAGGGGCTGCCGCTTCAACGATTGCACCCACACGGTGGAACCTGGCTGCGCTGTCCTCAAAGCCGTCGAAGAGGGAACGCTCGAGAAAAGACGACTGAGAAACTACCTGAGGATCAAACAATACGAATGAGGCCCGGACATCCGGGCCTTTTCTTCAAAATCACAGGAAAGGCCGTTCGTCTCTTCAGGGTTCTATTGACAGTTCATAAGGCAACAAGTATTATCAGTAATACAAGTCATACCAGTTATACAAGTCGTACGTGCCGATGACAAATGAAGAGGGGCTGATAAATCATGAAGGCAAAATCCGAAAGCAACGGCAAATACATGGGTACGGTTAAAGTCGGCCAAAAAGGTCAGATCGTGATTCCCAAAGATGTTAGAGAGATGTTCGAGATCTCCCCGGGAGACACTCTGGTGCTTCTTGCAGACTCCGAGAAAGGAATAGCCATAGAACGCTACAGCGTTTTCGCCAGGATCGCGGACTGGATACTGTCGGACAGGGCAAAAGAAGTCTATCCTGATTACAGCGAAGAGGACTCGATAAAGTTCGCCAAAACCATAAAGTCGATCGAAGATGAAGATGATGAGAAATGACAGCTATCGAGACAAAGAGCCTGTCAAAGATATACAAAGCAACGAGAGCGGTTGAAGATCTCAACCTTACGATTGGAAGAGGTGAGCTGTTCGCCTTGCTGGGGGTCAACGGCGCGGGAAAGACCACGACAATCAAAATGCTTTCCTGCCTTATAAGACCGAGCAACGGTGATGCCACGCTAATGGGAAACAGCGTTGTCACCTCGCCGCTCAAGGTGAAGGAAATCATAAACGTGTCGCCTCAAGAGACGGCGGTGGCTCCCAACCTGTCCGTGCGCGAGAATCTCGAACTCATGTGCGGCATTTACGGTTACGACTCGAAAACGGCAAGGGAGAAGACCGGCAAGACAATCAAAGATTTCTCGCTTTCGGAGATAGAAAAGAAAAGGGCGAAGATACTGTCGGGAGGCTGGCAACGCAGACTCTCCATCGCCATGGCTATCATCACGGAACCGGAGATACTCTTCCTGGATGAACCCACGCTCGGTCTTGACGTGCTTGCGCGCCGTGAGCTCTGGCGAATCATAGAAAAGATGAAAGGGAAAATCACGATTGTCCTCACTACACATTACCTTGAAGAAGCGGAGGCGCTGGCCGATAGAATCGCGATCATGTCTCGCGGCAAGCTGGTCGCCGTCGGAACGGCCGGAGAGCTGAAGACACTGGCAAATGCCGGTAACTTTGAAGATGCCTTTGTTGCGCTGTGCGGGGGAGAAACGACTTATGAAAATGAGTAGTTTCGCAATCAGAAACGCCAAGGAGCTGATCAGAGACAGACTCAATCTGGCTTTCGGCATAGGTTTCCCCGTAATTGTTCTGCTGATGCTTACCTTGATTCAGTCCAACGTGCCTGTGGAACTCTTCTCCATCAAGAATCTCACTCCCGGAATCGCGGTCTTTGGCCTTTCGTTCATATCTTTGTTCTCGGGAATGATCATCGCGAAGGATCGAACGAGCTCTTTTATGTTGAGACTTTTCACATCTCCCATGAAGGCCAGAGATTACATACTGGGATACACTCTGCCTTTGATTCCCATGGCGGCGCTGCAAATATCCGTTTGTTTCATCGTAGCCGTGCTGCTGGGATTGGAAATCAGTGTCAATATGCTCCTGGCACTAATCGTGTTGATGCCGGCGGCATTAATGTACATCGCGATAGGTTTGCTTTGTGGAAGCATTTTTACAGACAAGCAGGTCGGCGGGGTTTGTGGCGCGCTGCTTACCAATGGCTCTGCCTGGCTTTCAGGCGCATGGTTCGATGTCGATCTGGTCGGCGGTGCTTTCAAGGCGATAGCGAATGCTTTGCCTTTTTTACACGCGGTAAATGCCGGTCGATATGCCTTGAACGGGGAATACGGCAGAATAATGCCGGAACTGGCCTGGGTAATCGGTTATGCGGTGGCGCTCACTGCACTTGCAATCATCGCTTTCACGAAAAAAATGAACAGCGATACCCCGTGAAGAGCATTAAGAGCCGTCCATTGAAAGAGCGGTTCTTCGTTGCAGAGCCAGGAACTTTGTTCTTCGTTCTTGGTTAGGAGTGAAGATCGGGCGAAAATGGGGACTGACCGGCTCCTGAGGTCTGTACCCAATTTTCGCAAGCCTCTGCTCCGATCCTGTCATCCCGTGCCCCCACGGAGCCTGCCCTGAGGAGCCTGTCCTGAAATGTTCCTATTCAGGACTCCTATTCAGGGTCATCCCGTAGTGTTCACCCTCATGTCATCCCGTTGTGTTCCTAAACGGGATCTCGTTCTTGCTCTTTCTGAGGAAAGACCGGGATGCCGGATCGGGGTCCGGCATGACGGAAAGGAAGAAAAACAGGGAGTAAGACTGTCATCCCGCTACGCACCATTGCTCTCAGCAGGGGCGTTTCAGTGCAAACAAAAGGCATGATATTATCTCTTATGTTGAAAGACGCAATCAAGACACTGATTCGAACGTAGTTTGAAGGGAAGTGAAGGAGTGGAGATGCAACAGGATAGATTCTACAGGCTGTCGGGTAATCCCAAGAATATTCATATTTTGAGCAAAATCATCGATGCCGCGAGAGAAGACGAGAGAATCGTCTCGGTCGTCTCTTACGGTTCATATACTAGAGAGGACTTCGACAGGTTTTCCGATATAGAGTTCTACTTTTTCATAAGAGACGATTCGGCGCCCGATTTCGACGACGGGTTATGGCTCAGGGGGGTCGCTCCCGTGGAGTTCTATTTCACCAACTCACGCGGCGTGAAGACTGCGGTTTTCACCAAGTTCTTCGTCAGAGGGGAGTTCCACTTTCACTCCGAAAGCGAGATTGCCATGCTCGATAGCTGGAAGGGAGTTGTCCTTCCCGGCAAACCGGAGAGAACCGTGCTCGTCGATAAATCCGGGGCATTCAGAAAGAAGATCGAGGAGTTTTGCCAGACCAGTCCCGTTATAGATGAAGGGGCCTCGTTCAAGCAGAATTTCCTTGAACTGGCTAGCGGAATCATTATGGAGTGGAATGTTCTCTGCAGAAAGGACCTTTTCAGGGCGAGCACGCTACACAGTATGAATCTACACTATCTCGCCAGGCTTTTCTCGCTGGTGCGCGGGAAAACGGACCATCTGTATTCGCCGAGGCTTCTCGAGAAATTCATGAGTGAAGGGGAGTACAAAAGTTTCTCCGAATGTTTCGCAGGGCTGGATTTCGACTCGCTGAGAGACGCTCTGGAGAAGATGGCGCTACTCTCGGCGGAACTCTCCCGGGAGAATGGAGACACGGACATAGTCAGAGCCAGGAGAGCGATCCTTGAAAGAGTCGTGGAGAGATCTTACAGGGTGGAAGGCGTAATCACGGACGGAGAGAAGGTGCTCTTTATCAAGCACAGCGGCAACGATGGCCGACCTGACGAATGGTTGCTTCCCGGCGGTGGGAAGATTGCCGGAGAATCCGACGAGATGGCGGTGAAGAGAGAGGTTCTCGAAGAGACCTGCCTGGATATCGAGCCTGCGGGTATGATTGCCGAGATCGAGCTGCCGGATGATGGTTTGTACTACTCCGCGAAGATGTTCCGCTTCATATATGACGGTTCAAATCCATCTCCCGGCTCGGAACCGGAAGACGTGAACGGAAACTACTACACCATCTCCGAGGTTAAGTGGATCGATCTCAGCGATTTATCTTCGATCGCTGCGCAATACAGAGCCTTCCCTCGCATGCCCGAAAGGCTTGAAGCGATAAGAAATCACCTGCTCAGGATGAATCGCTGAGGCGGAAAGGAATATGGTGAAAATATGCTTGGAGCTATCGTTGGCGATATTGTGGGATCTAGATTCGAGTTCGACAACCACCGCGACAGGAATTTCGAACTGTTCGCCAGGGGCTGCTTTGCCACCGACGACAGCGTGATGACTCTAGCGGTCGCAAAGGCTTTGATGGAAACGGA
>ENA-OSEO01005864-OSEO01005864.1-sediment-metagenome-genome-assembly--contig:-NODE-5864-length-11444-cov-7.627870_pt1 | contig 11444 bp, 11 predicted proteins | sample MGYA00237883_ERZ534232 | MGnify/ENA metagenome assembly ERZ534232
GGGCACAGCATTTTTAATCGAAACTGCAAGGTGAATGTCGGCGTGATGCTTTCGGCGTTTGAAGGGGGCGGGCATCGTGCCGCTGCCTCGTGTCGGTTCAACGCCGAAAAGGCAGATGATTACATCCCTAAAATCATCGATATCTTATTGAAAAATGAAGACAATGAAGGTTGACCAACAATTTTTAATTTTATGTAAATTTGTAGCACGTTAGCCTTCTGAAAATACTACCGCTTCAGGTATGATTAAATTTTTACTGAAAGAACTCGTGAATAAGGTCTCGTAATGAAAGAACCTTCATGAGCTATTTAATAATGGTCCTTGTTTAAAGAGGAAGTTTATCCATAACGTCAAATCGTATAGGGTTCTTTCAAAACGATCCCTAATTCTCTCAGACAGCTTCCAGCCAAAAATTTAATCATACCTGAAGCTCCCTTGAGCCAGATCTTTAAGGTGTGAGATTGTCTCCCACGAAAAGGGCTTTTTTTGGCAAGGTAATATGGCATTGTTCGTAAACACGGGGTCAGATTCCAGATCATAGCGTGAGGAAGCAACAGCCCTTGGCCACAGCATGGTGTGTGGAATCGGCGTGTAATAGGCCAAGACTGGTGTTACGTTGTTTTGCCGGACGATTTCGATTGAATCCTCGACGGAGTTCATGTCTTGTCCAGGCAGACCTGCCAGCAGATATGCGCCGATCATTTTCTTATCAAAACCCGCTTCTTTTAACCATATCACTGCCTGTTTAAATTCTTCGGCGGTTACCTTTGCATCCAATTCTAATCTTGTATCAAACGCCGCAGTTTCAAGACCCAGACGGAGTGTCTTGAAACCGGCCCGAAACATCAATTGGGCCGTTTGCCTTGAAATCCCCCGAATATGAACCGCGTTGGGTGTATGAAAGCGGATGTTGAGACCTGAATGAACAACCGCTTCGAGCATGGGGATGGCATGCTTTTCTGTATCCACAAGGAGAGCGTCATCGTAAAATATAAAATCTTCTACCCTATATTTTTCATGCCAGTATCTTATTTCATTTAAAACGGATTCCGGGCTTCGCACAATTCTTTTTGGGTTTAAAAAATGTGACGCACAGTATTTACAGGAAAAGGGGCAACCCTGGGACGTCATCAGCGGCACATAGGGCATCTTTGTCTGAAGCTCGAATGCCGGATATGGGTAGGTATCAAATTTTTCAGGGTCAAATTTCGATGCAACCGGAAAGCCGGTTTGACCACCAACCAGTTCGAGAATCGTTTTCTCTCCGGATCCTGTTTCAACCCGATCGGCACCGGAATGGTTTTTCGCATGTTCATGGCAGAGACTGGCATATATCCCCCCCAGCACAACAGCCACGTCCGGGAATACACCTCTTACAACCTTGATGGTCTCCTGTACACCCGGATACCAGTAAGTCATCATGGAAGTAACGAGTACAAGGTCAGGCTTTTCGGCGGAAAGAAGGTCTTTTTCAAACCATTCTTTCCGAATCCCATATCTTGAAAAATTACGTGGTATATCCTCCATCCCGTCAGGTTTTGGAATCCGGATTTTAAGATACGGTCCCCTGCCGAATCGAGCATAAGGATCTGTTTGGGGTGCCTCGGGGTGAAAACGATCCAGGCAGTCCATGTAGGTGACCCTAAATCCATGATACCGAAGTATGGATGCCAACGTGAGAAGACCTATGGGTTTGGCCCAGAAGTCATAGGCAGCAAAATCATGTATCCATGGATTGATCAGAAGGATATGCGGAGTGTCAATTTTAAAAGCGCTTCGGGTATGATTAATCGTCATCATCCGTGGGGAAATATTCCATAGAGGTCTTTTTAAGTTCTTCGCGGCTAAAAAGAAGGGTATAGTTGTCGATGGACGTTTCTATAGAAATACTGCGAGCAATTTCCCGGCAGGATGCCTCATCTTTTGCATGGATCATGGTGTACAGATTATACGGCCAATCGTTTTGGGGATTTCTCCGGTAGCAGTGGGAAACCTCTCGAAAAGCGGCCATTCTTTCACCCACCGAATCGATATCCGCTTCATCCACCTGCCATGCCACCATGGCATTGGCTTCATATCCCGATTTTTGATGGCGAAGGGTTGCCCCAAAACGTCTGATGACCCCTTCATCACGAAGTTTTTCAAGTCTTTCAAGAAGCAATTCTTCAGAAATACCCAGATGTTCGGCAATTTCCAGATACGGCCGCTCGGTAATTGGAATATCTCCCTGGATTGAGGCGATGATTTTCTTGTCCAGTTCGGTCAACATAGGGCGATTTAACGGGTTGGGTCGAAAAATGTCAAGATTTTTTCTTTTCAGGAAACAGGTTGAGTATCTCTTTTTCAGAAGCCCCGCAAATTCCCCGTTCAGTGATAAAACCGGTCACCAATCTGGCAGGCGTAACGTCAAAAGCGAAGTTCCCGGCTGGACTGAATTCGGGAGTAATCAAAACATGCCGGGTCGTCCCCTGATCCATTCCCCGGACGTATCGCACCTCATCCGGATCGCGCGTCTCTATGGGGATTTCTTTGATGCCGTCTCTAAGCGTCCAATCGAAGGTACTGGAAGGAAGGGCGACATAAAAAGGGAGGTTATTGTCCCGCGCTGCAAGCGCTTTTAGATAGGTCCCGATTTTATTGGCAACATCTCCGGTGTAAGTGGTTCTGTCGGTGCCGACAATCACCATATCCACCATGCCGTGCTGCATGAGATGGCCGCCGGCATTGTCGGTGATCACCGTGTGGTTAATGCCGTGCTTGCCCAGTTCCCAGGCCGTCAGTCTTGCACCCTGGTTGAGCGGTCTGGTTTCATCGACCCATACATGGATATCGATGCCATGATCAAATGCTGCATACATCGGCGCCGTAGCTGTTCCGTATTCGATGCAGGCCAGCCACCCGGCATTGCAATGGGTCAGCAAGTGGACTGTTTCGCCATTTTTGCTGCGGCTGATGTCATTAATCAGGACCAAACCATGCTCACCGATTTTTCGGCAGTTTTCAGCCTCTGCTTCTGCAATTTTTTCAGCTTCTTTTCGTGCGGTTTCGACCTTATCCGGAGCACCCGATACCCTGAACACCGCTGATGAAACCTTATCCACAGCCCAGGCAAGATTTACCGCGGTGGGTCTGGCTGATTTCAATCTGCTGCATTCCGCCTCCAGGTAACCGTCATCGATGGTTTTAGACGGCGAATTCAATGTCGCGAGATACACGCCGTATGCACCTGTAATCCCGATTAGCGGCGCACCTCTGACATACATTTTTTTTACGGCCGTGATGACATCGCCAACGGTTTTAAGATCCGAGATGACAAATTCATGGGGGAGCAGCCGCTGATCGATGATCTTTACCGTTTTTGACGCTTTGTCCAACCAAATGGGGCGCATATCTTTTCCGTCCACTTTCATCATACAACCTCTATTTAATCTGAAGTAATTTTAATGCGTTGCAAAAAGGTGTAATACGCTCGCAAGAATCTGGTACGATATTATGCGAATATCACAGTATCATATTGATTTAAAGTCGATATTAAGACTGATCTTTTAATGGTAACATAAATTTAATCGACGCGATAGTTACGTGAAATATTTCCTTGACTTTCTTTATACAGGTCTTACAGTTTTTTGAAAGACATTGTTGATTGAAAACAGTGTTCGTCTTAAACCATTTTGAATGATAACATATAAAAGGTTGATCAATGAGGTGACCTTATGAAAAATACATGCATCCTTGAACGGATATCAAAAGCGGGTATCGGAGCTTTTTTCTTTTTCGTCGCATTGGGTTTTCTGTTGAGCGGCATCACTGTTCTTCCACTCTTCGGATTTTTAGTTGCCATACCGGCATTTCTTGCTTCGATATATTTCTTTTCCGTCCGTCTGAATAAAAGCTGTGAAATTGAGGTTGAGTAAAGGTATTTCCGCCTTGACCGGATATAAATAACCTGATGAAAACCATTGGTAAAACGAATAATGATGAGTGATTGGATTCCTTTTGAAGACGCAATATATCTGGTAAAACAGGCATTTTTAGTAGCAGGTGATAATACCGCTGCATCACTCGAAAGAACGTCCATCGAGGTTTATACCGGCAGGGATGGTAAAAAGCGGTTGAAAGGCAGCGGCCTTGTTCAAAACATGCTGCTGGTAGAACTGTTGGAAGAAAGTGATGATCTGGATTTAATACTCGATTTGGGTGAAAACTTCAAGTACATTATGAAAACACCAAATATTTCCGGCGGAAAAGTCTTTTCACCCAATACAAAATCTTTTATTCAGTTTGATCCCACTGCCCCCTGGAACCCCATTTCAGAATCAGATTATAAGAAACTGAGGTCCGGTCTGAAACTGTTATAGCCGTCATCATCCCAGGCGCTGCCAGGGACGAGGCGAGGGCATAATGAATTTGCGCCTTCGTAAGATGGCCCCTACGTCTTTTCTGAATCCATGTCCCTGCCCTTTTGATGAACCTCAACGGTCACATGAACCAGGTTGAGTTCCGATGGAATTAAACGTTTGTAGTATCCCGGCGACCTGGGATCGAGAGTGACAACCGTAAAAACAACGGAATAGATATTCGGTCCAACCGACCAAAGGTGCAAGTCAGAAATCCGGTTTTTGCCATCTTTTTCGATACTATTTTTTATTATTGTCCTGATTTTTTCAGGCCCTTGTCTGTCCAGCAAGACACCACTGGTATCTCGTACCAGTCCAATAGACCATCGGAACACCAAAATTGCACCCACAATTCCCATGAGGGGATCCATCCAGATGAGACCGAAGTATTTGGCTGTCAAGAGCGCAAAGATCGCCAAAAGTGAGGTGAGGGCATCGGCCAAAACGTGAAGATAAGCGGCTTTAAGATTGTGGTCTTGGTAGTGATGATGGTTGGGGTGGTGATCGAGATCCTGGTATTGAAGGCTCCGCTGGTAATCCAGAATAAACACGGAAGCGCCATTGACAATCAACCCGATAACTGCCACGAAGATCGCCTGGTTGAACGCGATCTTGACAGGATCGATGAATCGATCAACGCTTTCCCACGCCATTATCAGCGCAAAAATTGAAAGCAGTATCGCCCCGGTGAAACCGCCCAACGCGTTGACCTTGCCGGTTCCGAAGGTGTACCGGTCGTCGAGGGCATGGCGGCGGGCATAAATATAGGCAAAAACGTTGATACTGAGCGCAGCCGCATGCGAAGCCATGTGCAGACCGTCTGCCAACAGGGCCATTGAGCCAAACAGGATGCCGGTTGCGATTTCGACAACCATCATGATCCCTGTAATGACGATAACAATGATGGTGCGAACCTCTCCCGGGCGTTTTTGATCTTGACCGAACGTATGGCCGTGATGCCACGAAGGTTGGTTATGGTGTTGCATCTTTTGGTTCAATTGCCGTGCCTGCCTTATTCTCTTGCCCGGTGCCGACGCGAATTCTCTTTTTCGCATTACAACAGATCATCCACCGGCATTAATAATTTCAAGAACTCCAAGAAGTCATATAAACCAAAGCGCCTGAAACAATTGGGGTCAATTTGTTTAATTTAAGGCCATCTCACAAATTGACTTTTATGCCTTTTTCTCTGAGATACTCCTTTACCTGTCGAATACCCAAAATACGATAGTGAAACACCGAGGCAGCGAGTAGAATCTGAGCGCCACCCTGTACAACCCCCTCATAAAAATGCTCCAGATTGCCTGCCCCGCCTGAAGCGATGACCGGCACGTCCACTGCATCTGAAACGGCTCTGGTGAATTCCAAATCATATCCGGCTTGCGTGCCGTCTCCATCCATGCTGGTCGGCAGGATTGCGCCTGCTCCGAGTTCCTGGCATTGCTTTGCCCAGGCTATGGCATCTTGGCCCACAGGTTTCGTACCCCCGGAGACAACCAGTTCGAATCCTGAAGGCATCTTTTTGTTCCTTTTGGCATCGATGGCCACGGTCACTTTGTCAGCGCCAAACTTTGCGGTTGCCCGTCTCACCAAATCCGGGTCTTTGACTGCAGCACTGTTCATGGAAACTTTGTCGGCACCTGCTTCGAGAACCATCCTGATGTCTTCCAAAGTAGAAATACCGCCGCCGACGGTTAAGGGTATGTCGATCACTGCGGAGACATTCTTGACCCACTCGAGTCTCGTTTTTCGGTTTTCCAAGGTCGCCGCAATATCCAACATGGCCAGTTCATCGGCACCTTCCTTTTGATAAAAATCGGCATTTTCAACTGGATCACCTGCATCTTTCAGATCAACGAAATGGATCCCTTTTACGACTCGCCCCTCTTTCATGTCCAAACATGGCATGATCTTTACAATCCCCATAATGTCTCCTTTCCAGATTCTGTAATGGTGCCTTCTCTACTGTCTATCATTCCTACAAGGTTCCTGCGGAATTAGTTGACATTGAATCCGGAGGATGTCAAGCTTCATATCGTCTTTTCGGTAAATATATACCGACAGGGTTTCTCTGCCGGTGCATAAGGCATGCAACCGAACCGTAACCGTTTTGATGAGCTGTCCGCGGCATCCGGAGGCACCGAAAATTTTCGGATAAGCAACAATGACTGACATTCTTCTCATACAGCCGCCGGTAAGGGATTTTTATCTTACAGCAAAGCGAACGATTCCTTACGGTCTTGCATGTATTGCTTCAGTTCTTCTTGAAGCGGGATTTTCGGTTGAAATTTTTGACGGGCTTGCCACTTCCAAATCCCGAATCATCGACCTTCCGCAGGAAATGAATTATCTCCGAGAATATTACCCGAAGCCGGATCGATCTCCTTTCGCGCTCTTTCATCATTATCGACATTTCGGGTACAGTTTCGAATACATCGGTAAAATTGCCAAGGATTCCGGAGCATTTCTGGTTGGAATTTCCGCCCTGTTTACGCCCTATGTTGAAGTTGCTTTATGCGTTGCAACATCCGTCAAAAAATTTCACCCTGAATGCCGAATCGTACTGGGCGGTCACCACCCCACATCCCAGCCCGTCAGTGTTATGGAGCATAAAGCGGTTGATTTTGTTTTGCGGGGAGAAGGCGAGGTATCCATGCCGCGACTTGCAAGGGCGATCAAAACAGGAACCGGTTATGCTTCCATACCGGGAATTGTTTTTCGCAAAGACGACGGATCCCTTCAAATCAATGCCCCTGCCGTAATGATTCAGCCGGATCATTTTCCTTTGCCTGCGACCCATCTGATAAAGCAAAAATTTTACAAGCGGGGTGCCAAGGCGAGTGCCGTGATCACCGCCAGCCGGGGATGCCCCCTGAAATGCACCTACTGTGCCGTGGGTGCATCATCCTATTTGCCCTACCGCCGAAGAAGCGTAGCATCCGTGGTAAAAGAAATCGAAATGGCAATAACCCGGTTTAACGCCGGGTTTATCGAATTTGAAGATGAAAATCTTTCCCTGGACAAAAAATGGTTCCTTCACCTTCTGGATGAAATAAACACCCGTTTCAACGGCTTCGGATTGGAACTCAGAGCCATGAACGGGCTTCTTCCGACTTCCCTGGATGAGGCGCTGGTGTGTGCCATGCAGGCAGCCGGTTTCAAAACCCTGAACTTATCATTGGGCTCGACATCCGAGGCACAGCTCAGGCGGTTCAACAGACCCGATGTCAGAGACGCTTTTGACAACGTGCTTAACCTTGCGGAAAAATATGGCCTTAACGCGGTGGGGTATGTGATTGTAGGGGCCCCCTTTCAAAGTGCAGAGGATTCCTTGTCGGACCTGATCTTTCTCGCTCAAAGAAGGGTGCTTTCCGGCGTATCCGTTTTCTACCCGGCTCCCGGAAGCAAGGACTTTGAGGTGTGCTCGCGACTTAATATTCTTCCAGAGACATTTTCTCTTATGCGCTCCAGCGCTTTGCCTTTATCACACATTACCACCCGGACAGAATCGGTTACCCTTCTCAGGCTGGGAAGAATCCTTAATTTTATAAAACACCTGAAAGATAAAGGCGTCAACATTCCCGACACTTCATTGAATAACAGGCGGATTGGGAATCGGGATGACCGGACGGAAACCGGATTAAGGCTTCTTCAAATGTTTTTAAATGATGGAAAGATCAGGGGGATAACACCCGAAGGGGATGTTTTTGAACACAGGATTTCATTCGAACTTTCCAAAAAATTCATCCAACGGCTGAAAGGGATACACATCCGGGGAACGGTTTCATCGCCATGATCTCGAAAATAGAGTGATCGTAGGACTGTTACCTTAATTGAGCAAAAATCGAGGGTGACCCGCAAATAAAAACTCCCCGACCCCTTAAATAAATGGCTTGCATTTACGAACATAATCTTTTAATAATGTGTTTATCGGACGGGTTTATTATCTTAAACTTTATAAAGGAGGAAGAATTATGAAACATGCTGCAATCTTACTGAGTATAGTCTGCCTTCTGGTTTTCGTTGCGTGTGGGCAAGGCGAAAAAGCTGAAAAAGCTGCCGTCAGTGAACCTGAAAAAGCTACCGAGATGGTACAAGAGCAGGCCGAAGAAACTGCTGAGGCGGTAAAAGAACAGGCCGAGGAAACTGTAGAGGCGGTGGGAGAAAAAGCCGAGGAAGCTGCTGAGGCGGTTGAAGAAAAAGCCGAGGAAGCTGCTGAAATGGTAAAAGAAACGGCCGAGGAAACCGCTGAAACGGCAAAAAAGAAGATGGAGTGAGGTAGTTACCTGCCGTTTCGTTTTGCTAAAGTGTGTGATTCATAGACATCCTTTCTCACCCATAATGGAAAGGATGTCTATGAATTCGTATTTGACCTCTTTTAATATGACTGCTGAAAAAGTTAAGATGGCCCTAAAGTTCCGACCCCCATTCGCAATTCAAAACCAATCAAAATGATTTTGGCTGAGTCGGGTCGCCGGGGCTACGCTCGCGTTACCTTCTCCAACAGCTTCCGATAATAGACATAGTTTTCAAAGGGAACATCCGCTCTTACGCGCCCGTCTGCCAGGGGTACGTAACCGCCGACAGCCAGCAAGGGCGGTACCTTCTCCTCAACTTCACGGCGGATCGCCTCCTTGTCGCGCCTTAAAGCGTCAAGATCGATGCCTCCGATCAGGCGCAACTCAGGACCGAACTCGCGGCGCAGATCGCGATAGTCCATGGCCTCATTGTTGACCTCGCAGGCCCAAAGACAATTGAAGCCCCACTTGAGAATGCTTGGGATCAGTATCCGGGCATTGGCAAATGTACGCAGGATAATTGTTTCGATTCCATACCGGTTCAGCACCTCAAGGACCGGTTGATAACTTGTCAGGACGAACGCCTCATACATCTTCGGGGATAGCAGGGGGCGATCGTTTCCGCCGATGGGCTCGGAGAAAACGGCGGCATCGACTTCAACCTCGGCCAAAACCCTTTCTGTGATCCGGGCCGCAAACTCACCTTGAATAGCCAAAGCTTCACGCATGAATTTCGGGTCTTTTATGAGGAGGCGAATCACCTCGAAAAACCGATCCCAGCCATTCACTCCCATGGACAAGAATAAGCCGCGGTGCACCCGTAGCATGAGCACATGGTCGCGGGATCGCCAGATGCAAGCCTGTTCGGACCAATTCCGAGGCAGTCGGCGGGAATCATCCGGATCTAAACTTTTCCTCAACACATTCAGTTCATTCCGGGAAGCGGGCCATTTCTTCAGTTTGGGGAGGGGTTCCAGGTCCACTTCTATTTCTTCGCGCCGATCAGTAGAGAACATCTCGGAGAGTTTCGCCTTTTTGGTCAGCCCCTGTTTACGCCAGGCTTTGATAACATCATTTCGAATGCCTTCTTCAAAGTAGGGGGCGCGGTCGGTCTTTTCGTACCGCATGGTTTTTAAAAAGCGTTCGCGACTCGTCATGTGCATACTCATCCGGAGATCCATTTCAAAATTTAGATTCTTCCGTACAATTGACCCTTTTTATGCAAATATCAATTTGCGGGCCACAAAAACAGCACCGACGGCATCGGGGCTGTACCCATCGGCTCCGATTTCAGCGGCAAAAGACGCGGTCACCGGCGCACCGCCGACCAGGGTTTTCAAGCTGCCGCCACCTTTGGCCCTGACATCGGCGACAACCGCTTCCATTTCCCCCAGGGTCGTGGTCAGCAAAGCGGAGAGGGCAACAATATGCGCCTGATATTTTTTAGCAGCAGACAGGAACTTGCCCTTGCTGACGTCCACACCCAAATCCAATACTCTATATCCTGCACACTCCAGCATCATGGCCACCAGGTTCTTGCCGATGTCGTGAATGTCGCCCTTGACAGTGCCGATGACGATGGTGCCTTTAGCCGCGATGTCGGATTTTGCCAGATGGGGCTTGAGAACTTCAAGACCGGCGTGCATGGCCTCGGCAGCCATGAGCATCTCCGGCACAAAAAAAACACCCGCACTAAATCGTCTACCGACCTCATCCATAGCAGCAATTAGAGCCTGGTCGAGGATTGCCAGTGCGTCTGCGCCCTGATCCAGATGGGCTCGTACCAGTTGGGCGGTCTTTTCCGGATCGAAATCAAGGACCGCATCGATTATGGCTTTGGCTTCCATGAATACCGTAATATTGGGTTAGGTTCACTCATCCTTGTCGATATCCCTTTGCAGCCTTCTGATTTGGCCCAGCACTTCGATAGGTGTTTCACCAAACTCTGTTAAATGATACACTACGAATCTATGAGGACATTCTTTTATTCATTTTTTCGCAATGACTCGGGCGATAATATGGTTAAGTGCACCAGAAGCATCTATTCTCGATTATTTAGGCATAATGTTCTAATATCATGATGGGCTAAAAAGAAACAACCCCATATGTTAAGATGTCCCTGTCCCTAAACTTTGCATTTTACAAATTCACGATTTCACCATCATCCACATGGCTTTCGTTTGGAAAGTAATCCTTGAACTTTTCCGGATGGAAGCTTTGAAGATGCTCGATATTATATTTTATTATAACCTAATCAATGCAAAATCATTCAAACCATGTTCTAATTTATATGCCTATTAAATTCATCTGTCATATCTCCTGATATATCTCTGTTTTTCCTCCAAAATCACCACAAATAGTTCAAATACTGTCAAAAAGTGCTGTTTTTTTGACGAAAATATTTGAGTACTTTCGTTCTACGATACAAAAAGTGATTCTAACCAACTAATTTATAAAAGAATATTTTATTATGAAATGAAATTTCAAATTTTGCATGAATTTTGCATGAATTTTGAGGTTATGACAGCAGTTGTGAAATAATAAGTTAGCAATGGGAGAGTAAAATGGTTCCCCCAATAATCGGTGAGAGTCAGTGTATACAAAACATCAAAACACTGATCGGTAAACTAGCTGAAACCGGAGAGAACATATTGATTTGTGGCGAGACAGGCGTCGGAAAAGATCTTGTTGCTCAAAACCTTTATCATCAATCAAACCGGGTGGGAAAGCCATTCGTAAAGTTAAATTG
>ENA-OSEO01005865-OSEO01005865.1-sediment-metagenome-genome-assembly--contig:-NODE-5865-length-11441-cov-8.361052_pt1 | contig 11441 bp, 10 predicted proteins | sample MGYA00237883_ERZ534232 | MGnify/ENA metagenome assembly ERZ534232
AGGCACCTTGAAACCGCTTTTAGACATACCGCTCTTAAAGTTTCCGCTCGCGATAGCAGATCAATGAGAGCTTTTCGACTGATCGGTGCGCCCGTTGATTGGCCCCGTTGCCAGATCTTTCCTTGACAACCGATACGTATTGGCATAAGTAGCGTGTTCATTTTAGGTGTGAACGTTAAGGTCAATCCGTTTGAATAATCAACCGGTTGCATCGACTGATTTTAAGATGAGCAAGATACGGATAGTGTTGTATACTGTTTTGGCTATTGCTGCCGGCGGCGCCCTGTCACTTGTGCTTTTAAACCAGTTCGATATATCAGCGCCGACTTCTCCAGCAACCCGACAGTTGCAGTCAGCACCCAAAAGGAATCAGTTAAAAACAAGCGTTCATCTGTATTTTGCGGATAAGGAGAAACCTTTTTTAGCGGCCGAAGCGCGGGATATTTTTCACACAAAAGACGCCGTCGCTTTAGCCAAAACGATTGTTGCGGCGCTGGCGGAGGGCCCCCGCCAGGAGCTTATGCAGTCACTGCCGCCGCAAACCGGCTTACGGGCTCTATTCATCGATCAGAACAATACGGCTTATGTCGACCTGCATGCCTCCCTAAAAGAAAAACATCCGGGGGGATGCCAGGCTGAACTGCTGACGATCTATAGCATCGTCAATTCTCTGATTTTAAACATGCCCGAAATTGAGTCCGTAAAAATTTTACTTGACGGTCGTGAATCCCCGACGCTTTGCGGCCACATGGATCTGCGCTTTCCCCTGAAAGCCGAGATGCTGCTGATACGATGACCAAACCGACCAAAATAAACAGTATCCGCAGATTACGCAGATCGACACAGATTTTTTGCCCAATTTTAGAATCAAAATAATCTGTGAAATCTGTGGATAAAGAAGGCATTGAGGCGCCTGTCGTGTCAGATGCCTGATCAAGTCACCGGGTTTCAACTGTAAAAGGAGAATTGTATGCTGAAAATGGGAATCATCACGGGATTTCTGTCCAGAACCAAGGATCGGTTCCACGAGTACAACGAGCCCCTCACCCTCGAGGAGAAGTTCCGGCTCATGACGGAGATCGAGGCGTGCGACGGCGTTGAGATCGTTTACCCTTACGAGGTGAACGATCCGAAAGCGACCAGTGCGCTTCTGAAAAAATACAAGCTGAACATCGCCGCCGTCAACGTCAACGTCAAAGCCGAACCCGAGTTCCGCAACGGCGGATTGACCTCGCTCAGAAAAGAAATCCGGGCCAAAGCGGTCCGCTTCATCAAGGAGGCCAAGGACTTTGCAGAAGCGGCCGGCGCCGACAAGGTCACGTGCTGCCCTCTCGGAGACGGCTACGAGTTCGCATTCCAACACGATTACGCCAAGGCCTGGAAACACCTCGTGGAGACTTTCGGCGAAGCGGGAACCTACAAAACAAACATCCCCTTGTTCATCGAATACAAGCCGAGCGAAACCCGGGGCCGCTGTTTTGTCGACACGGCCTCCAAGGCCCTGTGCCTGCTCAACGACATGCAGGTCAAGGAGATGGGGGTGACGCTTGACTTCGGTCACTCCACGTACGGAAATGAAAATCCTGCTGAGGCCCTGGTGCTTCTTGCCCAAAGCCCCTACCGGTTCTACATTCACATCAACGACAATGACGGCAGGTGGGACTGGGACTACTTTTGCGGCACCAAACATTTTCTGGAGTACGTGGAATTTCTTTACTATCTCAAGAAATACCGCTACAGGGACTACCTCACGTCCGACACCTCACCGACCCGCTGGGACATTCGGGGCACCTTTGAAGCCAACAGCAGGATTTCCAACAAGATATGGCGGAAGCTGGACGAGGTGGACGGAGGAAAGATCTCCAGGCTCATGGCCAAGGGCGATTACCTGGAAACGTGGAAATTTATCGAAAGCCACATCTTTTCTTTGACGTGAGAGGGAGCGCTCGGCGATCGCAAGCGGGAGCTTGCTCCTACACCGCCCGACCGTGATGTAGGAGGGAGCTCCTGCTCCCGATGTTATGTAGGAGGCAGATCCCGCTTCCGATGTTATGTAGGAGGGAGCTCCCGCTTCCGATGTTATGTAGGAGGGAGCTCCTGCTCCCGATATTATGTAGGAGGGAGCTCCTGCTCCCGATATTATCGAGGAACGGCCTCTCCTTCTTCCTCAGGACCCTGAGGCTCTCGAAGGGGCGGCCGCGATAAGCTTGGTTCACGCAAACACGAAGGAGTTGACCTTGAATTCATCACAAACCCCCATGAACGTTCAGCAGCTCAAGCAAATGGCGGCCGTCATCCGCTGCGACATCATCGAGATGATCACTGCCGCCAATGCAGGACATCCGGGCGGATCCCTCTCGGCAGCCGACATCGTGACCGCCCTCTACTTTCGAATCATGCGCATCGATCCCAAAAATCCCAGATGGCCGGACCGGGACCGCTTCATCCTCTCCAAGGGCCATGCCTGTCCGGTCTGGTATGCGGCCCTCGCGGAACGGGGCTATTTCGACAAGTCCCATCTCGCCACGCTCCGCCGCATGAACAGCATTCTCCAGGGCCACCCGGACATGCGCAAAACGCCGGGCATCGACATGACGGCCGGCTCTCTCGGTCACGGCCTTTCCGCGGGGCTGGGCATGGCGCTGAGCGGCAAACTGAGGAAAAAAGACTACCACGTCTTTGTCGTGATCGGAGACGGGGAAACCCAGGAAGGTTCGATCTGGGAGGCGGCCATGTCCGCAGCCAAGTGGAAACTGGACAACCTGACGGCTGTTCTGGACCGCAACCGATTGCAGAATGACGCCTGCGTGGTCGATGTCATGCCCATCGAGCCGCTGGCCGACAAGTGGCGTGCCTTTGGATGGAACGTTGTCGAAATCGACGGGCACGACATGGAACAAGTCGTAGAATCCCTCGAGACCGCCAAAGGGCACAAGGGAACACCCACAATAATCATTGCTCACACCGTCAAAGGCAAGGGTGTATCCTATATGGAAAACGTCGTGGATTGGCATGGCAAGGCCCCTTGCAAGGAAGAAGCGGAATGCGCCCTTGAAGAGATCAGGAGGTGTGCCTGTGAACTCTAGAAGATCAACGCCCTACCGCCATATCCGTCCGGAGATCCTGGCCCTGCTGAATTCGGAAGACTTCTTCTCCAAGGCCGAGCAGCAGCCGACCCGCTATGCTTATGCAGAGGCCATGCTCGAACTGGGAGAACGAAACCCCGATGTGGTGGTGCTCGATGCCGACGTTTCCAAATCCGTGCGCACCAACGAATTCGCGGCCCGGTTCCCTGAGCGCGCTTTCAATTTCGGCATCGCCGAGCAAAACATGATGGCCGCCGCAGCCGGCATGGCCACCACCGGGCTCATCCCCTACGCGACAACCTATGCCGTCTTTGCGAGCATGCGCGCCCTGGACCAGGTCCGGAACAGCATTCACTACCCGCGCCTGAACGTGAAAATCGCGGCAAGCCACGGCGGCATCACGCCCGGACCCGACGGAGTGACCCACCAGGGCCAGGAAGATCTGTCGATCCTTCGTGCCATCGCAAACTCGACCATCATCGCCCCTTCCGATCCTGTGACGACCAAACGGGCGGTGTGGGCTGCCGCCGAGTGGGACGGCCCCGTGTATTTGAGCTTCACCCGCGATCCCGTGCCGGTCCTGTTCGATGGGGATTATCCTTTTGAGATCGGCAAAGCCGTGACCGTCCGCGAGGGAACCGATGCCACCATCATCGCCATCCGGGACATGGTTGCCCAGGCTCTCGTGGCAGCGGAAATGCTGGCACGCAAAGGGCTCGACGTTCGCGTGGTGGATTGCCACACCCTCAAGCCCCTTGACACGGAGATGGTCCTGAAGGCGGCCGAGGAGACGGGCGCCATTGTCACGGCGGAAAACAATATCCGCTTCGGCGGGCTGGGCAGCGCCGTGGCTGAAGTGGTTGTGGAACATCACCTCGTTCCTATGAAGATCATCGGCGTTGGGAACCTGTTTACGGAGTCGGGTCCCTATCTGGACCTGCTCGAAAAGTACGGCCTGTCCGCGGGGCACATTGTCAAAGCCGTGGAAGAAGTTGTGCGCAGGAAACCTTCTTGAAGGAGGCAGTCATGAAGTATCGCTTTCTGGGATCCTCGGGACTGCTCGTGTCCCGCATCACCCTCGGAACCATGACCTTCGGCGCCCCGGACTGGGGGTGTGATGAAAAAGAAGCACACGCCATCATGAAGAAGTACCTCGATCAGGGCGGAAACTCCATCGATTGCGCCGACGTCTACGCAGGAGGCAAGGCGGAGGAGATCGTCGGGAACTTTTTGCCCCAGATCAACCGGGAGAACGTCGTCATTGCGTCCAAGTGCTATTTCCCGGCGGGCAAGGAACCGAACCGCTCAGGGCTTTCACGGAAGCACGTGATCGCTTCCTGCGAAAACAGCCTGCGAAGGCTCAAGACGGACTACGTCGACCTTTACTACATCCACGGTCCGGACCCCGTCACGCCCATCGAGGAGACCCTGCGCGCCCTGGATGATCTCGTGCGGCAGGGCAAGATCCGCTACCTCGGATGCAGCAATCTTTTCGGGTGGCAGCTCGCCAAAGTCCAGGGCCTCGCAGCCCATTTCAACATGGACGGCCTTGTTGCCGGCCAGTACATCTACAGTCTCATTCACCGGGAACTGGAAAGGGAAATCATCCCTGCCGCGGTGGATCACGGGGTGGGTCTCGTTTGTTACAGTCCTCTGGGAGGCGGGCTCCTCACAGGGAAATATAAAGGCATGACGGACCCTGCGGAGGGTACCCGTCTTTCCTTTCGCACCCAGGTGGACGGGCCGAGGTTCTGGCACGACCATGGATTTCGGGTCGCCGCCATGGTGGAACGGATTTCCCTGGACTCGGACGTTCCCATGGTGAGGGCGGCCATTGCATGGCCTCTGAAACGAAAATTCGTCGCCTCGGTGATCATCGGTGCAAGAACCTTGCAGCAGTTCGAAGAAAACATGGTACCCGGCGACTGGGACCTGCCGGACGATGTGTGGAAGGCCCTGGAAGAGCAGACGAGGCCGGAAGAGGAATATCACACCTGGTTCAACAAGCGGAACTACGAGCGGTTCTTTGATGCCGCCGAGTTCCACGATGAACTCAAGGAGTTGCTGTAGTCAAGCTTGTCGTCTCAAGAATTTCTCAACATCCTTCCACCCCAGCCTCTGCTCCCCCATCACTTCCCCTCCCCTGGCGGGAGGGGACAAAGGGGAGGGGGAGCCGTAAGGATTTGGTCATGGAACCCATCAACAAAGACGATCTTCTTCGCACCCTGCCGGCCGAGTGGCCCCAGGATCTGAGACCGCTGATCAGAAAGAAAGTCAGGGAAAGCAACACGAAAATTGTGGTTTTGGACGACGACCCCACAGGCACGCAGACCGTTCACGGCATTCCTGTTCTCACCGTATGGTCTGTGGACATCCTCCGGACCGAACTGGACAATGATGGGCCTGCATTCTATGTGCTCACGAATTCGAGAAGCCTTCCCCTGCCCGAAGCGCGGTCCATGAATTGGGAAATCGGACGCCGTCTTCGAGAGGCTGCGGAAAAATCGGGCCGTCGTTTTGTAGTCGTGAGCCGAAGCGACTCCACCCTGCGGGGCCACTTCCCCGGCGAGGTGGAAGCCCTGGCCGAGGGCCTTTCGGAGAATTTCGACGCATGCATCGTCACCCCCTTTTTTCTCGAAGGGGGCCGGTACACCATCCAGGACACCCATTATGTGGATGAAGGGGGCCGGCTCGTTCCAGCGGCTGAGACGGAATTCGCCAGGGACAAAGTCTTCGGGTATAAATCCTCGAACTTGCAGCAATGGGTCGAGGAAAAGACAATAGGAAAGGTCGCGGCGCAAGACGTTCTTTCCATTTCCCTCCAAGATCTCCGGGAAGCCGGCCCGAACCGGGTGACGGAACGTTTGATGGATCTCCAGGGGGGTCGTGTGTGTGTCGTCAATGCCGCGAGCTACCGCGATCTGGAGGTTTTCGTTCTCGGCTTGCTGAAGGCTGAAGCCATGGGCCGCCGCTTTCTTTACAGGACCGCCGCCTCCTTTGTGCAGGTCCGGGCAGGAATCTCGCCGCGGCATCTTCTTACACGCGACGAATTGGAACTCCCGAAATCCGGGGCCGGACTCACGGTGGTCGGATCCTATGTCCCGAGGTCGACCCAGCAACTCGGCGAACTCCTCGCATTGCCTCAGATCACCGGCGTCCAGATGATTGTAGAAACCATCCTGGATGAAGACCTCAGGGCGGGTGAAGTAAAAAGGCTGGTCAGCCTTGCCGATGAATCCCTGCACAAGGGCAAGGATATGGTTATTTACACAAGCCGAAAACTGGTCACAGGCCGGGCCGAAGAGAACTTGGCCATCGGGAATCGGGTCTCGGACGCCCTGACCTCGGTGGTGAGAGGAATTTCCAAAAGGCCGCGCTACATGGTCGCCAAAGGCGGGATCACGGCCAGCGATGTGGCAACCAAGGGCTTGAACATCAAACGAGCCTCGGTCCTCGGCCAGATCCTCCCGGGAGTCCCTGTCTGGCGATTGGGTCCTGAAAGCCGCTTCCCGGGCATCCCCTACATCGTTTTCCCGGGCAACGTCGGAGGCCCGGCCGCCCTGGCCGAGGTGGTGCGGAAACTGATGCCCTAGCTCCTATCGACCCAGCCGGTGGACCAGGTAACCGTCCATCATGAGATGGACGAAGTGGTGAATCACGCAGAATGCCAGGGCCAGGCCATATTCCGGAAACAGGGTGGTCTGGAGCAAAATAGACAAGGGCAACGTCTTCTGCCCTCCCATGAAGATGACGCTCTCCCGCCGGCCCGGTCCGAGGTGGAACAGATGCGTCGAAACAAAGGCCGATACCAGCAACGCCCCGTGGAAAATGAAAGAAAGGACCAGAACATAGAGCGTCTCGGCGCCCCCGCTGAGCACAGCGTCCCTGGCTCCTGACAGAGCCATCCACACGATCACCAGGATCATGCACTGGTTGAAAACCGGGACCCCCTTTTGAAGAAAAGCGGCGGTGGCCCGGCTTTTCGGTTTGGCCATGAGCCCGATGAAAAGGGGCACGAGCACGAGAAAAGCGATCTGGACCATCATCTTCCCCTTGTCGATGGGGACGGATCCGCCTCCCCCTCCCATGCCCAGAAGCAATCCCAGGGATAGAGGAATGGTAAAGACGCTCAAGCCGTTTGCAAGGAGGGTGATCAAGAGCGCATGGGCCATGTTGCCTCCTGCAGCCACGGTCATAACGATCCCGCTCGTGAGGGTCGTGGGCATGACTGCAACCAGGAACAGGCCGATGCTTATCCCGGGATCCATGGGAAGGATGGTCGAGGCATAGGCCAAGAGAGGGGCGATGATGAAGATGATCACGAGGGCAACCGCGGTGCCTTTGAAATCCTGGATTCCCTTCTTGATCTGAACCGCATCGAGAACCAGGCCTGAGCACAGAAAAATAAGGAAGATGACGGCATCCGCTCCTCTCCGAGACTTCACCCATTTCCCGAGATCGGCCACCACCTCGCTCGTGTCGATCAGGGTCACCGCGCAAACAGCCGCCAGGGCGAGCAGGAACCATCGCTTTCTTATGAATTCCGGAACATCCACAACCGAATTTGTCCTTTTCGAACAGTGACGGATTTCTAAAAAGCCGGGAACCGCCCCATTCGTCATTGCGAGCGAAGCGACCCGTCCTCCGTAGCCCGTCCTCCGCAGTAGCTCTGCTACGGAGGATGGACAGGCTACTGCGGAGGGTGGAAGCAATCTCGTAACTAGCCCCATATCCATGAGATTGCCACGCTTGCCCGCCTCCGGAGGGGCGCTTCGCGCCTCGCAATGACCGTCTTGGACTTTTTACGAATACATCAACACTCAAACAGACGAGTGAGTCTATGGAATACCGAGAAAAAAGTCAAAAAGAGAGCCCACAATCTTGACACGATGGCGCGTGTGGGGGAAGATGGGGCATTCTGCATCTCTCGGTCCACGAAGTCATCCAACCTCGAAAACATGAAAGGGGGAAGAAAAAGATGAAAAAGAGTCTCACGGTTTTGCTGGTGGCTGTTGTGGCGCTTTCTTTGAGTCTTTGTTTTGCCGCACCGGGAAGTGCCTTCGAGTTCAAAAAAGAATACAAGATGCAGCTCAACGTAGGCCCCACCTTTTACTGGGGCATGGGCGCCACGAAATTTGCCGAACTGGTGAAGGAAAAAACCAAGGGGAAAATGAACGTCAAACCCTACTATTCGAGCCAGCTTCTCAAGGGAGCCCAGCTCAAGTCGGCCCAGCTCGTGGCCAACGGGGTCATCGACTGTGCCCTGGAATCCACGATCAATATTTCTCCGGTCATTCCCGAATGCAATGTCTTCTCTCTGCCCTTTTTCATCAACACCGTTGAGAACCTCGACAAGATGAAGGCGGGGCAAACAGGAAAAGCCATTTTCGATGCCATGGACAAAAAGGGGCTTGTCGGGATCGATTGGGCGGAGAACGGCTTCAGGCAGGTGACCAACAGCAAGATTGCGATCAAGCGACCTGAACACGTGAAGGGACTCAAGCTGCGCGTAGTGGGCAGCCCCATCTTCATTGACATTTACAGGCAGTTGGGCGCCGACCCGGTGAACATGAACTGGGGTGACGCCGTGACCGCATTCCAGCAGGGCGTTGTGGACGGGCAGGAAAATCCGGTGGGCGTCTTGATCCCCGTGCAGATATGGCAGTACCACAAGTACGCCACATTCTGGAACTACCTCGTGGATCCCCTCATCTTCTACTGGAACAAGAAGGAGTGGAACGCTTTCCCGGCCGACATCAAGAAAGCGATCAAGGAAGCCGCCGCAGAAGCCGGCCGCTTTGAAATCGCCCTGTGCCGGGCCGGATTGGACGGTCAGAAATCCATCAACATCCTCAAGAACGAGTTCAACTATACCATGGAATACCCCGAGCCCGTGAAAACCATGGAAAGCAAGGGCATGACCGTGACCTTTCTCACCGACGAGGACATCGCAGCCTTCGAGGCGGCAACCAAACCCGTGCTCGACAAATGGGTCAAAGAAATCGGGCAAGATCTCTACAAGAAAGCCAAGGCCGACATGGGCAAAAAATAAAAGCGCTTGGAAATTGGGCTGCCCAGCCTGGCCGAAGCGCTCATCTTCATGACCCCCTAAGCCCTCCCCTCTCCCCCGATCGCAGGGGAGAGGGAAGGTTGTTTGCTGTGTTGTTGCCTGAGAAATCCCCTCTGCCTCGAACACGGGGGAGAGGGATAGGGTGAGGGGGTCGATCGGCCATTCAATGTGTTGTCCCGCCATCTTGTTCGGTCCGCTCACGGGGAGAAAGAAGTTCGGAAACTGAAGATGGCATCGTGGTGAAAGTGGATTTGTAGACCAACCAAGGTCATGGGAGTATCGAATGGATCGCATCCGGATTGATCACTGGCTGGCCGCTATTTTTCTTTTCGTGATGTCTGCTATCGCGTTTGTCAATGTGCTGAGCCGCTATCTCTTCCATTTCTCCTTTGCCTCCACCGAAGAAATCACCATCAACCTCTTCGTCTGGGTGACCGTCATCGGCTCCGGCATCGCCTTTGAGCGGGGCGGCCAGCTCGGCATGGTGACGCTTTACAACGTTTTCCCGAGGAAGCTGAAACGGGTGGTGACCTTCATCAATGCCCTGCTGAGTGCCATCCTCTTCATTCTCGTGGACATCTACATGATTCAGGCCATCTATGAGGAAGTCACCTTGTTTCAGGCCACATCCGCGGCCCTGGCGGTTCCCGTCTGGATCTACTACGTCGGGGTCCCGGTGCTGTCCGTATTCGTTTTCAGGGGCATCTACAAGCACTCCGCAGCCAAGCTGAAGCTTTTGAACGAGGGAGAATGAGACATGGAAGCGATCGTCATCTTCCTGTCCTTCGCGATCTTCATGGCCATGGGAATGCCCATCGGCACGGCCCTGGGGATTGCCGCGGTCATCACCATCTACTGGTTCGACCTGGGAATTGCCATGCTGGGGATCAACTTCTCATCCGGGATCGCCTCGTTCCCTTTGCTGGCGATCCCCTTCTTCGTGCTGGCCGGCGTGATCCTGGAAAAGGCCGGGCTCGCGGCCACCATCGCTCACTTTTTCGAACTCGTGGTGGGAAAAGCGGTGGGGGGCCTGGCCATGGTGGCCGTGCTGACCTGCATGTTCTGGGGGGCCTTGTCCGGCTCCGGGCCGGCCACGACGGCTGCGGTGGGGTTGATCCTTCTCGCCCCCATGATCAAACACGGCTATGACAAGCACTTCGCCGGCGCGACCATCGCCAATGCCTCGGACCTTTCCATCGTCATCCCCCCCAGCATCGCCTTTATCATATACGGGAACATCACCAGCATGTCCGTGAGCGCCCTTTTCATGGCAGGCGTTCTGCCCGGCCTTCTCACGGGCGCCGGCACGGTTCTCGTGGCCTACCTGGTGTCGCGCAAAAGAGGGTACCGGGGACTCGAAAGGCGGGGATCCCTCAAGGAAATCCTCATTGCCCTGAAGGACTCGATCTGGGCGCTTCTCGCGCCGGTCATCATCCTGGGTGGCATCTACACGGGCATCTTCACACCCACGGAGGCAGCGGTTGTGGCGGTCTTCTACAGCCTCATCGTCGCCGTGTTCATCTATCGTTCCATCAGCTTCCGGGACATGATCAGGATCCTCGTGGACGCGAGCGTCACCAGTTCCGTCATCATGTTTATCGTCGTCTTCGCGGGAATCTTCACCTGGGCCGCTTCGGTGATCGGCATCATCGATCTGGCCGCGAACGCCATCATCAGCATCTCCCCCAACGCGGTGATCATGATCATCCTCGTCAACCTGCTCCTTCTCGGGCTGGGCATGATCCTCGATGCCATCTCCATCTCCTACCTCATCATGCCTATCCTGATTCCGGTTCTCGCGGCCTTCAAAATCGATCCCCTGTGGTACGGGGTCATATTCATTTCCGCCCTGGCCATCGGGCAGGCCACCCCGCCCGTGGGCGTCAACCTCTTTACAGCGGCCAACCTGGTCAAAGGGGAACTCGACTCCGTGGCCAAACAGGCCATTCCCTTTGTTCTCATGGACGTGGTCGTCCTTATTATTCTTTCGTTGGTGCCATGGTTTTCTCTCTACCTGCCGGTCAAGGCCGGCCTTTACACCCCGTAGGCGGGCTCGAAAGCCATTCCCATCGAGCTGATGAAGGAGAAATGACGATGAGCCGGGGAAAACTGCGCAAGGTCGAGATGATCGAGCTCTTCAAGAAGATGCTCCTGGTCCGGGCCTTTGAGGAAAAAGCGGGCGAACTCTTCCAGAAAAACCTGATCCCGGGATTTATCCACCTCTCCATCGGCCAGGAAGCCTCGTCGGTGGGGACCTGCTCGGTGCTTCGGCCGGATGACTATGT
>ENA-OSEO01005866-OSEO01005866.1-sediment-metagenome-genome-assembly--contig:-NODE-5866-length-11439-cov-7.277240_pt1 | contig 11439 bp, 14 predicted proteins | sample MGYA00237883_ERZ534232 | MGnify/ENA metagenome assembly ERZ534232
GGTCGAATAAGACGCCTACTTTGGGATTTGGGGGCGGGCCACGCTATCAAATCTGTTTTCATACTTTCAGGCAACAGATATCTGCGATAGGCTTCCGAAAAAATTGCAGATTGATTTTGCTATTCCTTGTTCATTTTCCATGAGCTTGTTCAAGGACTATTAGCAGTAATGCGCGGTTTGAATATCACCCTTGTGGACCTTGATATGTAGGAGGTATCTCACGGATTCAATTAGGTTAAACTCGTGTGTTCTCCATCAGTGATCCGCTCTTCGTCACTTTTTCAGATATATCTTTGGAACACAGAATATTTTCGAATGGTCGAATTTACGTTTTAATAGCAGATAACTGTATCGATTAAGCTCACTTATTTTTAAGAAGCGCAGCAAGGTAAAATCCAGTGTAGCAATTTGTTAAGACAGTATCATTACTTTATCAGCGAGCAATTTCCCCTGCTCTTGAAAAAGGAGGTGTCATATGAGTTATAATATACCTGTCCATTATCCAAGTCTATAAAAAGAGATCTGGCACCGCGAAGGACCTGATCTTTTCTGTAAACCCATACCTCCTCTTTTTTTGACCAGCGGTTTTGCTCCTTTGGGCTACAAAGGTACTTTTCCTTTGGTTTACCAATATACGTCAGCAGGTCATTTTTCGATATTCCTTCATATACCAATCGTGCTTTTGACTTATCTTCTGCGTTTTTTTTTGCATCAAGGCCCGATATACGGAGAACAGGCCACATGGCTATCGAAACTGGGACCATGGGTGCGTAGAACGCGGTTTCAGCAACTGGCCCTGCGGTGTTACCCTTGTATTTACTACCAAAACTATTCGATTTCTTGTACCGCCAAATGTGTTCGATTTCTGTGATATCATTGATTGGCAACTTCATTTCTTTTTTATTACGTTCATCCCTCACGATCACGTATTCCTGTCCTTCGCAACCTTTGACCTCTGAGGGTTCAGAAATGCCCTTGGCCCATACCTTGACCGTTTCATTTGTTGACGCCGGTGATAAGACCTTTTGAATCGCAACAACAGGTATCAGTTTCACCTCTGATTGAGTAAATTTCAAGGAGGTTGAAGTCGTTGCACAATTAGTTAGCATAAAGGAAATAATTACAATGCATGCGGCAAACAAGTTGGTTTTATTTTCACAGTAGGTCTTTAATCGCTTTAGCATTATATTATGTAGAATCCCAGATATGGTGGTTTGCCCAAAACTGAAAAAATCCAGATGAGATCATCAAATCCCACAAGAAACCTGTGATATCATATGATCCAGCATCAAATTTGGTGCTTTTTCGAACTTTTGTTTTCTTGCCATTATGCCCGAACGGTCTTTTTACAGATATCGTATAAATTCCGCTGTCAAATCAAGCAATTTGTAATTTCTGTAATCTTCACCAACAACAGACCAATCCATTTTGAAGACTCGTTATTTAAAGCTCTGCCTCAACGGTGATATTATTTTTTTCATCCAGTTATGATGGTTTCGTAAAAAGTCGATATTGCTCGCTCCGTGACCATTTGGGGGCGTTTCCACCGGTTCAGCTAAATTTCAAGAACTCGGCGCAAGCGCCTCAAACAGCTTGAAATTCTTAACGCTTCACCGCTTGAAACGCTGATTCCCCAAATGCTCAATGTCGCTCACAAAAGACTTTTTACGAGTTTGTCAATTTTAGTTGTTGACCTGTACTCAAGGGATGGATATAAGGAGCTTATATCGTTACATACAAACGTCACTAAAAAACGATATATCCAAGCGTTTTTAATAAACTACATAGGGAAAATTATGCTGACAATAGAACAACGGCGAAAAACCGACAGGATGCGAAGAGAACGCTGGCGTAAAAGAAAACTTGAACAGGGCTGCAAACAGATCCAGCTCATGCTTTCACCGGAAGCCCAGGCCGTTTTAATGGAGGAGAAATCCCGAACCGGCGAGCCTTACGTCCGGATCATTCACCGGGCCATCATTCAACTTGGCAAGGCCATCCCTGTTGTGTCTTCCGAAATTAAGGCAGAGCCCGTAGTCTTAGAAGCCAGCGAGACGCAAAACAGCGACCCAGGCAAAACAAAACCTTTTTCAAAAATACGGGATAAAAAAAAGGAAAGCCAGCAGGGCCAGTTGAAGTTGTTCTGATTTTACAAGGTGTTGGTCGGATTGCTCCCGGGATCATCGTACCACGTGAAATAGCGGTCAATACCCCACGTAATGAAAGGGTTCGATCTCTGAAAGTTCCTGGGGGGAGAGGGTTTTAAAGCCCGATGCTTCGATGACGTCCCTGGCCCGTGTCAGGTCATTGACATCCAAGATAAAGACGGCATTTTTCCGGCTTTCGATCACGAATCCGTAGCCGTTTTCAATATTGATGTTTGCAGCAAAAAGGCTCTGTAACAGTTTGTCGAGTCCGCCCGGGCGATCCTCGATCAGCACCGCGATGATTTCCTTGAGTTCCACGTCGATGCCTTCATTTTTGAGTGCCTTGTGGCCCTGTTTCGGGTTATCTACAACCAGGTTGATGAATCCCGAATCCCCAAAAGAAGATATCGTGGCGGATCGAATATTGATCCTTTTTTGTGCAAGGATTGACGTGACTCGCGCCAGGACGCCGGGTTTGTTTTCCGCCGGTATGGTCAGTTGATAGGCTTTCATATTCAATATACCAATTCGTTACTTTGCGAGGGGATGTCGAGTCAAAAATATAGAGTAACACTTCGGGTGTGTCAATACAATTCGAACGGGATCATCCGCTGCCGCATCGTCCGCTTGCAAAAAAAATGTTGACATTCACCAGTTTATCATTTCTACTTTAACATATACAAAATACAACATCGAACCCACCTAAAGTTAGGGGAGAACCATGAAGAAATATCTGGTTGGAGCGATCCTTGTTGGTGCCGGGATTCTTGTTTCTTTCCCTCTGTTCAGCATGACCTACTACACCATGGTGCGGACCTCCACACCGGATTTTTGTGCCATGTGCCATGAGATCAAACCGGCAGTGACGGCCTGGCGATCCTCCACCCATGTCAACAATCCCCAGGGGTTCGTGGCCGACTGCATGGACTGCCACCTGCCGGCCCCGCACAAGACATTCGACTTTTTCTTTGCCAAGACCTATCACGGTGCCAAGGACGTCGTTAAGCACTTCTTAATAGAAGAATACGATCGTGAAAAAAACCGGGAGGCTGCCTACGCCTCGTTCGACAATGCCCAGTGCCAGAAGTGCCATAGAAACCTGCTGACCATGCCGGGTAAGCGAGGTGCCATGCTGGCACACCGGTCGGTGATCTATGCGCGTCCGGGTTACGAAAAAAAATGTGTGGACTGCCACTACGATCTGGTTCACAATGAGAGTCCGTCGGTCATATACAAGCAATATAGACGATCTCCCTATCAGGCCAAGGGCCTGCGGAAACTGTAATCAACCGGTAGGAATAGCGTGTTTCATCTCTTTTTAAACGAAAGGAGAAAGACCATGAGGCAAAAATCAATATTCATCGCTGTCGGATTGCTGACAATCGGTCTGTTGCTGGCCGGTGCCGTTCCGTGGATCAACGCTCAGCCGAACTTCGCCAAGGTGAAGGAGTACCGGATCGAACGCAGCATTCCCCCTGAGGCGGTTGCCTGTATCGAATGTCATAAGGCCGCCAACCCCGGACTGTTTGACGACTGGGCCCGCAGCCGCCACGCCAATGCCAACATCACCTGTCTGGACTGCCATATGGCTCAGCCCGGCGATACCGATGTGGCCAAGGAACACGAAAAGTATTACAGCCGAAAGGACCTTCCATACGGAGAACAGAAATACAAGGTGCCTATTGCCGCCATCGTCACACCAAAAGACTGCTCTCGCTGCCATCCCGATGAGGTAACCCAGTACACCAGGAGCAAGCATGCCAATACCATTGAAATTATGTGGAAACTGGATCCCTGGCTGAATGACGGCATGAACTCGGACGCAGAGAGAAAGACCGGTTGCTTTAACTGCCACGGAACGGTGATTGCCATTGACAAAAACGGCATTGTTGATCCCGCCACCTGGCCCAATGTCGGTGTCGGCAGGTTGAATGTCGACGGGAGCAAGGGGTCGTGTACCTCGTGCCATACCCGCCACCGATTTTCCGTGGCCGAAGCGAGGATGCCCGAAGCCTGTGACCAGTGTCATTTGGGACCCGACCATCCTCAAATCGAAATCTATGAAGAGTCCAAGCATGGAACCCTGTACCATGCCTATAAACACGAATACAATTTTAGTGCAGCCGCCGGCACCTGGACACCTGGCACGGACTATCGTGCCCCGACCTGTGCGGCCTGCCACATGTCCGGTTCCGGAAAGGTCATGGGAACCCACGACGTTACGGAGCGGCTCTCCTGGGAAACCCAGGCTCCCCTCACGGTCCGACCCCAGGATTTCAAACCCTTCCCATCGGGAACCGACTGGAAGGTGGAGCGGGAAAAGATGAAGAATATTTGCCGTGCCTGCCACGGTGACTCATGGATCAACGACTTTTATGACGGATTCGATAAAGTTGTGGAAGACTACAACGAGGTCTATTACAAGCCGGCCAAGGCAAAGCTGGACGAGCTTTATGAAAAAGAATTACTGGACAAGACCAAATTTTTCGACGAGCGTCTGGAAGTGGAGTTCTATGAACTGTGGCACCACGAAGGCCGCCGTGCCCGCATGGGCGCCATGATGATGGCCCCGGACTATGCCTGGTGGCATGGATTCTATGAGTGCAAGTTGCGCTTTGCCACGTATATGGAAGAGGCCAATCATCTAATTGAAACCGGCGAGAAGGCGTATGTTGCAAAAGATTTTCCCAATGCCACGGGAGACACGAAGAAGCCGCAGAAAATCTTCGGCGACAAATAATTCCCCGTCATCTTAGAGCACTGACCTCCGCCTTCGTGTCGGGCGGAGGTCAGTTTTTTCGGCGCGATGATTTTGAAAAAGGGCCCCTTGACATCGCAGTGCGACTCCATATTTTAAGATTTTAGAAAAACTTCTCGAATCGTCGTCCAACGTTCGATTTTGATGACGTTAACCGTATTGGAAGAGAACCGCAAGAAGACAGGAGGTCGCCATGTCGATGTATTTTTATGATGAAACCGATGACTGGCCGGAATATAAAATCATCAGGGATGATATTCGCCGCCTGGAAAAGAACCACGTTGAGATCCGAAAAAAACTACTGGAAACCGAGTCTGCCTTGGGGTCTAATCCCTTAAATAAGGATTTAAAAGTCGAGGTGGATGAGCTGAAGAAAAAACTGAAAAAGATCGAAAAAAAGCTCGAAGAATCCCTTAGCCTGTACCGGTAGCGGCAGCTTTTTCATGCTTTCGCACGAACTTGGGATACAACCCATTGAAAAAGGAAAACCCCATGAAGAAATCATTTGGTGCAACAACGCTGATTTTTCCCGCACCGGTATGGTGTGTGGGTTCCTATGACTCGGCGGGAAACCCCAATATAATGACCATTGCCTGGGGCGGAATTTGCTGCTCCAAGCCCCCCTGCGTAACCATATCGCTTCGAAAAGCCACATACACCTACGGGAATATAATGGAGAGGAAGGCGTATACCCTCAATGTACCGTCTGAATACTATGTGAAGGAAACCGATTATTTCGGCATGGCATCCGGCAAAAACACGGATAAGTTCAAGAAAGCCGGTCTTACACCCATCAAATCAGATCATGTCGACGCACCGTATGTAAAAGAGTTTCCAATGGTTTTGGAATGCAGGGTGATTCATCATTATGAAATCGGCTTGCATACCCATTTTGTCGGTGAGATTATGGATGTTAAAGTTGAAGAAGAGATGCTGACGGATGCAGGCAAACCGGATATCGAGAAAATTCGGCCCATTGTCTTTAGCCCTGAAGTTCAGAAATATCACGGTATCGGTGAATTTATCGGAAAGGCATTTGAAATCGGAAAGAAATTATAACCAATGATAAAAAGGACCGTTCTGCTGATAATACTTCTGCCCTGCCTGGCCGTTGCCATGGATCTGCACAAGGCGGATTGCGTCTTGGTGAAAAAGCATGAGAAACGATTGTACCTCATGAAAAACGAAAAGCCGTTCAGGATATATCGGGTCGCATTTGGTCCAAATTCAAAAGGACCCAAAATAAAAGAAGGGGATAAACGGACGCCGGAAGGAAAATATACACTGGACTATAAAAACTTCGATAGCGATTTTTACAAATCCATACACATATCCTATCCTAACGATCAGGACATCAAGAGAGCCAAGGAAATGGGCACTGCTCCCGGCGGGGATATCATGATACATGGTCAAAAAAATGGCGTTAGAAATTTCGAAAGCATCCATCGGTACGTCGACTGGACGGATGGATGTATTGCGGTAACAAACGCCGAGATGGATGAAATCTGGATGTCAGTGGACGTCGGAACCCCCATAATCATTGAGCCCTGAACCGCTCAACATAGGATAAATCATTTTGCGTTGATCTTGGCCGCCATCTTGGCATTGAATTTAGCAGCATCGATGATAAACCTGTCGTGGGTTCCTTCAGATATCTTATCAATGCCGTCATCGGCAACGATTGAAAAAACAAGCTTCCGGCCTTCCACTTCTTCCAATTTTACATTTACCGTAACGGTTAAACCAGGGGGTGTAGCGGCAATATGATTTAATTTTACATCGATACCGACGGTTTGCTCACGCGGCCAGTCTATATGGGGATTAACGGCCTGGATACATGTCCATTCAAACAGTCCCACCATAAACCCGGTGGCCAACACTTTCGGCATGGCTTGAAACTCGGAAGATTCAGGGTAGAGGTGCGGTACGGTCTTGTTTTCCGGAACCTTGAATTTAAATGAAAAGGTTAGACCGGGTTGTAAAGAATTTTTCATGGTTCCCCTCCATTGGTAGATATCCTCTGATTTTACCCCCAAAAAATTTAAAATACCGCAGGAGTTTAGAAGCGCGGTTCCAAAAGAAGGGTATTGACTACCACATCATCATGGAATCTTCTAATGTCGAGCTAAGTTCTCTGTATGTCGAGATGGGACTCGGGATATCTTTTGCTACCGTAGTGAAGGATTTACCGGAATTAAAAAAAAGAAAGCTATCGTTTTTACCAATGGATCATTTGTTCAAACCAGACCATATAATGGTGGTGATGAGAAAGGATAAGCATCTGATTTCATATAAGAACGCTTTTGTTAAAATTCTGTTTGGAGAAGCGCTTCCCAATCATTTCGCATGCATTGAGCCATCTCAATAGCTTTTCTTCGTTTTTAGAGCTTTCTATAAAAAAACCGTCAAATGTCCTGTTGAGGTTTACGAAAAGCGTTGTCCATCACCAGGATTTTCCTCCGCCACCTTTTGATCCACTGCGTCCTGATCCGCCGCGTCCGGGTCCGCCGCGTCCGGGTCCGCCGCGTCCGGGTCCGCCGCGTCCGGGTCCGCCACGTCCGCGTCTACTTTGCCCTGATCCGCCGGATCTTGCGCCACCTTGACGGTCTTCAGAGCGAGGGCGGGCTGCATTGACTTTAAGACTTCGTCCTTTCAGTTCCTTCCCATCCAACCCTTCGATTGCGGATTGAGCTTCATTTTCAACCGGCATCTCGACAAATCCGAATCCTTTTGATCTTCCGGTGAAATTGTCTTTGATAATTTTTACGCTGTCGACCGCTCCAAAGGCCTCAAACGCCGTTGTTAAATCCTCTTGGGTTACCTCATACGATAGATTCCCTACGTAAATATTCATTTTGATCCCCTTTATTGTGCGGCCTTTGAAAATCGTCTCCTTTTACCTCAGTAATGGTGCAATAGCGGACCCGTCTGCTGAAGATCGGTGACGGACTTCCTTGAACAAAATTAAAGATTTTTCAAAGGTCTTACTGCTGAAAATTTTAAAGGTTAATGTATAGATTCGATCTCGTAATCATGGCGCGAAGAGCACTCCATCATAAATTTAAGAAATGCCCTTTTCAGCCAGTAAAAAAAGTTGAATTACAATGCCATTTACAGCGGCTGGATTTTTTGTTCTGTCTTTTTGTCAAAGGAAGCTCAATCGCCGGTAAAAGACGGGATTAAATATATTGAATAATAAATTTTCCCTATCCAAAAAGCAAGTGAATTATCGTTTTTTATTTGATCTTAAAAAAACCTGGTCCTCCACGCAATGCGGGATCTTCAATGGACCGGGATCTTTATTAAACCGGCAGATAATTTTCGCTGATCTTGTAAAAGGTTTCTATTTGATCGCGTTCCCATGTTACATCTCGTCCCAATTCTTTGGCCATCAGCGATGCTACCCTGGGAGCCATTTCTCGCGCCGCCCGGGCATTCAGCTGAAGACTGCGGGTCCGCCGGGCAAGGAAATCATCAACGGTGCGCGCCGCTTCAAATCGGACCGCCCAAATGATTTCTCCAACGCGAGCCCGCAGAGCCGGATGCAGCTTTTCTTTGAGCAGCGGATCCGATCGAATAAGGTTTTGAATAGCACTGGCATCGGACCCGTAAAATGCGTACTCCTCAAACTTTTCCGGCGTTTTGTGATAACCGTGAATGTTGAGTGTTTTGGTTTCACAGGGCCTCGATTTGAGGCCGGCTAAAGAGAGCGCATAATTGACGCAGAGTTTCGCCATCAGCCGATAAGTGGTCCATTTTCCTCCCGCTATGGTAAGCAGACCTGAGTCGGAGATATGAATGATGTGTTCACGCGATAATTCTGCGGTGTTCGTTTCGTTGCCGGCTTTGATGAGAGGACGTACCCCGGTGAAAACACTGAGGATATCTTCTCGTGTGGGGTCTTTCTCCAGATACGTTCCCGCGGTTTCCAGGACAAAGTCGATTTCATCGGCCGTAGGACGAGGTTCGATCTCGACTTCAGAAATCGGAGTGTCGGTGGTACCCACAAGCGTGGCGCCAAGATAAGGAATGGCAAACATCACACGGCCGTCTTTGGTGTGAGGCACCATTATGGCGGACTCACCCGGCAGGAAGGACTTGTCGAAAACCAAATGTATTCCCTGGCTGGGGGATATCATCGGCAATGCACCCGGATCATCCATCTGTCGGATACGATCCGTAAACGGACCGGTTGCGTTAATGACCACCTTGGCTCTCAGTTCGTGCTCGGTACCGGCCTCAACATCTTCGAAAATAACGCCGTTTAAAAACCCATTGCTGTCCCTGGTCAACGCGGTAACACGAGCATAGTTCACTAAAGCGGCGCCCTGATGCGATGCGGTACGGGCAAGATTTATCAGGAGCCGGGCGTCATCAAACTGGCCGTCGTAGTATACGATACCACCCCGCAGGCCATCCCGCTCGATATTGGGAATTCGTTCCAATACCTCGTCTCTGGAGAGAATTTTTGACGGTCCGAAACCGTAGCGGCCGGCCAGCAAGTCGTAGACCTTGAGGCCGATACCGTAGAAAGGCGCTTCCCACCAGTCATAGTTGGGAACAACAAAAGCCAGGTCATGCACCAGATGGGGCGCGTTATTCCGCAGGATTCCGCGTTCCCTCAGCGCTTCCATGACCAAGGCAACGTTTCCTTGCTGGAGATAGCGAACACCGCCGTGTATGAGCTTGGTACTGCGGGAGGACGTCCCCTTTCCAAAATCGCTTTGCTCCAAGAGCAGAATGTCGTATCCTCGCGAAGCGGCGTCCACCGCAATACCGACGCCTGTTGCCCCGCCGCCGATAACCAGCATGTCCCACGGTTCGGTTCGATCCTGGATTCTGCCCAGCATTTCTTCACGATTCATTTTCAATCTCTTTATATTTCATATACTCGGCCACATCTTGATGCTAAGTATAACAGTTTCGATGAACTGTCCAACGAAAGGCGTCATATCCATCCCACGGTACTTCTCCCTTCTTTACTTTTTAGAACCCTTTCCGGGTAATTGGTGAAGACACCGTCAACCCCGAGTTCACTCATTTTTTTTATATCCTCCGGATGATTGACGGTAAACACGAATACCCGAAGACCTCGGGAGTGGGCGTCATCTACAAATTTTCGATCGATGAATTCAAGGGAGAGATGAACCGAATAAGCGCCAAGGGAGGCTGCGAACGCCGCATCATCCACGGGAAGCCCGACCATCATGGCGCCGAGTTTGATCCGGGGGTCCATACGGCGAACCCGGGCAAGCTCTCTATGATCGAACGACGAAATAAGTATCAATTCATCATTCCATCCCACGGACCTCATCCCGGATAAAAATTTTACGACCGGCTGGGCGGTGCCGGGTCCTTTCAATTCGATATTGACCCCTGCTTTCAAATGGACGGCTTCGAATACCTCTTTAAGGGTCGGAATCTTTTCCCCATTACCGGCGTCCAGGGATCGTAAGTCGGTGAACTTCTGCTCCAGCAGATATCCCGTGCCATTGGTGGTGCGTTCGAGTCTCCTGTCATGAAAAACAACGAGTTGGCCGTCAACATAGTAAACATCAATTTCCACATAAGGTACACCGAGTTCCAGGGCTTTGCGGATCGATGCAAGGGTGTTTTCCGGTGCATGTCCCATCGCACCTCGATGCCCAATGCAAAGCAGGTTTTTGGTACCCATTAACATAATGGATGCCCATTGTTAAAGTTCCAAAACAAAAATTCTGTACCAGAGATACCGAAGTTACACGAAATATTCTTCAAAATCAAGTACATAATTGGAACACGAAATTCCGCCGGCCAAAAGCGCCTGTAACCGCGTCAACGTTTCGCAGGTACTCGAACACTCGGGAAGACGGTAATTCGTTGGGCAATCTCTGCATGGACTCTTTGTGATGTAACCAATGTCAAGATCGAACCTGTTTTCAACACTATTTTTTTCTTCCATTTGACCCTCCGATTTGTTTGGGTGATACCTTGCAAAATTCGTACAAAAGTTGTTTTATTCTCTGATAAAAAAGAAATAAGTTTGAATTTCAGATGGTTATCTGCGTTAATATGCGTCGAATCCCAAGGTGATTCATAATATCTTGACAATATTTTGACGAATTTTGCCGGATTTTGGTATGGGTCGGGGCGGGATAAGGTTCACATGGTTTGCCGCTTAAAATTTAAAATGACAGTCAAAATTTATAAGAAAAACAAAACAATGTGTAAAATCTATTCTTGACAAATCCGACTGAAACAGGGAGTATAGGCGTATATCTATTCCCATCATTTTTGGACCCGCAGTTTTATCCGGGATATTTTAAACACAAAGGAGCAGCTATCCATGACACTGACCAAAGCGAATATCGTTGAATCCATCCAAAACGAGATCGGGTTCCCCAAAAACAAATCCTCGGAAGTCATCGAAACCTTTCTGGAGATCATCAAAAATACGTTGGCATCCGGTGAGGATGTGTTGATCTCCGGATTCGGGAAATTCTGTGTAAAGCAGAAAAAGGAACGTAAAGGGAGGAATCCTGCCACCGGGGATTC
>ENA-OSEO01005867-OSEO01005867.1-sediment-metagenome-genome-assembly--contig:-NODE-5867-length-11438-cov-5.009770_pt1 | contig 11438 bp, 12 predicted proteins | sample MGYA00237883_ERZ534232 | MGnify/ENA metagenome assembly ERZ534232
GGCATGTATCCTCTTCAGTGACGCCTTCCCCGTGCTCACCAGCACATCATGATGATTCATAATCTTCTTGATATTTCGAATGCTGATCATTTCCTGCCAGAACGGGCTTTTGCGAAGGCCCACATCCGCCACGGTCGTGTGGTAGATAGGCAATTCATTGTCAAAAACCAACACCTCCATGACCTCTCCTTCCATGGGACGGACGTAGAGCTTAAGGTCCCTGAACTTCTTGAGCTCAAAATCCGTCATATCGAGAAGTTCCTGGATGAGGACCGTGTCCACCCACCACTTTCCGGGCGGCTCTTTCATGGTGGAAGTAAGTTTTCGCAAGAGTCCGTCGGCCTTGATTTTGGCCTTAAGGTTTTCTATAAATGACATTTTAGCGCTCCTTTCGCAGAGGGTTCTCTGGCCGGACCACAATACCATCGATGTTCTCTGGATTTACCGAACTCCGCCACAACAATTACTCCTTTCGCTAAATACCTCTCCTTGTCCGGCAAGGGTCCAAAAGTCTACACTCGTCGTCGCCCCTGAATAACCTGGATCACCACCACGACGATGGCGATGACCAGAAGGGCGTGGATGACGCCACCCATCGTGTAGCCCGTCAGCAATCCCACTCCCCATAGAATTAAAAGAATCACAAATATGGTCCAAAGCATATCCTGCTCCTTTCTCCTGGATGGCCGGGGTCGAGCGTTTTCTGCTCAACCCCGGCGATATGCTGCTCACTCACGTGCGGAATTTGATGAATTCCTAACGAATGGGCGTCAGTTCGACCCTCCGGTTGAGGGCTCTCCCTTCTTCTGTCGAATTGGGAGCGATCGGTCGCGTGAACCCGAATCCCTCGATGGAAAGTCTATCTCTGGCAATCCCTTTTTTGACCAGATATTCCATCACGGAATTGGCCCTTCTTAAGGACAGCTTTATGTTGTAGGCTGCTGTCCCAATATTGTCCGTATGCCCTTCGACCCGCACCCTTAGGCCCGGATTCTTCTCGAATACCACTGCGACTTCATCCAGAAGATGGTAAAATTGTGGTTTGATGTTGTACCTGTCAAAATCAAACAGCACATCCCCAAGGACCCAGCATCCGTCCGTGTTGACCCTGGCGCCTTTGGGGGTTCCCGGGCACTTGTCCAGGCTGTCAGGCACCCCGTCGCCGTCGGAGTCCAGAATGACGATGCCCTTTTCCACGACTACCGGTGCGGGTTTGGGCGGGGCTTTTTTCAGGAAGACCCTTCTCACAAAATCGGCCATCCCCTCAGGGGACGCGACCTGGTCCCCGGTAACATAGGTTCCGCATTGACCAGTCTCCACGACCTGCTCAAGAAGGTTCTTACCGTCGGGATCCACGCCGATCTGTACCGCATAAAAGCAGATCCTGTTTCCGTACTGCGCCTTCAAGTTCGCCGCGGACTTTTTAACGGCGTCATACACCATGACATCTTTGTCGGCATCGGTGAAGATAATCACCGCGATATCGCCCTGGGCCGATTTAAAGTCCTGGGCCGTCGCGTCGAGGGCCAAATTGAGCGGACTTTCGCCGACGCTGAAGCCGATCTTGTTCAACCCTGCGTCAAAAGCGGCTTTTTCATAGGGTGCCGGGCCCCAATAAAGTTTGGTCAGTTCATTATCAAAAACGGCTGTCCTGCCAAAGATCCTAAGCGCCCCGGTCATCTTGAGGTCTGGAATGGTGTGATTCATTCGAGACGCCAATCGTTTGGCAATATCCAGCTTCAGCTCTCCCTTGTAGGGTTTACCCATGGTCCCCGACTTGTCGACAATGACGACGAAATTATCCACCTTTTGCACGTAGTCCCCCGACTGGAGCATCGGGTTGAGATTCTGGGGGGTAAATGTGGGAACCGCCTGTGGGGCAGCGCAGCCGGTCAGCAACGCAACTGCAGCGACCGGCAGAACCATTTTCAACCATCTCATCTTCATACCTTGTCCTCCTTTTTCGGATTAGATTCCAATACGTTCATTCTGAGAGTCGATCTGTCACAATGAATGCTACATCCCAACGACCTTCTTGATCTCTCCCATCTTTTCTTGAACTATCCCGGTCCTCCTTTCTTCTTTGCCTTCGGCTTCCAAGTCAGGATTCATGCTCACTTTCCCTGCAATCTCCTTGATCTTGCCTTTGACTTGGTGCATCTTGCCTTCTGCCTCATCCCGCGTGCCTGATTTCATCATCTTTCTCCTTTTCGATTTCGGTTTGAATGTGAAGTTTTAATGAGTATGAGACAACCATCAAGTCATAATGGTTGGTTTTAGGAGTTGCTGAATTCGGCCACAACTTTTTTGTAGGTGTTGGCCAACTCCTCCATGGCCGCATCGATACCTGATTTCAGTTGCTCCCACGCGCTTCCGCTTGAAGAACCTAACTCCTTCACCTTTTCAGCGACCGCATCCCGCTTTTGACGCAATGCCGTCAATTGCTGTTCCGCCTTCGCCCTGGCGTTTCCTTCCAGCTTCTCCGCCTTTGCCTGAAGTTGATCAATTTCCTTCCCGTATTCATCGAGTTTGGTTTCCATCTGTTTTCGAACCGCCTGCATCTGCTCCTGGGTGTTGGTCTTAATTGCCTCGTATGCCTCCTTGGCCTCCTTCTTGACATCCTCCTTGGACACGGTCCCGGGCTTGCTCTGGGGTTGGTCCTTCTCACCACAACCCGACAATAGCCCCGGGACCAACAACATGACTGCGAGTAACCCCCTTGCGAACATGACGCTTTTCATTTGAACTCCTCCTTCACTATTCTTGATTTGCCCCATTATCCCTACGGCGTAATAGCCATACTTAGAATTGAAACAAGGAAAAAAATGACAAGAGTTCAGCCCTTCTCTATTTGGGCGGCCCCTTGATCACGTCCCTGGCGCCCTTGATTGACGTTGTCAGGGCCTCCCTTACGGCCTTGGATGCCTGTGTCCCGATTTGATCACCCGCTTCAAGTGCCCCCGCAACCGCCTCCTTGGTTGCCTTGCCGATATCGGCGCCGGCCTTGCCTGCCACCTGGATGGCCCCCTCAGTGGCTGCAACAGCTGTCTTGGCCACATCTGCCCCCACATCTGAACCCGCTTTCACAATTCCACCCACAGTGGACTTGATCGTCATGAACACGTCCTCACCCATCTCTTTTGCGCCCTCGATTGCCCCGGAGACGATTTCAACCACTCTTTTTTCAATGGCAACCGTAAAATCTCCCACTCCCTCAATCGTCGCCTTGACCAGGTCAGCGCTCGTCTCCGCAATGGATTCCGCCTTCGCTCCGGTACCTTTGAGCGCCCCAATAACTGCCTTCTTGGTAACTCTGCCGATCTCCGTTAGTGTGCTCTCCTCCATCTCGAACCTCCATTTGTGAGTTCTCCTTCAAAAAATTCCCTATCCTGCACTCTTTTCCCTAAGTTTGTGGATCTCTTTGTTCATGCTCCTTGCATGAAGGGATTTTTTTGCCAGCTTTGGCAAGGTCAGAATTGCCACGATGGCTCCCCCCATGATAGAGGAATAAAAAATCAAGCCCGTAATGGATAGTTGAAAGGTCCAGGTGAAAAATTTGAAATCCAAAGGCATACTGTTCTGTATCGCAGTGACGATGATTACCAGTAGAAGTAAAAAGGTGATGATTAATGAAAAATACATGATTAGCCTCCCTTCTCTCTCTCAAGATTGTCTCCGTGTTTCCCGCAATACACTGAAAAGAATGTATTTCAATGAGAGGCCTGCTTATTTGCCCATAAGCAACACACCCTATTGGGACCGCACTTCCCTTTTCCTTTTTCCCGTAGCTAAGGTGTGGGACACCATTTCGTAGGGCTCCTGGAGGAGGTTCATCGCCCCGCGAAACACGCGAAACCGGTCGGACTTCAGATGGCTGTTCAGGTTTTCCCGTGTATTCCATTCTTCGAGGATATGGAGTTCATTTTCATCCTCCATGCTTTGGCAAAAGTCGCAACGCAGGCATCCCTCCTCTGTCCGTATGGGACCGATCAGGGAAGTGATTGCCTGAGACAGCTCCATGCGCTTCTCAGGAAGAACCTTCATTCGTATGATGACCAGAATCATACAGATGGGCATTGCAAGTGGCCTGCCAACAACCGGAAAAGAGAAAGAGGCTATAATCATGTATAGATAACGGTAGATTAGATGAATAGGGGAAAAGCGTAGGGGAGGGTGAAACGGTTGGTTTGGCCTCAATATTTGGTGGAACCTCCATATATTGAGGGAACCTTTTTTCTCCATTCTGTATAAAAGGGTAACTTACTTGGGCCACTCCACCGTGGTCAACTCGAGCCGCCATACGGGTCCGTTCAAAAACATGGCGCCCTCGAATCTCACGAACGCGGGAACATCCCCTGTGACGAGCCAGTAGCGCAGGTCAGGCGGGCTTTTTCCCAGCAACGAGGCGATCACGCCGGTGAGCCCGCCGATCTCCAGCTTCACCAGCGAGCGCATGGTCTTCAGGGGCCTACCGCCCAGCATCACCTCATCCTCTCCCTCCCAACTCCACTCCATCTCGATCAGTCGCGGTTCCGGCATGAAGACAGCCATGTGCACCGTCGCACCGGCGCCCCCTGGAAGGTTCTTCAACAGTACCAGCGCCATGCCGTTGTATAGATCGGCCGGCATCTCGAACGTTCCGCTGGCCACCTCTTGTTTGTCGTCCTTCTCCGCCTGGCTTCGGGCCTTGTATTGCCCGCTCCCGCGATCGAACGACGCCTCCAAGGTCGGGTAGGAGGGTCCGTGCTGCACGAGACGGTAGGCCTCAAGCCTGAAAACGTCCTTTTGCGAGAATGTGGCCGATTCATCGTAAAGCGAACCATCTGTGAATCTCAGGATCGTGCGACACTCGACCAGGTCGCCCGTCGCCTTCTGGCAGACCTCGCCGTAGGCGATCGCTGCCCCGTCAAGCGATTTGAGCACAACGAAACCTCGAAAGTTTCCCTCCATCAGTCGGACGCGAATCGGGGCGGCTTCAACGGCCCACGACCAGAGCAGCGCTGCAATAACGACGAAAAATAGCAATGGCTTTGCGTTCACGAGTGTCATCCTTTATTCGTTTAGCGGCGTCCAACCCAACGCCGTTTGGTGATCCAGTGTGGCAACGAATCGGATCCTGTTCCGTACCCCGACCCGCCCGGTGCGTCAGCATGAACAGCGAGACACACCAGCCGGAATGGCGGTGCAGAAACGCTTGTTTCAATATATCCATAGTGATTCCATCCATGGGCAAAGTCACGTTTCATGCGTTTTTGGCTTTTCGTCTCCATTCCTCCCATACTGGTTCGGCATATCGTCTATTCCAGGTTGGAATTGACGAAATCCCAATTGATGAGGTCTTTGATAAAGGAATCAAGATAGTCGCCACGCCTGTTCTGATAGTCCAAATAGTAGGCATGCTCCCACACATCCACTGTCAGCAATGGCTTCAACCCGTGGGCAATGGGGGTATCGGCGTTCGAGGTCTTCATGATCTTCAACTCCCCGTCCCGCAGCACCAGCCAGGCCCAGCCGCTGCCGAACTGAGTCAGGGCAGCATTTTTGAATTCCTGAACGAACTTGTCATGCCCCCCGAGGTCCGAGGCGATCTTCTGCGCGATGGGGCCCGTGGATGATCCGCCCCCCCCGGGTTTCATGGATCGCCAGTAAAAGGTGTGGTTCCAGACCTGAGCCGCGTTGTTGAAGATACCTGCCTTATCGGAGTTGCCTGTTGTTTTTCGGATGATGATTTCCAGGGATTCACCGACAAGATCGGTCCCCTCGACAAGCTTATTGAGGTTTTCAACATAGGCCTGGTGGTGTTTTCCATAATGGAAATTCAACGTCCTCGAAGTGATATGCGGTGCAAGGGCATCTTTGTCGTAGGGTAGATCGGGCAGTACAACAGGCATTTCTTTTTCTCCTTTGTAAGGGTTCACAGGTTCCGGTTTCCCGCTGTAGCGGGATTCAAGGTTGGGCACAAAGATGGAATTGAGGACCCGAAGACCTGCCGAAGTAGGCTGTCTTCACTAAATGCGTTGCAATGGGCGACCGGTTTTCGCGAGCAGCGGTGAGAACGGGTGGTTTTCATAAGACAATCCCCTGTAACGTGGAATCCGGGGGGCGGAAATGCAACCCTGAACCCCTGAACCACTGGCCCAGACCGGTCACAGAAACAAGGCCTATACAGAATCTGAACAGCCCCCTTTAGATGTGTCCCCGGTTCTTCAGCCAGCCGCACCAGGGGGGGCTTTGAACCCGTGAACGGTTACGAATATGAAGAAAGAGGGCGGGGCCCGATGCCCCGCCCTGTAGGAGAGAGTCCACGTAAACCACTTAGGAGGCGTCACGTGGAATATGAAGAAACTGCTTATTCAGCAGTGTACTTCTGTCTAATGCAAGAGGTATTCCAATGGGCGCTTTCCCTCCTGGGCATTTGGAAGGGCCAAGAGATGTTTACCCTCATTCCGGCCATGGCATGAAAATTGAGAAACCACCTTTTTGGACAGGCAACCATATGATTTTTCAGGGTCCAGTTGTCAAGTGGACATTCAGGTTGTCTTGAACTTAACATGCTGTCCAAAAGCGATCAACACAACAACTGTTGTTTTATACAAGGGTGTCGCCCTATAATAACGATAGATCAGATGAATGGGAGAGAGGCGTAGAGATGGGTGAACCGATGGGTTTGGCCTCAATATTTGGTGGAACCTCCATATATTGAGGGATGCTCTGAGGAAAGACATGCAGATTGTTAATCTGACTCGTGGGTCTCCGGACGGACGATCCCGAGCTTATGCATTCTTGCTTTCAAGCTGCTCGGCTGAAGGCCCGGGGCACAAGATCACAGCCCGTTAAGGACGCTTTTAATTTGAAAAACAACGCTCCTGCGTGATATTATAACATTCTTATTGCTTATACTTCGAAGGCGACCATCATGGCCCGCATGGAGATCATTACTGTAGAAGGAGGATCGGAATTAAGGGACTTTATTGACCTCCCATGGCGGATTTATGCTGAATACCCCAACTGGGTTCCCCCCCTCAAGAAAGAGGTTCGCCGAATGCTGGACCCCCGCAGACACCCTTTCTGGGAGTTTTCCGAGCGTATCCTCTTTCTGGCCCGACGCGGTTCGGAGACGGTGGGAAGGATTGCGGGCATCATAGATCGCCATTATAACCAGTTCCAGGGCGAACAGATGGGTATTTGGGGATTTTTCGAATGCACTGACGATCCGGAGGCCGCGGCGGCCCTGTTCTCTTCCGTGGAGACATGGGTTCACCACAAGGGGATGACCTTCATGAGAGGCCCGCTCAACCCGTCCACCAATTACGAGGTGGGGTTGCTCATTGAGGGATTCAATTATCCGCCTGTCTTGATGATGGCTTACAACCCCCCGTACTACCCAGGGTTGGTAGAATCGTGCGGGTTCACCAAAGAAAAGGACCTCGCGGCCTTTTTGATAGATGGCGCCTATCGGCTTCCCGAGTGGATGGATCGTATTGCTGAACGGATCACCCAAAAAAGCGGTATCCACATCAGGCTCTCTCGTCCAAAGGACGCGGCGTCTGAGTTTGCTCTGATCAAGGAGATATACAATGCATCCTGGTCCAGTAACTGGGGTTTCGTCCCCCTGAGCGATAATGAGATGCGGGACATTCAAAAAAACGTGATGAAATTCGTGGATCCGGACCTGGTTTTTTTCATCTATTATGAGCATGAACCTGCAGCGTTCTGCGTGATCTTTCCTGATATCAACCCTTTGCTCAAGCGTCTCAACGGGCGGATCGGGCTGATGGGTTTGCTGAAGTCTTTCATGTATCGGCGGGAGACCACCGGATTACGGTTGTTGATGTTCGGGATCAAGGAGAAGTTCCGACAACTGGGGCTCCCCATGCTTGCCTTTCAGCACATATATGAGATAGCGAGAAAGCAAAAAAAATATCAGAATCTGGAGATGGGCTGGACCCTGGAGGACAACGAGTCGATCAACTCATTGATAGAGGACGCCGGCGCAAAAATGTACAAAAAATATCGCATATTCAGAAAGTCCCTATGAATAGCGAGGCGTCCGAACGAGGATTTCGAGCGCGTCTCCTCGTGGTGATGATATTACTGGCAGGGGTTGCGGGCGGATGCGCCCATCAAACGCCCAGGATATGCGCGCCGGTGCAGCCTGATGGCTGGAAAGCCCAGCCCATCGCGATCATGTGCCGCTTTGCCCCCGATGCCGACTTGGATCCCGCCACCGGAACGCCGGTGGGGGACGAGGGATATTACCTCTACATCCTGAATGAAGCTGCCAATTGGGATTACAGCAATGCGAAGTGGCTTCTCTTCTCAATTTGGCAGCGTCCGTGGGGGCATAGTTGGCTCATCCTGGAAAGTCCCCGGGATCGTCTGGAATTCGGCCACACCGGCGACTTGGGGCAAACGAAACCCCGTTACCATGAAGGCGTGTTTCAGAGAATTCAGGATGGGGATCCCAATCCTATCGCTTACTTGTGGGAGACGATGTCGGATGGCCTGTTCCAGGTCGGCAAGCCCAACCGCCCCCCCTCATTCGTCTGGCGAATGCCGATTACCCGGCGACGGCACCAATCGATCTATGAATACGTAATGCAGCGGAATTACGACCAGTTTGGCGTGAGGACCCACAACTGCACCGATATGGTGATTGAAACAGCGGCACTGGCGGGCATCCACCTGATCCACCGCATTCGATTCACCTTGCCGCCGGAAACGAAGGTTTGGGGCCGGACGCGGCGTGTTTGGACGGATCCCCAATACCGCATACTGGAGTACAGCACGCCCGACGTTCTGGAGGCGGATCTGCGCCAGCTTGCCCGGTTGGGAATCGGGAGCGATGTCACGGCATGGTACTTAACTTTCAAGCGGTGACCATCGCGCTGATACTTGGCCGTATCGGGTGGGCCGTATTGGGTAAGATTGACCCAACCGGGGAATTGCGATTAAAATAAAGGTATGGCGTTTAAGCAGGGGTCTGACATAGTGGCTGAGCATCGGGTTTCTATCATCGGTTTCCTCTGGCGGCCTGACGAGATCACTCCATCGGTGATCCAAATGGCCGAGCGGACAGGAAGCAGAGCCGTCTTCGATTTCTCCCTGATGGAGGTGGACGGGTTACGTTCTTTCTTACGAAGCGCTGACCCCGCCCGCCGCGTGAGGGATATCCAGATTTCTGTCCCTGCCTTGATGGATCCATCTTTGGGGCGGTTACTGAACGAAACAGGGATCCACGACATCTGGGTAGAGTGGCGCCCCCGGTTTTTTCAAGGAGATCCTTCCAGCTTTCTGCAGAGATTGAGGGAATTGTCGGAAAACTACCGTTGCTTTCCAATCATCGGCGACATGGATCTCCTGGCCGCGATTGTAAAGGACGGCTCGGGAATTGAGCGCATCGTCCTGAAAGGATGCGAGGCCTCCGGATTCGTGAGCAGTGAGACGACCACGGTTCTCTATTCGATGGTCAAAGAAATGGCGCCCACACACCCTCAAAGCCTCTCGATATCCTCATCTGGGGAGGCGTCTCCACCCCTGAGGCGGCAGCGGCATTCCTGTCGACCGGGGCCGCCGGGATCGTTTTCGAGAGCCTCCATTGGCTGACCGATATGGTTGCCATGGATGATGTTCAACGCCGGCGGCTCTCCAAGCTCCGCCTGGATTCTACCGATCTGGTTGGTCTGGACCTGCAGGTTCCCTGTCGCCTTTTCAACAAGGGGAACTCGATTGCGTTCAAAGAGATCGAGGCGTTCGAGGACTCGCTGTACGGAGCAGGGATCGAGAAGGACAGCCGCCGCTCCTTCGCAAGCCGGGTGCATGCCAGGGCCCTCCACCCTCTGGAGAGTCATTTCGGTCAGGACGAGGTCATCCCTCTGGGCGTGGAAGCTGCCTTTGCCGCCTCGTTCGTTGAGCGTTTTGGCGCCGGAACCGAGGCGGCCGTGAAGGCCTTCATGGACGAAATCCGGAACCTATGCCGCCGGGCTGAGGCAAAAAAGGATTCCTTTGTCGACAGCCCCGTAGCCCGAGAGATGGGAACCCTGTACCCCTTTATCCAGGGCGCCATGTCCTGGATCACCGATGTCCCGGAGTTTGCCTCGAGGATTGCCGATGCCGGTGGATTGCCTACCATCGCCCTTGGCCTGATGGACGCGGAGACCCTTGACCGGAGGCTGGGACGCCTGCCGGAGATCATGGGAGGGCGCCCTTATGCGGTGAATGTCGTCTCTTTAGCAGAAAACCCTTTCAGGGAGACACATCTGGCCTGGATAAAAAAACAGAGACCCCGTTTTGTCGTGATCGCTGGCGGCGATCTTTCCCCCATAAGGGAATTGATAGAATGCCGCATAGAGGTCATGTATATCGCTCCGGACGAGCCCCTGTTGAGGCTCGCCCTTGAAGCGGGCGTCCGGTATGTGATCTGTGAGGGATATGAAGCCGGCGGCCACGTGGGGCAGCACAGCACGCTCACCCTCGCTCAAATGGTCCTGGATCTGAAACGGCGCCAGCCTTCCCTGTTCCAAAACTGTCGTGTGATCCTTGCAGGGGGAATCTTCAATCGGGCGACCGCATTCATGGCCGCCATGCTCGGCGCGGACGCCATCCAGATGGGCACCGCCTATCTGGCCACCCAGGAGATCGTTGAAACGGACGCCTTGACGGCGCTCTATCAGCGGATGATTCTGAAATCGCCTCCGGGGGGAACCGTCGTTTCAGGCCAGGACACCGGACTTCGGGTGCGGTCCTTGAGGACCCCGAGAGTGGAAGCTATTTTATCCCTGGAGAGGGAGTTTGCAGCCGGTCACCAGGACGAGGTCTCTTTCCGGACGAGAATGGAGGAGATGACTGCGGGGAGCCTTTTCACTGCGGCCCGAGGCATGGACAGGCCAGGCGGGGTGGCTCTGGATGAGCGGGCCTGTCTGGAACGCGGGCAATTCATGAGTGGGGCCTGTGCCGGCCTCATCCATGAGGTCCGGAAGCTGCAGTCCTTTCACCGCGATCTGGCCGAAGGCCCTCTCTTGCTGCATCAGCCCGTTGTCGGGTCGTCTCAAAATCCCCCCTTGCCCCCCTTTAGTAAAGAGGGGTTGGGGGGATTTGCAGTTCCATCCGCCGGAGTCGGCCATAGACGGAAGCGCGTCGCGGCCCACGGAGACGATCGTGAAAGGGTCGCCATCACCGGAATGAGCATACTCAATGCCCTGGGGCAGAGTCCGGAGGAAGTCTGGGCTGCAAGCCTGGCCATGAAGAGCGGGATTACATGGGTTCCGCCTTCGCGGTGGAATCACGCGGTTTTTTATGATCCCCGGCCGCAGATGCCGGACAAGATTTATTGCAAAGTGGGCGCTTTCCTTGACTTTCATATCTCCCGCAATGAACTCGGGATTCCCCCCCATGATTTCCGGACCATGACCGAGGCCACAAGGATCACCATGTGGCTG
>ENA-OSEO01005868-OSEO01005868.1-sediment-metagenome-genome-assembly--contig:-NODE-5868-length-11436-cov-2.235408_pt1 | contig 11436 bp, 9 predicted proteins | sample MGYA00237883_ERZ534232 | MGnify/ENA metagenome assembly ERZ534232
CCCTGCCCACCCTGATGTAATTAAAACAACCTGCTATTTTATGCCGCAACCGGTACTAATTCCGGTTTGGAAAATTGATAATATGCCCTATTTTTAACTAGCGCGAATGCCAGGCGCAATAGCCTGTTAAGTGCTGCCCCAAGGACTTCCCTCCCACTAAGGGGATTGGCATGTGCTGGCCGCTCTCGCCTTTGCTTAGCCCAAGCGCGAAAGTCCGTATTAAAGCGTAGCATTGGCACCACCGCCATCCAGGCACAGTGTCTTAAGACCGGACGTCCCTTTTTACTCATTGGAGTGCGTGATGCACTTTTCCCGGCTGACTCCTTCTCGGTAGGATTACTGCCGGCCATTTTGATCAGCTGTTTAGCGTTGCGATATAACTTGAAACATCCTAGCTCCGCAATTAGTCCAGCCACTGAGATGTAATTAAGACCTGTGATCGAAAGCAGATATTGACCTTCTTCCGTTTGGTCCACAAGCTGTATCAGAGTCTCCTCCAAGCTTTGGACCTGCCGTTTAATAAGTCGGAATTTTTCTACCAGAAGGCCAGTCTCCATAGAGACAGACTTTGCCCCTGCCTCAATACCCACCGAAGTTCCAGCAACATGATACAAGGCTGCCAGCTTTCTCTTTTTATGAAGTCCCTGATGACTGGCCCGGATCAGATTAATGAATTCATCTTCTGTCATGGACGAGATAACACCAGGAATAGGGCTAATAGCTAAAACGCTAAGAGCATTTAGACAACAGGCCTCTTTAAAAATCCGGTTGAATTCTGGAAAGAGTCCATCTAGTAAGCCTTTAATCAGATTTTTAATCCGGGTCCTTTCTTTTACCATACGGCGATAGGCATTATGAGCGGCGTGTAATTCAGCATACACGCCCTGTTTCAATTTACTCTCCATAAACCTCACCGGTACAGAGTAATTGAGCCGCTACTTCACTATCGCGATAGTCATTTTTCCTCCGATTCAGATCCTTCCCTTCTCGTCTACGTTTGAGGCTGAATTGATTGATAAAACGGAAAGGAAGGCCTTTATCATCGAGGAAGTAAGCCAAGTTACGCCAGTAATGTCCTCCGGTTTCTATGGCAAACATCACCCCCTGGCAACCGGCTTTTATCATGTCTTCTCTCAAACGATCCAATGCTGCATTATAACCTTCTTGAGAATTATCGAATTTAAATTTACACCTAATGGTAAAATCCTGGGTCATAGCTACCGCCGCATGTTTCTTCTGATGGGGATCAATCCCCACTATCAGATATCCCTTTTGAACTTGCTTTAGCTTATTAGCTGCGCTATTCTTCATTCGATGGTTCCTCCTACCTAGACTTATGCTTTTCGACTGCATTAATCTATTGTAGCTGGAACCATCAACCATTCTAGAAATATACTAAATCATCTTATTGTTACCGTATGCGAGGCCACAATGTTACTGCTGTAGCTCGAATCAAGTTACTTGAATATTGACAAAGCAACTGAGAGAATCTATTTTGGTTCTTATAAGATATTTAGCTTATTAGCCGACTGCGGAAGTGTACAAAATTATCTGGCTCATTTACTGCTGGCGTGATAGCCTGGATGATGATCACCCATCTTGTCTCTCTGAGATAGAGGAAATAGTACGACAGGCTGAAGAAAAGGGACATCAGATATGTGCGGAACGCATGGATTTTGCTTCTGGGAGAAGGCTTTGGGACCAGATAGCTGACAAGCACTTTGAGTTGATGACCGGCTCCGGCTTGAGCCTTTCAGACAGGTGTGCGTTCGTTGTTTCACACAGCGGAGATATCTTTCTTGGTGGAGGAAGCATATATACCGCTTTTATACACTCAAAAACAGCTTTAATCTACCAAAGCAAAGGCTCTCGTCGGAGAACCATCCGCGCCCTTTATTTTTAAAGGAAAGAAAGCTAAAGTAACCCTTTTGCCGGCTACCGCTGAGAGGTTGGCGAGGTTCTCCACAATCAAGATGTCATTCTTAAGTAGCTTCCTGTGAACTATAGAAGTGTTCTCCGGCGTTCGAAGTGCTAACGGTACATCAACATTAATCATGTCAACACCAAGGATCCGAATCCCCTTGTTCACCAACCACGTCGCAGCCTCCTCCGTCAGGTATGGGTTGTCCATGTAATCGTCGCTATCAAATGTTTCTTCCCAGCCTGTGTGAATAGCAACAATGTCTCCAGATTCAATGCTGGGCGTCGCTTCTTCCAGATCATCCACAGTGATCATCTGTCTAGCGCCTTTCGGGATGTTTAGAACTACCCCTGTCCCTACGAATGCCTCCAGGGGAATCTCGTCTATCGTTTTACCTTTCTCAAACACGTGGCGGGGGGAATCCACATGGGTTCCTTGATGCGAGAGGATCGTAAATCGCTGCATATTGGGGCGATCTTTATCCTCTTCCACCTCCTGAAATGTCTCAATATGCATGGAGAGCTTCGGATTAGTTTTACCTGGATGCATCCCTTCATAATAGAGGTGCGATAGGTCTACCCACTTTTGTGACATTTATTATAGCCTCCCTTCGACTTATAATGAACCCGCAACTCCCTGACCTGCCCCCGTTTCTTGGCTCGTTCCTATAGCCAGTATAGTCTCAAGAGCTGGCAATTGGTATCATAACGAGCTATGAGGTCGTACCTGATTCCGTTCCTTCCTCCACTGCTCTATCAAGATTTTAGCCTCACGGAGCTTATTGGTGATTTGTTACAGTGTGTACCCTTTCCCGGTCATTGATTCTCCCCCTTTTATGATATTATATCCGGTATCGTTTTCGGGGAGCAGGTAAAGTTAAATACAATGACCCCGGTTTGTGTTAAAATATTAGTAGCCACGTAAACCGAGGAAGAAATACCGCCTAACCTTTCTACGAGGAATGAGCGGTATTATTGTTGTGACAGCAGACTCTTACTTGCAAGCAGGGTCAACTGTTGAAAGCAACCGGAGAACCTGGTCCGCGAGGAACAGGTAATACAGTGGACTTATCATGATGTAAGTAGGAGTATAATGACAACCGAATTTACCCGATTAGGTTTAATCCCGCAACTGGAGCAAGCCGTATCTGATCTTGGCTATATCACCCCCACCCCGATTCAATCGAAGATTATCCCGTTAATGCTGGATGGTCATGATGTAATCGGCCAGGCCCAGACAGGTACCGGCAAAACGGCTGCTTTCGTATTACCCATTCTTCAAACCATGGAACGAGGGCAGTGTGGCATACAAGCTCTTGTTCTAGCTCCCACGCGGGAACTGGCCCTGCAGGTAGCAAAGGCTGCAGATGAATACGGGAGATGCCTGAATGTACGTGCTCTGGCAGTATATGGCGGTCAACCGTATAGCCCACAGATCAACCGTCTCAGACAGGGAGTGGATATTGTAGTAGGTACACCCGGGCGCTTACTGGATCTGATAGAAAAGAGAGAACTCGACCTGAATCATGTGAGCACCGTCGTCATCGATGAAGCAGACGAAATGCTCAGTATGGGTTTCATCGAGGATATTGAGGAAATTCTCGGTAAAATCCCGTCAGAACGTCAGACAGCTCTCTTTTCTGCTACCATCCCGCCGAAAATCAGCAGCATAGCTAAAAAATACATGCATTCTCCACAGTCTATCGTCATTGAAAGCAAACATCTCACGGTTGATGCAATCGACCATCGATATTGCCTAGTCAATAAAGAAGCGGAAAAACTGGCTGTTCTCACGCGGATCTTTGAGGTCGAGACTATCACCAGCGCGCTCATATTTGCCAGGACGCGTGTTGGTACAAGTGAATTAGTGAATGAACTTATGGGACGCGGCTTTCCTGCCGAAGCCTTGAACGGGGACCTGAACCAGCAGACTCGAGAACAGGTTTTGAACCGCTTTCGTCGTAATCAAACCACTGTACTTGTGGCTACGGATGTGGCAGCCCGGGGATTGGACATTGACGATATTTCGCACGTATTCAACTATGACTTGCCCGAGGATCCTGAATTGTATGTGCATCGCGTTGGGCGCACGGGCAGAGCCGGCAAAGCAGGTATTGCCATTTCGCTGCTGACAGCTAAGGAACAGTGGCGCTTGCGCCGGATAGAAGGATTTACCAAACAAACTATCACCCGGATACAAATTCCAACAGTTGAGGAGATCGAGGCACACAGGGAAGCACAGTTACAGGAAAAGATGATGGTTTGGTTGCAGCGAGGTCGTTGTCAAAAGGAGTTGCGGATGGTCACCCGATTGGCAGAAATGGGACACGATCCGCTTAAAGTTGCCGCAATAGCCCTTAAAATAGCCCGTGGAGAAGAGAAGCAACGCCCTATTGCGCACATTAGCGAAGTATTTGAGGTGCGTCCCCTAAAAGCCCGGCGTGATATCAGACGCGGTAAAAATGGTAACGTTCGTAATTATGCCAAAGGTTCTAGTGAAAAAGGAATGGTGCGGCTGACACTTAGTGCTGGAAAATCCCATGGCGTCCGGCCCGCTGATGTCGTAGGCATGATAGCCTACCATGCGAATTTCCCTGGTAATACTATCGGCGCTATAAGTATTCTTGATAAACATACACTGGTTGATATACCGCAACCGTATTTGGAGCAAACATTGGCTAAAGCCAATAAATACCGGATTCGCAAAAGCGCGGTTACGCTGGAAATCGCGTGAACAGCCTGGTTCGATTTGACGGACTGTTTTTGATGCCGGGAAACTGTTTGCAGTGGTGGACATGAAAAGTTTCAAATAACAGGTCGGTTACTTATGCGATTCATTCTTTAATTGTTCGAGTTCTTCCCAATGCTAAATCACGGGTTGCTAAAGTATTACCCGATTAAACTATCCGTGAAAACGAGCCCTTGGTGACCTGATACCCGGGTGCCTTTCAAATGTTCAGCCGTCTTGTGATGTGCAACAACCAACTATTTAATCTCTTTTACTCTTCCAACCTGACCGCTTTCCAGACGGACTTTTATACCATGGGGGTGAAAGGGAGAATTAGTTAAAATATCTTTAACGACTCCCTCTGTTAGTTTTCCGGAGTCCTGGTCTACTTTCATAATTATTGCAACTCTCAGTCCCTGTCTGATTGTGGTGCGGTTTGTACCGCTCATACTGCTGATACCTTCTTTTCTTCTATCATACCATTTTAGAGAGTAAAGCTTCGGCGGTATCAACCGTCTATGTGAGTTTGGAGCCTTTCAGGGAACAAATATACTTGTGCCGTATGCATCGCTTTTATTTCCCGTGTGTAATGTTTAAATGATGGGGAAGGTCAAACGCCCCTGATATATTGTGGGCAATTACAGCCACTTGACAAGGTACACAAAGGAGAATACTATCTTGAGAGAAAATTCGGTGGACTGAAAACTCCTGAACATAACCGTTAAAGACTATTATTTTTAAAAGGAGGTATATTATGTCTGACTTAAGCGGCAAAACAGCTTTGGTCACCGGAGCCGCGGGGATGAAGGGTATGGGACGGGCTATCGCCATCAGGTTAGCTAAGGAAGGAGTGGATGTGGCGGTGACAGATCACCCAAAAGCTCCTCAGCAATTTACCCCTGAGGCGTACCAGGCTGGTTGGAAGGGGTTGGACAGCGTGGTGGAAGATATTGAGGCGTTAACACAGCGGGGACTAGCTATCTATGGAGATATAAGCTCCAGTTCAGACGTTGAGGAGATAGTAAGCCAAACCCTGAGCAAATTCGGCAAGATAGATATTCTGGTCAATAATGCCGGTATTCCGGGACCACCGAGAACGCAAGTGGTTAACATGGAGCTAAGAGATTGGGAACGGGTACTGCAGGTCAATCTGACTGGACCTTTTCTATTGTCCAAGGCAGTGGCCAAAGGGATGATTCAGAGAAACAAAGGCGGTAAAATAATCATGATTGCTTCCCTCGCGGCCAAGATGCCGGTTAACGGATCATCCCCCTACTGTGCCTCTAAAGCAGGACTTGTCAGTTTAACCCAAACACTGGCCCTCGAGCTTAGCCAGTATAAGATTAACGTAAACGCTATTTGCCCGGGTCGTTTTGCCACTGAAATAGATTATCAGGTGGTAGTAAGACTGGCCCAAGATCGGGGTATTAGTGTAGAGGAAGCTCGTAGTCTCATGCCGGCAGAATTCTTGGCAAATACGATTCCGATGGGTCGGCGCGGTGAAGTGGGGGATATAGCCAGCGCCGCAGCGTTTCTGGCATCTGAGGAGTCTGATTATATTACCGGGCAAGCAATCAACGTCTGCGGTGGCCTTCTGATGGTGCGCTAGCCTCACCCGGGAATTGATAACACGAATTAGCAGGAGAGAAAAGATATGAAATCTGGTCAAGAACCCCGGGAATTGCCGGTGGTAGAAGCTGAAGAAGTGGGGCTTTCATCCAAACGCCTGGCTAATATTATTCCTGCAATGGAGAAACGTATAGACACGCAGGAAATACCCGGAGCCGTAACACTGGTGGCACGCCACGGTAAAATCGCACATTTTGAAGCGCAGGGATTCATGGACATAGACAAAAAAGTGCCAATGACCAGGGATACGATTTTCAGAATTGCTTCGATGACGAAACCGATCACCAGTGTTGCCCTATTGACACTTTATGAGGAAGGGCATTTTATGCTTGACGATCCCATATCTAATTTCATACCCGCCTTTAAGGACCCGATGGTGATTGCGCTGGACAAATTTCCCGGGGAACGGATGATACGCTCAAGGGCTGGAACTATAGTGACAGTGCCTGCTAACCGGGAGATTACATTCCGTGATTGCTTGACCCACACTGCGGGATTTGCTACGTCAAGAGGCACCCCCATGGAACTGATTCGCCCGTATATGGAGGCCATACGGGTAATACCATCTATTTTGTATGCGCTACCACCGGAAATAGCTGGTGTACCCGTAACCCATACTGTAGCCGAATCAGTGGAGTCTTTAGCGAAGATACCGCTCAACTTTCAGCCGGGCACCGAGTGGGCTTACAATGCAGGGCATGATGTCGCCGGAGTTCTAGTCGAAGTTATCTCAGGTCAGTCACTGGATAAGTTCATTAAGAAAAGGCTATTAGAACCATTGGGGATGAATGATACACACTTTTATCTGCCTGAAGAGAAACTCACTCGTTTCGCTACTCTGTATAATGCCGATGAAACGAACGGGTGGCAGATCAGGCCTGCCGGACGTAATGAGGATAGCCCGCAGGTAAAGGGGCCAAAAGTGCGTTTCTCCGGAAGCCAGGGATTGCTCTCTACAGCTACAGATTACGCGCGCTTTGCCCAGATGCTTCTTAATGGCGGAGTCCTCGATGATATGCGTATCCTGGGACGCAAGACAGTGGAATTAATGACTACCAATCATACAGGTGACCTGCCGATATGTCTCATGGGACCCGGCTATGGCTTTGGCCTGGGCGTCTATGTATGCACAGACCCGGCGGCGGCTAATCTGATCACCTCTATCGGGACCTATGGATGGGGAGGCGCCTACACGACCTGGTATTTCGCCGATCCCAAGGAAGATATGATCGGGTTATGCTTTTCCCAGGTGCTCGGCTTCGAGCGGCTACTTTATTATACCCTTGGACAGGAGTTCACCAGGCACGCATATCAGGCTCTTATAGACTAACCACCGGGATTGCGAGGAGGTGAGAACGATGTAATATTGACAATAAATGGTACCTCTGTGGTGGTAAATCATATAGGTCAGTGACATGAAAAGGACTGGTTGAAGAACAGGGTGATTGATGAGAAAGAGCATGCCAACCGCTATACAAGTAAATGATGCCAGATTATTTTTATTATCCTTATACAGCCTATACCCTGAGAGCCGGTAATTTAAACTCAGCGAATCATGAGACCTTGATGTTTGTATCCACGGATAGGTACACTACCCCGGAAAACACCCTATGGGTAAAAAGCAATACTGTGCCTCGATTTGCTAATAAAAGTATAACCTAAGCAATAGATAAGGTGAAAAGGAGGGGTATAAATGAGAAAAGTAAATTTACTGATTATAATGTTATTAGCCCTGAGCTTGATCGGGGTAATGGTTGGCTGTGGTGAGGCTACGCCGACACCCACTGCTACACCTACTGTCAAACCTACTGCCACGCCTACTGCTACACCTACTATCAAACCTACTGCCACGCCCACTGCTACACCTACCGTTACACCTGCCACTACACCTACCGTTACACCTACTGCCACGCCTACGCCAACTCCGGTAGAGCCGATAAAAATAGGATTGCTTGAGGATGTGACTGGCCCATACGCTGCATACGGTTCTGTCTATGCCGCAGCAGGAAAGACTGTATTCCAGATGATTAATGACGCTGGCGGTATAAAGAGCCTGGGCGGGGCTAAAATCCAAATCGTCGAGGGACTTGGTGATTCTACGGTTGCCACCTCTACCAATGAGGTGGAACGCTTGATAAACTCCGAGAAAGTCGTGGCTATTACAGGGCCAACGAGTACCGGGGAGACGCTGGCTTGCATCCCGCTATTTGAACGCTACAAGATTCCGGTAGTGAGCAAAGTTTCAGACCCAACACTATTCACAAAAGGTTACCGCTACCTCTTTGGTGTGTTGCCTTCTTCAGCGTGGATTGGATCGACCGAGGCCGACTTCATTGATTGGCTGGCCAAGAACCACGGGGTGCCAACCGATAGTATCGCTGTATGTAATTTAGCGCCAGGGTTTTCAATGCTGGCGGACGGTCTTGTTACCCGGCTTGCTGAGTTGGGTTATACTAATGTTGTGCTAAGAGAAGAGTTTTCTTACGGTGTGACCGACCAGACCTCACTCGTAATGAAGCTGAAAGCCACTAACCCGAGCCTGGTTTGGTACGCCGGTGCAATGCAGGATGTGGTTGCTTTCCACAAAGCCTGTTACACTTTTGATTACTATCCCTGGATGGTGGCAGACATGGATACCTACACAAACCCGTTGATAAAGGAGAATCTCCCCGCCAATATAGCCGAAAAGATTCTGACACGCCCCAATATCTTTGGCGTTGGCTACGGTACGGCTACCGAGGTGCTAAAAGACATTCCTTCCGTCAATGCATTCCATGCCGCATTCGATAAACTATATCCCGGCAGCACAATGTCGCGTATTTTACTGGGACAGGGAGGGCAAAAAGCAATGGTTTTAGCGTGCGCCCTTGAGAATGCCGGATCAAGAAACCCGGAAGTCATCGCCGATGCGCTCAGGAAGGTGGTTATAGACGCCCCGAGTCAGTACCTTGTTATGGCTGAAGCATACCCGCACCTGGAAATATCTTTATCCGGCTTGGTTGCCGGTGGCACTGTTTTGGGTGACCAGTGGTCAGATGACTTATCTGAACATCTAATCATTTGGCCTGAAGAATTTGCCAATGCAGAACCGAGGATACAAAAATAGATCCGGTCTGTATGATTGCTGGCGAAGGCGGACAGGAGGCTGATGAGGCATTGGTTCGCAAAAATACAACCTAAAAATATTATTATAAGAGACGATAAAAGGAGGCAGGAGCAAATAAAGATGAAAGAGAATAAGGTAGTAAATATTGTAGGGCTTGATATGATTCCTGAAACAGAAAAGGAATATAACAAATGGTACGATGAGATTCACGTTCCCATGGTGATGGAAAGTGGTGAGGTTAAAAAGCTGGTCCGTTTTAAAAGAATAGGTGATGACAATAACTATCCGAAGTATATGACGATGGTTGAGTTTGAGGACAAACAGGCCTACGAAAGGCAGTCAAACAGCTCCGCCCAGGCCAAAGCCGTTGCTGATGCAAGACAGACATGGCCGGACCGGGGTAAGGAACTTTTGAAGTGGTGGGTTCAATACGAACATATTAAAACCTGGGAGGCATAGGCCCGGTCACCAACATGGGATTCAAGCCTTTATGTTGGTCAGTTTAACGAAAAACCTGACATCACTTCCGTCGAAAATAGCGGTTTGGCAGCTTTTGAGTATCAGGACTGCTGGGGAGCGTGTGGATAAAGTTGAGCACTATCATCCGATAAATCTCCGGCAAGTTCTGTGGGTACAGCTAGAATTTACACGTGCAGTCATGATATGCAAAATATACTCTGGCGAGGTGAGAATAGCCTCGCCACGGAACTGACGGGTTTAACCGGCGGAGCTATTGCAGAGGCTATAAACTGACAAGAATTAAAAAAGGTTGCATCATTATACTGCATCGATTATTTAATAAAGGTTGAAACAATACTCTATATAAAGGAGTTTGCCAAAATGGATAAGCAGTTTGAAGGAAAGGTGGCTCTGGTTACGGGTGGAGCTTCGGGAATCGGCCAGGCTACGGCACTGGCATTCGCGAGAAGGGGAGCTAAAGTAGTTATCGCTGATGTAGATGTTCAGGGCGGTGAAAAGACGAAGCAGATGATTGCCGGCGAGGGTGGCGTAGCCATGTTCATAAAGACCGATGTTTCCAATGCAACTGAAGTCGAGGCTTTAATCAACAAGATTATCAAAAGCTATGGACGACTGGACTTTGCTCATAACAACGCCGGCAGAGAAAGCGAAGCGGCCACCACGGTTGACTGCACCGAAGAAAACTGGGATCGCTCCATCAGAATCAATCTTAAAAGTGTTTGGCTATGCATGAAATACGAGATACCCCAAATGATCAAACAAGGCGGGGGAGCTATCGTAAATACCGCATCAATAGCAGGTTTAATAGCATACCCGATGGCTCCGGCTTACCATGCGGCAAAATCCGGCATCAGGGGATTGACACGCGCAGCTGCTATTGAGTACGCAAAGGCCGGAATCCGTATCAACGCTGTATGCCCCGGCGGCGTCAAGACAGGGCTAACCGAACGGCAAGGTATAACCAGCCCGGAAGGGGAGGATTTAGTTCCCGCTAAAGGGCCTCTGGGGCGGAGGGCTGAGCCGAAAGAACTCGCTGAGGCCGTAGTCTGGTTGTGTTCAGATTCAGCATCGTTTGTTCTGGGTCTAAACATGGTTGTTGACGGAGGCTACACTGTAGAATAGCCGCGCAGGAAACTTACCCCGCTTTGCCTCGTGGACAGGAGGATATGTTAAACAAGAAATAAAGCGAAGAATATTCACAAAGCAAGATAAAGGTCAATAAGGACTCTCGCTATGCTTCAGCAAGCTTCATAACTGCATGAACCTGGATTGAGGTTCTCGTGAAGGCGCAAGAAGCGGTTATTGCCTTGTTTTTACTCAAAGCCCTTTACCCGCACCAGCTTTTTATCAATAGCCTGCGGTAAGACTGAAAGGCAGAGGAAGTAGTGCTGCCTGACAATAATCAGCAGAGAACAGGGATTTCCAGACTATCCAGCCGCTGCCTCTAACGCCTTTTGCAAATCATCAGGCAACCCGGACTCAAACTCCACATACTCACCGGTGGACGGCAGTTTAAAACCGAGGCGGCTGGCGTGAAGAAACTGACGTGATAGATAGGCTGATTTTACGCCGT
>ENA-OSEO01005870-OSEO01005870.1-sediment-metagenome-genome-assembly--contig:-NODE-5870-length-11435-cov-3.686388_pt1 | contig 11435 bp, 9 predicted proteins | sample MGYA00237883_ERZ534232 | MGnify/ENA metagenome assembly ERZ534232
TACCACCGTCATCACCTCAGCACAATCGCCCGCCAGCGCACTGTCGGCGCTGTACAGGTGCCCGGCGACATCAGCGAGCAAAGCCGGCTCTCGCAGACACTGCGCAGCCACCCGTTTGTTGGACTCCTCCGTACGATCACCTGTTTGAGAAGACAATTGACTGACAACATGCATCGCTGTCCTCCCACCCACACCCGTGATGACTCCATTGTACTCCAAAACAGGCAAACCTCCAAGGAATTGCATCGGCGAGCCGCATGCGCTACGTTTTGTTATCGAGATTTCCTGTGCCAAAACGCACCGTTAATCCGTACGAACGACGCAACGAATTGCGCTGATTTGTGTTAAAGCACATAGAGGTGTATTCTCAATATGCCGTCAGGAAGATTGGTTCGTCTATCACAGAAAAACAAAGGAGGAGTTGGGAAATGACAGCGGAAGTCATCATGAAAGAGGAAATGGCAGGCGTCCCGTGGTGGTTGGTATTGCTTCAAGGTATCTCGTTGCTCATTCTGGGGATTCTGTTCGTGATCGCCCCCGGGATGACAACAGTAGTAGCCGTTCAGTTCCTCGGTGTCTACTGGTTCGTGATCGGGATCTTCAGCATCGTCAGCATCTTCGTCGACAAATCCCTGTGGGGTTGGAAGCTGTTGTCCGGTATCCTGGGCGTCATTGCCGGGCTCATTGTCATGCAGCATCCGATCTGGTCACCGCTCGTGATCGGCAACGTGCTGGTCATCATCCTGGGTGTCGAGGGGATCATCATCGGTATCGTCCATCTCATCCAATCGTTCCAGGGTGCGGGTTGGGGGATGGCGATTTTGGGTGTCGTCAGTGTCATAATCGGCATTCTACTCCTGACGAATATCTGGGCGTTTACCTTCGCGTTGCCGCTGGCACTCGGTATCCTGGCGTTGATCGGCGGGATCATCTCAATCGTCTCTGCGCTTCAGATGAAGTAGCGGCGACAGTCACTGCGCACCTCGATCCTGAGGCGGCCACTCGCGCCGCCTCTTTTTGCTGGTCTAAACGATCCCATTCATTCGTGTATACATGCTTTGCACGCGGACGGCGTTCCGCCGGCAAGTATGCCGCAATGTAAGAGGCTGATCCCGGTTTTGGGATAGCCTCGGGTTCACACGCATGTCTTTTCTTGTTGGCACAGTCTGCTCCAGTGGGCGCACTCTCCGGCGCGTTGGTCACATCAAAGGGGCTGCGCTTGTCGCTGCAATTCCTGGACATGCCCTTGCGTGTGGCGTGCTCCGTGGTATAATAGGCCCTCGTGTGTAACGAAAAGAGCGAAAGCATCCCTATAGGCAGCGAACAGGCGGTTAGAATGATCGAAGCAGACACAATTGAGAGCAGAACAAAAGCATTAGCCAATTCAGACTGGGGTGGCTATCTGGGAGTCTTACTGGCGGCGGCATGTTGGGGGTCGTCGGGTGTATTCATCAAGTTTCTCGTCGCCGACAGCGGTATCTCCGCACTGGCGCTGGCATTCTGGCGAGACCTCTTCACCTTTGCGGTTCTTTTCAGCAGCCTCGTCCTTTTCCGCCCGTCCTGGCTGCGGGTGCGACGCGCCGACCTGGTGTGGTTGTTCGCCCTGGGAGGAAGTCTGGGCATCCTTCACGTGTTTTGGAATTTGGGAGTGCTGATCAACGGGGCTGCCGTGGCGACCGTGCAACAAGCAGCAGCACCAGCCATCGTCGCCATTGCCGCCTGGGTGATTTGGCATGAATTATTGGGCTGGAACAAGATTCTGGCGATCGTTTTGACCTTCGCCGGCACCGTACTCGTGTCAGGTCTGGATGTTCTGGGACAGTTTAACCTTTCGACGAACGGTTTGTTGATCGGCCTGGGTATTCCGATCACGTATTCGTGTTGGATGTTGCTCGGCAAGAAGGTCCGTCAGGGCTACAACGCATTCACGATCATGACGTTCGGGTTCGGATTCTCCACGCTGGTCCTGCTGCCGTTGCAGGCGTTCACAGCACAGCCGTGGCCGGTGAAAGCGTCGTCGTGGATCTGGTTTGCCGGGCTGATCGCTATCCCGACGGTTGCCGGCTTCCTGCTGTACACCTTCGCGTTGGGCCAGTTACCGGTCAGCGTCTCGACGATCCTGGCAATGAGCGAAATCGCTTTCGTTTCCATCTATGCCTACATTCTGCTGGACGAACGTCTTACCGTCAGCCAGTTTATCGGGACCGTGCTGGTCGTTACGGGCGTCGTGTTGCTCTCGTGGACGCGGCAGCACACGCGGAAGGTTGTACCTTCTCTCAATCCATGATGTAGCGCATGACCATCCGTGCCCTTGAGGGCCGGGCGCACTCCACAAACCCAACGCGTTCGAACATCGCTGGGATGCCCATGTAGCTCGAGACGGGTGGAAGTGTAGTTGCCCTGGGCACCGTTGGATATGCCTCCACAATGCGCCCGCCTTGCTGCTGGACGTATGCCACCGCGCCGTGGATGAGTTGTTCGGCGACACCCCGACCCCGCCAACCCTTCGCAACGAAGAAGCAGACGAGGGACCATACCGCCTCGTCGTCGAGACGCTTGAGCACCCGCGAGCGTTCCAGAGAAGCGAAGCGCTCGCGCGGCGCGACAGAACACCATCCGACCGGCTCTTCGCCGGCATAAGCCAGGATCCCGGGCACCTCGCCCGCGTCGACGATGGCCTTCATCGCCAGCCGGTTGCCCTCTCCCTGTTGTGCCTCGAACTCACGGCGCGTCAGCCACCACCACATACACCAGCACCCACCATACGCGCCGCGGCTACCGAAAAGGTGCTCGAAGTCAACCCAGCGCTCCGGCGTCAGCGGGTTAAAGTCCAGGGACAGGTCATCTTGCGATTTCATATCCATCCTCCCCTACCTGCACCAACGGTGCGGTTCCTGCTGGTCGCACTCACCTGCACGACCACCCGTCACTGTCCGTAGTCTAGCATCCTGCATGTACAAGTCAAATGAACTGAGGAACTCGCGACCTGGCCAAGCGGCCAGGGGAAAAACCCGCCAGCTGACCGGCCGCCACCTGCCCCCCGGGCTATTGAATGCGCATGGGTTTTCCTGTATAATGGTGATATGAGCGGGCGATGCGGGTCGCCCGATTTTGGGATGGGTGTTGTGCGACACCAGAACAGGAGGTAACTCAATCATGTGGTGGTGGGTAGCGGCGATTTTGGTCTGGTTCATGTCCTTCGTCTGAATCGTGTTCACTATGGCGGAGGTTCTCCGCGGAAAAGCGGCAGGGTTTGGCGCGAAAACGATTCCGGGCTATGTGATCCACGGGATAACCGCAATTCTGGCACTCTGGTTGTTCATGAAAGCTGTGGGTGCATGAGCGGGGACGAAACAGTGGAAAAGCGATGGAAGCCAGCCAGGCAAATTGTGAAGGAGGAAATGTCATGAAAATCGTCATGTTGATCGCAGGTGTTGTGTTGCTGTTGGTCGGTATCATCTGAATCGTGTGGGTCGCGGGAGGGGTTCTCTCCCAGGCAGAAGGTTTCACCTCGATTGGTGGCCTCGTGGGCCCATTGGTGTTCCATGCGGTATGTATGCTGCTCAGCATGGTCTTGATCGGAATGGGTGTGGCATCCAAACCATCCACCGCACAGGCCGATTGATCTCCTGTTTTACTCCCCTGCGATGCAAAAAACTGCATGCACTCGCAGAATGATAGCAGAAATGCGGAGGCTTCCCTCTCAGGGAAGCCTCTTGCTGTTCCGGCGTAGCGTCTCGCTGAGGGTACATCCAGTATACCAGACAACATTGAGTTTCCTTTACCGTGACAAACGCACATCAGGGTGCACAGCAGGACCAATCTCTGCCCAGGCAATGCATGAACCTGGCCGGTGTGACGATCAGGTGCAGCCAGGGTTTTTGGCGACAAGTGGTACCTTTGATGTCACAAATGCGCTGGAGAGTACGTCCACCGGGGCAGACTACGCCAATCTACTGCGGTGCAGGCCGGCACTCGGTTCGCCCAGACACAGCACCCCGGGACAACGACGGTAGCGTTGGAGATTGGCCCAGTCAGACTTCACGCCTGCGACTGGGCCAATCTCCGTACAGGCCATGCGGAGGTCTGGTGGTCCGTTCCCGTGGGTCACTGCGCAAACGGAACGCGTCCAGGATTGGCACAGTCTTGACCTCCACGGAGATATTCGTATGAACCTGGCAGATCACGCTGAAAACACGACTTGGTCATTGCCCACTAGCCCCAAAATTTCCAGACGTACCCTGACGATCGGATACCGCTTCCGCACCCCCACACGGCGCAGCGTGCCGGACGAGCGCGTCGAGAGCTACGCTTCGCGGATAGTCCTCCAGACTTGCCGCATCGTTGGGCGCTTGCCGTACATCAGCAGGCCCATACGGAAAACCTTGCTGCCAGCCCACAGGATAATTGGGGTCGCAAGCAGGATCATCACGATGCTGCCGATGATGTCGATGGTGGGTACCTCCGCCATCGGGATGCGCAGCATCATCGCCGTCGGTGCGGTCAACGGGAACCAGGAGAAGATCCGCACCAGGATCATATTCGGATTGGCAAAAACGAACCCGGCAAAAATCATCGGTAAGGCTGCAACGAACGAGAATATCCCGGCCAGCTGCTGCGATTCCTGCATGGTAGTCCCCAGTGCGCCGGCCGAGCCCATCAGTACGGCATACATCAGAAAACCCGTCAGGTAATAGACCAGGCACAGGGCGAATACCTCCGGCCGGGCAAGCAACGGGATGTTGATGTCGTGCAGCACAGAGCCAAACCTGCCGATCACGAGCGCTGAGCCCACCCAGACCACGACTTGAGTCAACCCCAACGCGCCCAACCCCAGCACTTTTCCCGCGAGGAGATCCCACGCGGAGACCGATGAGAGCAACACCTCGATCACACGGTTCACCTTTTCGTCCGCCACACTGCGCAGCAGATACCCGGAGGTGACGAAAATGGTGAGGACCAGCATGATTGCGAGAAAGTAGGGGATCATGATGCTTGCTATGGCATCCACCCCTTTGCCACCGGCTCCTCCCTCGTCAGCCAGGTTGACCAGCACCGGGTTGACGGGATTCGCCAACCGCTGGCGCAGAGCCGGGTCCAGCTGGTCACGCAGCAGATGGTCCACGAAGAACTGGCGGGCCGAGCTGGAGTCTTCGATCTTGGCTGCCGTGAGCCCGCTATCTTTGCTCACGATCATCACCTTGCCGCTATTGACGTAATCCGTGGGGATCACGAGCAGCGCGGTGACGTCTCCCTGCCGCACGGCGTTCCGTCCGGCATCCTCGTCGCCGAACAGCGTGTAGCGCTCCTGATATGCCGGCAGAATCGGTGTGAAAGTGCCCAACTCATCCACGACACCGATCTTGGACGGCATGGATGCAAACTGGCTTTCGAGAAATGCCGGAACCTGTCCACCAAGGAACGTGCTGGCCAGCAGACCAATGATCCCCAGGATGGGAACCAGCGCCGTCATGACGATGAAACCGGCCCTTCGTACGTTGATGCTGTATTCGTGACGGGCGATAATCCATACCTTATTCACGGCTCCCCTCCTTGATTACCGAGATGAAAATCTCTTCCAATGGTGCAGTACCCACTTCGAATGTCTTCAGTACCACCCCGCGTTCCACCAGAGCGCGCAACACGTCCTGTGCGGAACCATCAGCCAGTGTCAACACGGACACCTGTCCGTCGCGTGGCTCGATGCGCACGACACCCGGTAGTCCCTCCAGGTTTGCGGGCCCGTCCGTCTGCAGCCGGACCGTCTTTGGCGCGTATTGCTCCTTGATGTCGCTCAAGTTGCCGTAGAGCACGGCTTGCCCTCGATTGAGCAGCACGATGCGGTCGCAGAGGGCCTCGACGAGGTTCATCTGATGCGCACTGAGCACGATGGTCTTGCCCTCTTGCTGCAATTCACGGATGAGCTGTTTCAACAGCCCGACGTTGATCGGATCCAACCCGGCGAACGGCTCGTCCAAGATCAGCAATTGCGGATCGTGTACCAGGCTGGCGACGAATTGCACCTTCTGCTGCATACCCCGGCTCAGGTCTTTGACCTTGTTTCCGGCCCACTCGACGAGCTCCACGCGTTCCAGCCAGCTCAGCGCCCGCTTGTGTGCCACAGACCGCGCTGTGCCTTTGAGTTCTGCCAGATAGACCAGCACATCCAATACGCGGAGATCGCGATACAACCCCCGCTCCTCGGGCAAGTAACCGACGTGAGCGCGTGCTTCGGCAGGGGCATGTCCTAGTACGGCTATGTCGCCCTCATCAGGTTTGAAGATATCCATCACGGCACGAATCGTCGTGGTCTTGCCGGCCCCGTTTGGCCCTAACAGACCGAATACCTCACCCTCGAATACCGCAAAGGATAGGTGATCCACTGCGGTGAATCCGTCGTAACGTTTCACCAAATTGCTTAGTTTTAGCATTTCCTGGTTCATCCACTCTTGCTCCTCTTTCGATCGTGGAGACAAAACGTGTCTCCGGGCCGCGAACACAGATCCTACTTGTGCATTATAGCACATAATTGCGCCCGCTACGCTATACACTCGACCAGTTCGTGCCCCGGTCAGCAATCCGGATACCGCCCTGGTCACCTGGCTGATGTGCGAATTCAGGAATTAGATCTATCCGTTACACACGTCACCTGCACGGCCTCGCTACATGCCGGCACGTCGCCGGTCACGACGCTCGTGGTGGGCTGGCCCAAAGGCGTGCGAAGTGGCCTCTGTATGTTGCTGCAACGCTGGTGATGGAATGCGGGTGCATCCGGGCTTGTGGTGGGGAAATTGCCTTCGCGAGTAGTGCGACCGTCCTCAAACTGGATGCCCACCTGTCGTGGGCCGGGTACTCGAATGGACTCGCCAGGGCGCTCGTCCGTGCTGATCCAGCAGGGTGCAGTCTTGCCGGACTATCCGCTCGATAGTAGCCGTTTCGTGTGCGGTGAGCCGCTGGGGTACGTCACGCGCGTATGCGTGTATCCTGCGCGGACGGCTTGGCGCACGGGAAGCAATCGCCGGTCTGCCGGGAATCCCTGGTTCCTACATGTTCTTGGGACAGCCCCGCGTATGGGCACGCACCGTGGTCAAGTGCGCTCGGATGCTTCTGCCAGCGGCAAGTGGAGTCGAAATGTTGTGCCTTTGTCTTCCTCGCTCGCTACGTCGATTGTGCCCCCGTTTGCCAGGATCAGGTTCCTGGAAAGCGCCAACCCCAATCCAATTCCGCGGGCCCTGGTGGTAAAGAGAGGTTCGAAGATCCTCGCCAGGTTCTCGCGCGCGATGCCACAGCCCGAATCGGCGACTTGCACGGTGGCTCGGCCATGCTCTGCTGTCGCGCTGAATGTGAGCGTGCCCCCCTTGGGCATGGCCTGGTAAGCGTTGGCAATCAGGTTGGCGATCACGATTCCGAGCTGGACCGGGTCGGCGTACAGGTCCGGGAAATCCGAGGCAATCTCGTCGACCCATTGGACTCCCTCCGGAGGCGGGTTGTCCTTCAGCGCCTGGGAGATCACCGCCACAAGCGAGACTGCCGTTCGGACGGGAGCCCGAGTGCGCGAGAAATCCAACAGCCCGGAGATGATCTTCTCCGATTTGTCGATTTCTTCGGACATGATGTCCAGGTACTGGTTGACCGTATCGTCGGCATCGGTGAGGACCATCTTGAGGTAGTAGATGGCGTTGGACAACACGCCCAACGGATTACGTAACTCGTGACCAATCCCGCCGGCCAACTGCCCCAGCACAGCGAGCCTTTCCTGCCGCACGAGTCTCTCCTGGGCTTCTTCGAGATCTCGCGTGCGCAGCGCCACCATCTCCTCCAAGTGTTCGGAGTATCGCTCCAGTTGCCGTTGCGCGGCTTTTCGCTCCGTGATGTCCATTGCATACACATTAGCGTAGCCGCCAGCCATCACTGGAGCGAATGCCAGGGCCAAAATACGTCCTTCGCACTCCACTTCTACAGTCGCAGGAATGGCTTCTCCGAAGAGCTGCGTGAGGAAGTCGCCCCATTCGTCGGGCAACCGTTCGCCCGGATTGCGCTTCCAGACTCGCAGCAATAGCTCGCTGGCACGGTTAGCATACAGAATAGTACCGTCGCGGGCGATCCGCAACACCGGATTCGGGTTTTCGCTCGGAAATCTTGCGAGGCTTTCGGTCTCTTGCTCGAGCTGTTTCTGCGCGGTAATGTCATCGTAGACGGCGATGACCTCGCCGGTTGGCAGCTTATAGACGTAGTTCTCCATCCATTGGGTGATGCGGTTATCCTGATACAGCGAGGCAGGGTGATGCTGTGGTATGCCGGTTCTCCAGACCTGCTGCAAGACGTCGTACAGTCCCAGGGTGCGTATCCCGGGAAAGATATCGACGACGTTCCGTCCGATGACTTCTTCCTTACGGACTCTGCCGATCCGCTGCCCCGCCTCGTTGAGGTCTCGGACGATGAAGTCAGTGCCGTCGCCTGCCGCTTCGTATACGATGACGCCGCTGCTCATGCGGTCGAACAGCGCGCGATATTTCGCCTCACTCTCGTGCAGCCGTTGTTCCGCTTCGTGACGTTTGGCCTCGGACTCCAGATTGTGCAGCGCAAACGCGAGGTCAGCGGCGATCTCGTCGACCAGCGCCAGTTCCTCCGCGTCCGTGGCGAAATCCTGCGGGACCGCCAGCCCGAGCACGCCATGCACTCGCTCGCCATGCTCCAGCCGGACCACCAGTGCGCTGCGTTCGCTGTATGTTCCCTCCAGCGGGCATCCTGCGCATTCGGAGGCTGGACTGGTCAGGACTACCACCCCGCGCTGTTGCAGTGCCCTGTCGACGCAGACGAGTGCACTGCCGGCATCGACCCACTCAGCGACACACTGGCTCGTGCTCTCCAGCCCTGTACCTTTTGCGACGATCAGACGACCCGACGAATATGGGTTGGCGCCATCGTCTGCCGGCAGCATGATCCACGCATTGTAATAACCGCGCGTTTCGATCAGGCTGTTACAGGCATCCTGCAAGAGTTTGTCACGGTCCTTCTCCCGGACGATGCTTTGGTTCACGTTTCTGATGGCACGCAGTACGGCGTTGAGGTGATCGATCCTCTTCTCCGCCAGTTTCCGTTCGGTGATATCGTGAGACAGGAGCGCCACTTTTGAGACGGCACCGCGATTATCGAAGATTGGCTGTACAACGTTATCGTGCCACATGTCCAGCCGTTCGTCTTCGAAGCGGGCGGGTTGTCCGGTGCGGAACACGCTGTCAACGAAGGGCTTGCGCCGTTCGACCACAGCTGGCGGGTACAACACCCACAGGCATTTTCCGATGATCTCATCCCTCGTCAGGCCGAAACGATTGGCGATCGTCTGATTGCAGTTGAGTATCGTCCCTTGCGCATCCACCAGGATAGCCGCGTCGGTCGGTACGTTCAGAAAAATCCTGGTTGTCTCCCTGCTCTCCCGCAATTCGTCCTGAGTTTTCTTGAGCACGGCCAGCAACTTGATCTGCGCCAGCAGTTCGCGATTGCCTGTTGATCGCGCGATGTACGCATCCACGCCGCTCGCGGACTCCTCCGCAAGACCAGCGGACGAGATGTCATCTGCAGACACGATGACGATCAAACTGCCTTGCAGTTCAGGAAGTGCCTTGAGCCTCGCGCCAAGGGACTTCCCATCCACATCAGGGAGCGTTTCGTCGAGGAGAATCAGGTCAGGCGGTTGTTCGCACGCAATAACGAGAGCCTCACGGTCAGTGGGTGCTTCGTGGACCTCGTAACCACTTGACCGGAGCAGCCGCGATATGGTCTGCAATTGCTGCGGGACGCTGTCCACAACAAGTATGCGAGTGCTCGAATTCATTTCGCTTCCGCGCTCCTTCCTCTGGATAGCATGGACGTTCAGTCCGGTTGAATGGTGATTTCATCGTATGATGATACTCACGATGTGCGAGATCACGAGCAACGTCGCTACATGTGGACTATTCGATTCGGAGTGCTCTGTGGAGAGGACCAGATTCAGAAGTCATTGTAACACAGCTTTTGTATTGACACCAAACATCTCGTCGCAAAGTCCTCTCTGGCTGGCACAAGACGCAACCCGCTGTGCTCCAACTCCGGGTGTGTCCGGAGTTTCGGGGAGGCCGGCGAGCAGTGGGCAGATCACGTTTTCAGCGTGACTTGCGCGGTCCACACGAGTGTCTTCTGCGTGGCAGTCAAGACTGTGCCAATCTGCTAAGGTGTAGACCGGTACAGGGTCCGCTCAGGCACAGCAGTCCCGCGACAACGGTGGTGGCGTCGGAGATTGGCCCAGTCGTAGGCGTGAAGTCTGACTGGGCCAATCTGCGACGAGCGCATGCGCCAGCCGGAGCGGTGGGATGCGCCAGACCGCACGCTGCGCGTCACCGTGGCCGATTGGCACAGTCTGGACCAACCAGACGAAAGTGCTGCGGGACTTCAGCCCCGCACTAAGGAGACGAAGTCTTGCCGACTGGGACAGTCTGCTCCAGAGGGCGTGCCCTCCAGCGCGTTGGTCGTGTCAAAGGCGCTACACTTGCCGCCAAAAATCCTGGCCGTGCCCCAGATTCCAGGGATATTGACGGGATACGACGATTCTGATAGAATTCGGGTTGATGATGCCTGTAAGGACGGAAAAGTGCACACAGGAGACACCGATGATTGAGATTCATCTCTATGGACGGTTGCGTCGGTTTGCCGATAAACAGGAGGCAAACACGGATTCTGTCCTGCGCATGCCTGCACAGGCGGGCGAAACGATCGGAGACCTGGTGGACCGCATTGGGATTCCTCGTGAAGAGATCGGCAGGAATATCTTCCTCAACGGCAAGCTCTCTGCTCTGACCCGGCCGGTCGACAGTGGGGACAGGTTGGGGCTGTTCCCAACCGACATGACCCTGCTCTACCGACAATACTTCCCCGTTCACGAATAGGTCCAAATGCTCTGGGCAGGAGGGAAAACTTGTGAGTCATATCGAGGTGCGGCTCTATGCGACACTGTCGCGACACCTTGCCGGCTACCAATCAGGTGACCTGCTTGAGCTGGAAATCGTTGATGGGATGACCGTCCTTCAGCTTCTCGCGGATGTTTTGGACGTGCCGCTTGGCGAGGTCAGGACCATTTTCGTCAACGGTGTGTCGAAACGAGCCGATTGGCCCCTTCGTGACGGCGATCGCGTCGGTATCTTTCCCTCTGTCGCTGGCGGCTGATGTTGCGTGACAAGCGTGGATGTGCCGGTGGAACGGACGGTAAGCCCCCTGCCACCAGCGGTGGAAGGGGGCTTGTCAATGCTGAACTATGCGGCGCAGAGTCTACCCATGGACATTGTCGAGCATTTCTTCGGTAACGTCCCAGACTGTGTTGTGTGGCGGGAGCGGTTCGTACAGCATGAATTCTGGCATACGGTCGTGCTCCTTAGATCGGAAGAGCACACGTCTGAACTCCA
>ENA-OSEO01005871-OSEO01005871.1-sediment-metagenome-genome-assembly--contig:-NODE-5871-length-11433-cov-6.856287_pt1 | contig 11433 bp, 10 predicted proteins | sample MGYA00237883_ERZ534232 | MGnify/ENA metagenome assembly ERZ534232
CAAATTGTTTCCTTTCGCGTAAGGGAAGGCGGACAACTTTTTTCTATTGACAAGTGTTAATCATATCAGGCTGAAGGGGTTTAGACTGAAGGCCGAAGGGTAATTTTTCGTGTTCACACGATATATATTGAACCAATGATCGAAGGAACCGAGAAGGTCTTGAATTGTTTATTTGTTGTTTTATAGGTTGTTTTTTTCCTTCAGCCTTCAGTCTTCAGCCTATTCACCTGAACGGTCAACAGGTACCGAAAAACAACGGTTAAACACACATGAAGTCAAAAAAAGATAGCGATGATATTTCGGGTAAACCCGGGCGAAAAAATACAACCCTCTGGCTCTGTACGATTTTCTTTGTATCGGCTTGGATGTTCGTTCTTGGGGTTCTGGTCGGCCGGGGGACGGCGCCGGTTCATTTTAATATTGAATCCCTGCAGAAGGAACTGGTTGCGTTAAAAGACGCCGTCCAGAAAAAGGAGCAACAATGGTACAAAGACCGTTCCGATTCAGCCCCGGGCAAACCCGAACTCGAATTTCATGAGGCCCTTAAAAAAAACCAGGTTGACCTGCGGCTGGGTCCGGTTGCGAACCGACCCGAAAAGCCGGCTGAAAACATAAAAAAAATCCCGGTTCCTGAAAACAAAAAAAAGCTCATAAGCAAACCTAAACCGCCTGAACCCGTTGAGAGCCCCGGGGTTGCATCCGGAAATGAGAATGCGGACGGCAATTTTACCATCCAGGTGGCGGCCTCAAAGGAAGCAAATTTCGCTGATGGAAAGGTAGCCGAACTCAGCCGGAAGGGATATCCGGCATACCGCACCATTGGAACGGTACCCGGGCAGGGGACCTGGCATCGAATCCGGATCGGAAGTTTTAAAGACAGAACAGAGGCTTTGCAGATGCTTGAGCGCTTGAAAAAGGAAAATATTGCGGGGATAATTGTTAACAAATAGGCTGAAGGGGTTTAGACTGAAGGCTGAAGAAACCGAAAAGGTCATGAATAGTTTGATTCGTGCCCTGCGAAATGTTTAATAACCTTCAGCCTTCGGTCTTCAGCCTAATTACCTAAAGGGAACCTTCTATGAAAATAACTAAAGAAGAAGTCCTGCATGTAGCCCATCTGGCGCGGTTGGACATTGATGAAAGCAACATGGATGCTCTGGCCGATCAGGTCGGAAAGATCCTGGATTATGTGGACATCCTCAGCCGGGTCGACACCGAAGGGGTAAAACCCACTACTCACGCCATTTTTCTGACCAACCCCTTTCGCGAAGATGTTGAAACCGTTCACATGGACCGGAAAAAAGTTCTGCTGAACGCCCCGGACAAACAGGACGGTAATTTTGTGGTTCCCAAGGTGATAGAGTAAATATCCGTGCCAGATGGGCTGGCTTTGGTCCAAGCCTTGGAAGCATGGTTCATATCAATACTCATTTAAATTTCGAAATCCGAATGTCGAAATTAGAAACAAATTCAAATATCAAATGTGCCAATGTCAAAAACAAGATCACATTTCAATTTCAGATGCTCCGATTGTTTAGATCATTTGAATTTTGATCATTCGGTATTCTTTCGGATTTTGAGATTCGTGCTTCGTATTTATATCTATAGGCTGGACTACTGAACGCTGACCAGGTCCTAAGGGCTATATTTACTGATCTGGGAAAAAGAGGATTTTATATTTATGCATCTCCATGAACTGACCATTCATGCAGCCGGTTCTTTGCTGCGGAAAAAAGAAATAACCGCCGAGGAACTGACCCGTTCCGTCTTGGATCGGATTGCGGCAGTGGAACCGAAAATCGATGCCTATCTTGCGGTTGCGGCCGATAGCGCCCTGGAGCAAGCCCGGACCTCCGATAAAGCGATCGCCTCCGGACGGATCCTGCCCCTTAGCGGCATTCCCCTGGCAATCAAAGACCTGATCTGCACCGAAGGGCTGCCGACCACCTGCGCGTCACGGATCCTTGAAAATTTCGTGCCGCCTTATGACGCCACCGTCATGCATAAACTCAAAAACGCCGGGGCGGTGATCATCGGAAAGACAAACATGGACGAATTTGCCATGGGTTCTTCTAATGAAAATTCAGCCTTCAAGCCCGCCCGCAACCCCTGGGATCTGGACCGAATTCCGGGCGGATCCAGCGGCGGGTCGGCTGCAGCCGTGGCCGCCGACCTGTGTCTGGGCGCTCTGGGATCGGATACGGGCGGATCGATCCGGCAGCCGGCATCTCACTGCGGCGTCGTCGGAATCAAACCGACTTACGGACGGGTTTCACGCTACGGCCTGGTGGCTTTTGCCTCTTCCCTGGACCAGATCGGCCCGCTGGCAAAGGATGTCACCGATAGCGCCGTTCTTTTAAGCCATATTTGCGGATACGATCCGAAAGATTCCACATCGGTCCCCGAACCGGTGCCGGATTTTACGGCCGCCCTGACGGAAGGACTTAAAGAGCTGACCTTCGGTGTTGCCGCCGAATACAGCGCCACCGAGGGCCTTCATCCTGAAGTATCGGCGGCCTTTCAAAATGCCGTCGCGATTATTGAAAAGCTGGGAGCCAAAACCGTTCCGGTATCCCTGCCGCACACCCGTTACGCCGTCGCCGCCTATTACGTGATTGCACCGTCGGAAGCCAGCTCGAACCTGGCCCGCTACGATGGCGTTAAATATGGCTTCAGAGACAAAAACCCCGACGGCCTCATGGACATGTACCGCCGGACGCGATCGAAAGGCTTCGGTCCCGAGGTCCAGCGGCGCATCATCATCGGAACCTACACCCTTTCGGCCGGCTACTATGATGCCTATTATAAAAAAGCCTCCCAGGTCCGAACCCTGATCATGGCGGATTTTAAAAAAGCCTTTGAAACCTGCGATGTGATCCTGTCGCCGGTTGCGCCCACTCCGGCCTTTCGCATCGGTGAAAAAACGGATGACCCGCTGACCATGTATCTTTCCGATGTATTCACCCTTTCAGCCAACCTGGCCGGCATTCCGGGCATGTCCGTCCCCTGCGGTTTTTCAGCCGCCGGGCTTCCCATCGGCCTGCAGTTGATGGGAAGCCATTTCAGGGAAGAAACGCTTTTGAAAGCGGCCTATAATTTTGAAAAGGCCACCGATTTCCACCGGCGCAGACCGGAGTTGTGAAAGGAGGCTGAAGACTGAAGGGGCATAGACTGAAGGCTGATAAATAGATCCTTTTTGAAAAAGCTTTACAACTTATAACAGGCCGCGGGCAACTGACAACCTGGATTTGCAGGCTAAACCTCATGATCTCTGCCTTTAGCCTTCAGTCTTCAGCCTATATACCTAAAGAACTTCAATCAACAGACAGATTAGCCGAATCTGGGCTGCTGTATCATTTTTAAAAAACAAAGGAGAATATTTCCCATGTCCATCGTACTTGAAGGAGAAGATCTGAGAAAAGCCGTAAAGTGGATCTCGGAAGAGCGCCTGGATAATCCGAACAAAAAAAACTCGCAGCTTATTGAAGCGGCCTGCATGAAGTTTAATCTGTCCCCCAAGGATGCCGAGTTTCTGGCGCGAACGCTAAAAAAGACTGAAGGGGATTAGTCTGAAGGCTGAAGGTATTGAGTGGCTTGATTTGTGCTTTGCGAAATTCCTCATAACCTTCAGGCTTTTTGCTTTTCGTCCTTCAGCCTTCAGCCTTCGGCCTAAACCCCTGGCAAGAGCAATAATATGTCCACCATAAAAATACTTCCGGAAATTCTTTCCAACAAAATTGCTGCCGGCGAGGTGGTGGAGCGTCCAGCCGCGGTGGTCAAAGAACTGGTTGAAAACGCTCTGGATGCCGGCGCCACGCGTATCCTGATCGAAATCGAAAACGGCGGCCGCTCCCTGATTCGCGTTTCCGACAACGGCAGCGGCATGTCCCGCGACGACGCTCTGCTGGCCATCGAGCGTTATGCCACCAGCAAACTGGCAAGTGACGCCGATCTTTTCAGCATCCGCACCCTTGGGTTCAGGGGCGAAGCCCTCCCCAGCATCGCGGCGGTTTCACGCTTTACCCTGATCTCACGTCCCAAAGATGCCGATGCCGGCACCGGGGTTTATCTGGAAGGCGGCAAACTCATAAAGGTTGCCGATGAAGGCGCTCCGATCGGCACCCTGGTATCCGTCCGCCGGCTCTTTTTCAACACCCCGGCCCGCCGCAAGTTTTTAAAGACCACTGCCACTGAAATGGGCCATATCGCCGACACCGTTGCCGTCATCGCCCTGGCTTGGCCGAACGTTCAGCTCCGGCTGCAGCACAACGGTAGAATGATCCGGAGTTTTTCAGCCGCCGACCCTGCCGCCCGGGCCGCCGATGTGCTCGGTAAGGACCTGTTAAAGGAGCTTTTTGAAATCACCTTTAAGGATGATGCCGTTTCAATCTCCGGCTGGGTTTCAACCCCTCGGGTCACCCGCAGCACGACCCAGGGGATTTACCTGTTCGTCAACGGCCGGCCGGTGCGGGACCGGACGGTTCTGCACGGGTTGATGGCCGGTTATGAACGCCGCCTGATGAAAGGACAGTTTCCGGTGGCAGTCCTTTTTATAAAGGTTCCCTTCGACCGGGTGGATGTCAATGTCCACCCGACAAAAAATGAAGTCCGCTTTGCCGATCCCGGCCGGGTTCACGATGCTGTCCGAACGGCGGTGTCAAAAGTGCTGGAACGGACCGGACGGCCCGGATGGATGGCTGCCCCAACAGCCGCGTTCGCCGCCCTTCGACCGTCAACACTGGCCGAACCCCCGGCCGCTTTCAGGCGGCAGGCTTCCCAAGGCGAGCCGATTCGCACGGAACCACCTTCCGGCCGCACACTCCCCACGGAGCAGCCGGCGCTCTGGGAGCCGGGACATATGAGCGAATGGCGCACCATCGGACAGTTTCACGGCACATATGTCCTGTGCGAGGCCGGCGACGAACTGATCCTGGTTGACCAGCACGCCGCCCATGAACGCGTCCGCTTTGAAGCGCTCAAACGCCAGGCGGCTGCCGGCCGCAAGGACAGCCAGCGCCTGCTGCTCCCGCAGACCGTTGACCTTGATCACCGCCAGGCCGCGGCCCTTTCCGAAATCCTGGCCGGGCTTCAAAATATCGGGCTCGAGATCGAGCCCTTCGGCGGCAGCACGTTTGTGGTGAAAGCGGCTCCCGCCGTGCTGGCGGGCCGCGAAATCGCGCCGCTTATCCGGGATGTGGCCGAAACCCTCGCGGCTACCGGTTTCAGCGCCGGAATTGAAAAAGCCCTGGAGGATTGCCTGGTGGTCATGGCCTGCCACGGCACCCTGCGGGCCAACCAGCCTCTTTCCGAAATGGAAATGCAGCACCTCATCAGGGAGCTCGGCCGATGCGACGATCCCTCCCACTGCCCCCACGGCCGCCCCACCTGGGTGAAATGGGATGTCCGAACACTTGAAAAATTGTTTGGAAGGATTGGCTGATTGGGATCAGGGACCGGGGGTCAGGGATCAGGGAACGGGTATCGGGGGTCAGGGATTAGGAGTCATTGGTGGCGCCGAAAAGTTTTTGTGATTAGAGGTTTGGCAAAAAGCGATGGATTTGGTTGTGATAGACAATCAATTAAATAAGACTTCAGAAATTGGCCGAATGCTTAACGGCTTACTGAGGTCTATCAGAAAAAAAACTGATCCCCGATCCCTGTGTTATGCTCCGGCACCATCGGGCATACATCGGCCGCTATCTTTAACCGGTATAATTCGGCGCTCAATATCCATCCAGATTTTACGCTTCATCATGCGCAGATCATATTCGGTTTGCAGGTTCAGCCAGAACTGTGCTTCTACCCCAAAATACCGCTGCAGCCTTAAGGCTGTATCTGCCGTAATCGCCCTTTTCCCGTTTACAATTTCACTTATCCTGTTGGGAGGGACTGAAAGGTCGCGCGAAAGCTGGTTGATGCTAATGCATAATGGTTCAAGAAAATCCTCACGAAGGATTTCACCCGGATTTATTGGATCAAGATTTTTTTTTGTAGTCATAGGAACACCTCAGTGATAGTCTGTAATTTCGACACGATATGCATTACCTTCATGCCACTGGAAACATACACGCCACTGGCTGTTGATGCTTATAGCATATTGCCCTTTTCGATCTCCGGAAAGCGCATGAAATCTGTTCCCCGGGTTAAGCCGCAACGCTTCAATGCTGGGAGCGGCATGAAGAACCATTAACCGTTTTCTTGCCTGTCTTTCAATGGATTGGAAGCAGCGTACCCATTGATCCTTAAATAGTTTTTCAGTATCCCGGCAGGCAAAAGATTTAATCATGTCCAACGTCTATTACGTAACGCGTAATATGTCAAGCGAAAATTTTTTCTGCGACTATCTTTCATGGTCTCGCAAAAATCCGAAAACGTGTATTTACCGTCATTCCCGCGAATGCTCTGCACGTAGTGAAGCGTTAGCGCTATCCAGCGATTTTACCGCACAGAGTATAGCTGGATGCCTGCCGCAGTTTATCCGCACATGATGCTAGGCAGGCATAACGGGATTTAGGACTTCTTACGAATATTTCATCTTTAGAAAGAGATAAATTAGAAGTTGTTTATCGCTTTTTTAAAGATAGGATGATGATGTCCTGCTCGCTGATGCAATCAGGGTAGTCCCGTCCTGGAAATGGATACTTGAACAGGGATTGGGGATCAAGTGGAAGGAATCGTTGTCAGGGATCAGGGGAAAGTGATGAGTGGCGATCAAAACAGGTTGTCTGTTCCTTGTCACTCGTACCTTGTCACTTGTCTCTCGTTACTTCTGAAAAACTCAGCCTTCAGCCTATCTACCTTCAGCCTTCAGCCTAAAATCCTTCGGCCTATTTTCCAAAAAAAACCCCGGGGGCGCGAAAACGCGTCCCCGGGGTGGTGTTACGTTTGGTAATTAAATGCGCTTAGAAGCTCAACGTGAGCTGATGGCGCAGGGTGTAGGTGTTGTCTATATTCGTAATACCCTGTGATTTGAAATAATCGTCTGCGTCAAAGAAACCGCCGGTGAATCTCCACTTCAGGTTCTTCATGACGTTCCAGGCAAGGTCAAGGTCATATTCCATGCCGATGGCATCATCCACTCCTGCAGCCACTTCGTCGGCTTTAAAGCCGCCTACGCGCCCGGTGAGGGCCCAAGCCTTATTGATTTTCCATTCAGCATCAACATACCACATGCTGACGCCGGTATCCAGGACGCCAAAGCCGTTGGCGTTGACAACCTGGTCAACATCGGTCGCTACGATAAACAGATCCCAGTCGTCGCCAAGACCGCCGAAACCCTTATTGCTGACGGTTTGCGTTAAAGGATCAGCATCCTCGCCCTGTACGAAGGCATAGCCGCCGCCGAACGTGAATGCGCCGAGGGTATAGTCGGCCTGGAGCGTCCAGGCCAGTTCTTCCGTGTCGGTCGTAGCAGCGCCGGCCGCATCCGGATCACTTTCACCGGTGGCCCATTTCAGTTCGCCGCGCACACCCAATCCGCCGAACTTCAGATCAAAATACGGAAGCAGGTTATAGGCGGTGGTATCTACAACAGGGTTGGCTTTGTTGTTGACATAAGCGCCGAGCAATCCCATGGCGCCAAAATTTGCGCGGTACACGCCGTACAGGTAGTACACATCGACATCCGCGTCCACCGTGCCATTACCGCCCCAGTCTTGCTCCAGATTTTTCTGCAGGATGATACCGGTAGACACATTGCCGAACTTGGTGTCAAACCGGGCGCGGTCATAATCTTCGTTGTCGTTGCCGAAGGTCAGACCCCAAGCGCCGCCGGCCATGCGGCCGACTGCAAATGAACCAAAGGATGTTTTAATGGTCATCCAGAGGCGGTCCACGTCGATAGTATTGTTGGCATTCTCTGTCGGAGCCCGGGTGCCGAAACGTGTTCCGTCAAATATGTCGGTCTTAAAATCAAATCGCAGCGCGTCGCTGACGATCAGCGCAGGGGTAAACCGGAAACGATGACGCCATGCAGAACCGCCGGCGTCGTTGTCTTCATCCAAATTGGGATTGCTCTGCAAGCGTCCTTCCACCCGGTAATACCCGCCCAACTGCAACTCGGTAGCTGCTGCCGGCATTACAAACATGGCTGCCGCAAAGAGGGCGATTCCAAGTACCAGTAATTTTTTCATCTGTTTTCCTCCTAAAAAAATTCAAAACCTTAATTCCATAATTAACGTCAGTTTGTCTCCCGGGCTTGTCAGCCCCGGCTGCTTGGACAGGCATCCCTCCCTTCTCTGAAAAGCCGCCGCATTCCCGGTCCTCCAAAACCAGGCCCACAGGCAGCACGGTTGATGTTTCTCAGGCTTTTATAATAGGTGCAAGCTTTTGTCAAGCATTTTGTCGTATTTTAGGGGTTTAGGCTGAAGACTGAAGGCTGAAGGTTAAGGAACATCTCGCAAGGCGCGAATCAAGCCGCTTAAGACTTTCTCGGTTTCTTCGACCTTTGGTTCGATCAGAGATGAATCCTGAACACTCAAGAATCCTAATCGCTTGGACAAATTGAGTTGATAATGCAACTCCCGTAATGACCCGAAGGCTATGTTGAGAAACCGGAGATAATCTGCCTCACCGTCCCTGGCGCAACCCTCCACAATGTTCGAAGGAACGGAAACTGCCGCCCGCCGCATTTGAGAAGACAGACCGAACAGCTCTTCTTTGGGAAACTTTGAGGTTACCCTATAAACCAACACCGCCACTTCATCTGCCAGCCTAAATGCCCGAAGTCTTGTATGATCCCGCATAATTCCTATCGACCTTCAGCCCATTTATCTTCAGCCTTCAGTCTAAGCCCCTTCAGCCTATTTTTTTCCCCCCGCCATCGGACTCAAATCATAGGCAATCACGCTGCTCCTGGCTTTTCCAAGAACCGGATCGCGCTTGCTCACCAGAGCCGCCACCAGGTCCGGTCGGCCGTCGTTGTCAAAATCACCCACGGCAAAGTCGCAGGCATAGCCGGAAACCTTGCGGGTATGCCAGTTGCTCGCAAGGCCCAGGCCGTCCCAGGAGAGCGATTCGAACTGGGCTTCGTCATACCGGCGGAAACGTTCAAATGCCCTGCCGGTTAAGGTGTGGTTGCGGACCACCAGCACCTCCCTCTGACCGTTGCGGTCGAGATCGAGCATCAGGATGCGCTGGGGTAAAAAGACCCGGTTCAGATCATCGTCTTTTGTGCCGCCGGAAGTGGGAACTTCCAGAAAGTTTTCGCTCCCGCCAAAGGTGTCTTTGCTTTCCCATTCTTTTTGGCCGGAAGGCAACAGCATCCGGAGATGGTCGTACTTGTCGGTGGCGATGATCACTTCCCGGCCGTCTCCCATGATATCCCCCTGGGCAAAACCGAAAACCGTAACGCCGGCCGGCAGATCAAGCGGCATGGCGGCATCGTATTCCTTCCCGTTCCATTCCAGTTCGTAAACCCCGCCGGTAAAAAGTTCCGTCGCCCCCCGTTTCTGGCCTAACAGCAGTCGCCCGCGCAGGGGATTGTCCACGGTCCTGAAATACCAGTTTAAACCGGTTGCGGTCAGCGCCGGCTTGTTATCCTGCCATTCCAGCACGAAGGAATCCAGCCTGTTCGCGCTCGTGTCCAGGGAGGTAACAAATATCTCGGCGCGGCCGTCTTTTTTTATGTCGGCGGCGTCCACACCGATAAAATTCTTGTAACTCTGGCCGCTGTGCTCCCCCAGCTTGATGAAGCGGCCGGCTTCTACCCGGTAGAGCAGCACTTTCTGAGCGGAGATCAGAATGGTTTCCGTTTTGCCGTCGCCGTCCAAATCCGCCAGGGCAATCCCTTTAAGCTCTTCGGGAATATTCGGGCTTTTCCAGAAATCGGGACCCCTCTGGGCGTCTCTTTCCACGACAAACGGCGACTGACCTTCCCTGACAAATCCACCCTGCCTTAATTCCGGCTCCAGCACCTTTTCCGGATGCGCATAAATAGAGGGCGTCTGCGCCGGCGCCGGCGGCGGCTCCCTGGGGAGGGCCTGTACAGCAACTTTTCTGCCAAAGACAGCGGCATTGATCTCCTCGGCGAACTGGTTGATGCGCGGAACCACCTCGTCCATACCCTGGCTCTGGTTGAAAAACGCCAGGGTCGGCCGGCTGCCGGAAATATCCATCATTTTGGCATCGATGCTGACGCTGTTGCCGAAAACCGTCAGGCTGCCGAAAAGAACATAGTCGGCGCCAACAGCCGTTCCGATTCCGCGCGCTTCCCTTTCGGTCAGCACCCCGCCGCCCTCCGGTATGGCCTTTAAAACCTCGTCCCGGCTGATGACTTCCACCTTGCCCTCCCATGCCAGCCGGGAAGAGAGCATATCGACTATGCCCTGTCTTAAAAACGACAGGTCCTTTTCAGCATGAATGGTAAAAGGGACGACGGCAACCCGGGCGGGTTTTTCAGCAGCAAAAGAAATTGAAACAGAAATGATAAGGGCAAGGAGGGAAAAGAGCACCTTGCATGTTTTGTTCAATAGAGTCTTCAAGAAAACCTCCTGTTTTATTTCAGCATTGTTTTTATTTCTCCCGCAGAGACGCCGAGCCGCAGGGATTATTATTTTTCAGGCTGTTGAAACACCGGATCGCGAATCTCGGAAATAAGACTTCAAAGCCGGAACTGTCATCCTATTATTTTCATTCTTCTCTGCGCCCCTGCGCCTCTGCGCGAAATCATCAGATTAAATTTCTCCCGCAGAGACGCTGAGGCGCAGTGGGTATTATTCTTCGAGGGCGTTGACGCACCGGGTAATCCCTGCTTTCATCAGGGCTTCACCGAAGTTCAGCAAATAGCCAAGTTTGCAACCTGTCAGTCGCAGATACGTCTGAACCTGCTTTTTATGCGCCGATGTCGCCTTTTCAACCGATTTCAACTCCAGAATAACCCTGTCATGTACAATGATGTCCGCACGAAACCCTTCATCGAACTTGATGTCTTTATAATTGATCGGCACCGGCACCTGACGCTCAACCTTCAACCCCCGATCCCGCAATTCTCGGGCCAGAACCACTTCATACACGGTTTCGAGAAGTCCCGGACCAAGCTCACGATGAACGGCAATGGCACACTCAATTACAATTGTCCCTATATCGTTTTCGGTCATTCTCAGCGCCTCTGCGTCTCTGCGGGAGACCCTTTCCAAAAGCTACATCTTCAGCGGCGCCGACACTCCCAGTCGATCATTCTCGGCGCCTCTGCGTCTCTGCGGGAGACCCTTTCCAAAAGCTACATCTTCAGCGGGGCCGACACTCCCAGCAGGGCCAGGCCGTTTCTGATGACCTTCTGCACCGCCAGGACCAGGCATATGCGGCCGCGGGTGAGCTCGGGGTCATCGGTCAGGACGCGGTGTTTATTGTAATAGGCGTGAAAACCGGATGCAAGGTTCATGAGATAAAACGTAATCCGGTGAGGTTCCAAATACGCGGCGCTGCTGGCGACGG
>ENA-OSEO01005872-OSEO01005872.1-sediment-metagenome-genome-assembly--contig:-NODE-5872-length-11433-cov-3.643889_pt1 | contig 11433 bp, 10 predicted proteins | sample MGYA00237883_ERZ534232 | MGnify/ENA metagenome assembly ERZ534232
GTTTCGTATGAAGACCCGGATATTGAGGGTGTTCTGGTTGTTGCCGGCTGCCCTACCGCCTGCGTCGATCTGACCCCATTCAAAGGTCGTCCCGTGTGGGTCGTGACCAGCAAAGATGATATAGATGACTTTGTTAAAAAACAAGAACGGTAGGTTTAAAAGATGAAATGGAAAAAACAATACGAAAGTAAGCTTGTAACCGCTCAGGAAGCAGTGCAGAAAATAAGGTCGGGAGACAGGGTCGTTGTAGGTCATGCATGCGGCTCCCCGGATGTATTATTGAGAGCCATGGTGGACAATAAGGAGGCATACAGGAACGTCGAATTAGTCCATTTTGTGCCGATGGGTGTTTCTGATTACTGTTTACCAGAAAACAGTTCCTATTTTATTCACAATGCCATGTTTGCGGGTCCCACAACCAGACGGGCTATTCACGATGGAAGGGCCGTTTTCACCCCTACCCACCTGAGCCAGGCTGTTCGTTTATTTCGTAAAAAAATTCTTCCCGTAGATGTTACCCTCTGCATGCTTTCTGTGCCGGATGAACATGGATACTGCTCATTCGGTGTATCCGTGGATTATACAAAGCCGGCGGCGGAAAGTTCAAAGATCGTTGTTGCGGAAATAACCCCCCACATGCCAAGGACGCTGGGTGATTCCTTCATTCACGTTTCCGATATAGATTATATTGTTGAGTGTGACTCCAAACCGATCATAATGCAACCTCCTAAAATAGGCCCTATCGATGAGGCCATTGGTGGGTATTGTGCCGAATTGATACGGGACGGAGATTGCCTGCAACTAGGGATAGGGGCGGTCCCGGATGCTATACTGGGGTTCCTTCATGATAAAAGAGATTTGGGAATACATACAGAGATGTTTTCTGATGGGGTTGTTGATTTGGTTGAAAAAGGGGTTATCACCTGTGCGAGAAAGAATTTTCATCCGAACAAGATGGTTGCCAACTTTTTCATGGGAACAGAAAAACTCTATAAGTTTGTTCACAACAACCCTATGGTAGAAATGTTTACAGCGGATTACACAAACAACCCGATCATCGTAGCCAAAAATGACAATCTGGTATCGATTAACTCTTCCCTGCAAGTTGATTTTACCGGTCAAGCTGCATCTGAATCAGTCGGATACAGGCAGTACAGTGGCACGGGGGGGCAGGCTGACTTTGCGCGAGGAGCTGCCATGTCAAAGGGAGGGCGAGCCATATTGGCTTTCCACTCAACGGCAGGCAATGGAACGGTCTCCAAGATTGTTCCGCACCTCGATGAGGGGGCTGTGGTGACATTGACACGGACAGACACACAGTATATAGTTACAGAATATGGGATTGCCGACCTGGTAGGCAAATCGGTGCCTCAACGGGCGGAAGCCCTTATCGGTGTTGCTCACCCTGATTTCAGAGGTGAACTGAAGAAGCAATTTTCCAGTATTTACAAGAGGGGGTGATGCCTAAGCGTTGTGAAGGTTGTATCGGTAAGTAACGATGCAGTGGTTGAGCAGGCTGTTGTGTAATCGAAAGCAATGCTGCGTGCGTCATCAAGCTTTCGATCATACAAAGAGAAGAGCTGAAGCGCAGTGGTTCTGTTTAGAGACGGACAGGAAGCAGAAAGAGAAGGGGGGTCTATAGAAAAGCTGAGAGCATCTGATTTTCTATGTACCTGTATTAGTAACTGATAAAATCAGGAGGAGGTTGTTGAATGAACACAAGTCGAAAGGAAAACTTAGGTAAGGGGCGCCGGAGATTATCAATTATGTTTGTTGCTCTGGCATTTGTCGTTGGGATGGTTGTCTGTGTACCATCGGCTGTGCTTGCCGCAGAGCCTCCCATTAAGATAGGTCAGTTAACAGCACTTTCGGGTGCGGGGGCTTCACAGGGTATCCAGGCTGCCGAGGGTGTCAAGATTGCCATAGAGGAACTGAATGCAAAGGGAGGCGTGCTGGGGAGAACATTTGAGCATATCGTTCTTGATGACAAGGCAAATGCAGAACAAGCCTCCAGACAGGTGAAAACCCTGGTTCTTGATAGGAAAGTTGACTTCATCGTTGGTCTCGGAGGCAATACCGGTGCAGCGAACGTAGAGTCAGCCTATATCAAGGATGCAAAAGTACTTGGTATTATCTTCAATCCCTGCACTCCCAGCACCATCGAAGAACGGGGTCATCGCTACGTTTTCAGAATGGGGCATGATAACAGGGCCATTGCCCGGACGCTGGCTGCGGCAGTCGCAGAAATTTGGAACAAACCGAAAAGAATCTATGGCTTGAATCAGGATTATGAGTTCGGTCATAGTTTCTGGGAAGAATTTACGACAGCGTACAAGAAATTGGTACCTGATATGGTAATTGTCGGTGAGGCTTGGCCACCCTTTCCCTGCCAAGAATACTCCAGTTATCTGTCCGCTATCATGGCGAAGAAACCCGATCTCGTTGTAGATTCCATGTGGGGAACAGACGGGTTAGCGTTGATAAAGCAGTGTATCTCCTATGGTATTTATAAAAAGATTCACTGGGCTGGCTGGTCGGTTGGGGATATCGCAAGCATCGGAGCTATCAAGGATGAGGCATCGGCTCCCATCGGAGCGTTGGGTTCATACAGCTGGCCATACTGGGCGCTGGATAATCCGATGAACAATAATCTGTGGAAAAAGGTCTATGACAGGCTGAAAACCCCGCCCTGTCACCCAGCAGCGAACGGTTATGCGGCAATGTACGCTGTAGCAAGGGCGATTCAGGAAGCTGGAAAAGTTGAGACTGAAGCCGTTATTGACAAGCTGGAAGGAATGGTTTGCGATACTCCTGTTGGTCCAGTGCTTCTTCGCGCCTGTGATCATCAGTCCATGTGGCCCGAATGGGGCGGTGTTATCGGATTCGCAAAAGGATGGGATTTCCCGCATGAGCTGAATCCCGTAACGGTGAAGAACCCGAGCGATCTTTACAGCACGTGCGAAGAGTCCTTAGCAAGACGGAAGGCTTATCAGGAATCAAAGAAGTAGAGTGACTCCGATGTCAATAAGAGGAAGAAGATGGAAAGAACTGCAAGGTTGCCAAGTTCTTTCCATCTCTTTCTCATCAGAGTGTCAATTTAGATGATACAATTCTTAGATCAAAAACCTTAAAAAGGTCGAGGAAAATAAGAGATGGATTTATTTATCATGCAAGCAGTAAGCGGTATAAGCGTTGGATTTTCCTTGTTTATGGTTGCATCAGGGCTTGTCATTATCTTCAGTATTCTGCAAATACTTAATATTGCCCATGGTGCATTTTATATGTTGGGTTCGTATCTCTGTTTTTGGGTTGTCCAAGTAGTTCTTTCCGGGGTGCCTCCCTACGTCTCATTCCCGATAGCGCTCTTGGCATCGGCAACACTTGCCGCATTATTTGGGGGTCTTATTGAAATCAGCATCATTCACCCCATCTACAAAAGCGAGCCTCTTTATCAAATGATATTAACTTTCGGACTTGCTTACGTTATCGCTGATATTTGCCGCCTCTTCTGGGGAATGAATTTTTTTACCGTTGCAATGCCGGCGTTCTTAGCCGGACCATTGGTTCTGGGGAACCTTTATTTGCCGAAGTATAATGTGTTTTTAATTGGGGTTGGTCTGTTTGTGTATATCGCATTGCTTCTTATTTTTCAGAAAACGAAGGTGGGCATGGTTTTACGAGCAACGACTACGGACCGTGAAATGATGAATGCGCTTGGATGGAACGTCAAGTGGATATCAACGTTTGCCTTCATGCTTGGTATATTCTTAGCTTCTCTTGGCGGGGCACTTGCAGCTCCAATGAACTCGGTAGGACCCGGGATTGACGCAGCGGTACTGGTGAACTGCTTTATCGTGGTAGTAGTGGCAGGTTTCGGGAGCATAGGAGGAGCTCTGGTAAGTGCGGTACTTTTGGGTCTCGTGAATAGCTTCGGGATTATCTTCATACCAAGAGTGGCAACAGCCCTCCCTTTTGTTTTTATGGTTATTATCTTAGTAGTCCGTCCGTGGGGACTGTTTGGTAAACCGATTAGAACGTGGTAGCGGGTGACATATGAAATATTTGAAAAAAGCTAATAATAACAAGCTAATTACATGGGTGGCAATTGCTATTGTCCTTGTCGTAATGTGTCTTTTGCCATTTCTGCTGAGTGGCGGATGGCTGAGCACCGTGACGGAGATGCTCATATTGGCCTTAGCCGGGCTGGCTCTCAATTTGATTGTTGGATATGGAGGGATGGTGTCATTTGGCCACGCGGGTCTATATGCTGTCGGCGCTTACGCCTTCGCCTTATTGCAACTTCGTCTTGGCGTGCCTTTCCCCGTCGCAATGATTTTGGCCCCTTTTATTTCCGCCCTGATAGGTGCTGTTGTCGGATGGTTTTGCGTGCGCCTCACATCGCATTATTTTGCCCTTTTGACCATGGCCTTCGGAATGATCATCTGGGCCATAATCAATTCGTGGTATTCAGTGACGAATGGTGATAATGGCCTGTTCGGTATTCCCAAACCGGCAATGCTTAACACCATTCCAGGTTTCTACTATTTCGCTTTAATTATTGTCGCGGTATCTGCGGTCGTTATCAAGGTAATTCTTTCATCACCCTATGGAGTCATTCTGAGGGCCATACGAGAGAATTCGACCAGGGTCAATTTTCTCGGCGTTAATGTGCGAAACTATAAGTGGTTGACATTTACGCTCAGCGCTTTCTTCATGGGTATAGCCGGAGCCCTTTTTGCCGGTTTTACCACCTCTGTTTTTCCACAGTTTGCGTACTGGACCAAATCGGGAGAATTTCTCGTTGCTGTGCTTCTGGGAGGCATGTTCAATTTTATCGGACCCATGGTAGGTGCCGTCATATTTGTGTTCCTGGATAAAGTGATTACCACCTATACAGTGTATTGGCCCCTTGTACTGGGTATCATTCTTATCTTGTGTACCATTACATTCCGTTCTGGAATAGTGGGCTTTATTTCGGAAAAGGTGCTGAAACAAGGAGACAGATGACATGAATGCGGATAAGTGCGTACAGCCGTTACTTGAAGTCAAGGGGCTGGGAATCAGTTTTGGCGGTCTGCAAGCCGTCAAAGATGTGTTTTTCGATGTCCATGAAAGACAGCTGCTGTCAATTATTGGACCAAACGGAGCGGGTAAAACCACTCTTTTCAATTTGTTGACGGGACATCTAAAGCCTGATGCCGGACAGGTTATATTCGATGGAAAGGATATTACGGGGATGTCGCCTGACCGGATAAGCAGAATGCACATCGGCCGTTCTTTCCAGAAGACTAGCCTGTTTCCAAGAATTTCCGTGTATGAAAACATACAGGTCGCCATACTGACCAGCAGAGGGAAAAGTTTCGATTTGTTCAGTCCTGCTCGGGATATGTATAGGGATGAAGTTCATCAGGTGTTAAAGACCGTGGGACTGGAAAAAGATGTTCATTCAATTGCGGGTAGTCTTCCTCACGGAGCCCAGAGACGGCTGGAAATAGGAATCACTCTTGCGAGCCGACCTCGGTTGGTTTTGCTCGATGAGCCGGCTGCCGGGCTTTCTCCTGAAGAAACAGAATCGCTTACGCAGTTGATTCAGTCGTTAGCCAGAGATCAGCAGTTAACAATCGTTTTTATTGAGCATGATGTTGGCGTCGTTATTGCGATTTCCGAAAAGATTATGGTTTTACACCACGGTGAACTGATAGCCAACGATGTCCCTTCTGAAATAGTCAAAAACAAGGAAGTGCAGAGAGTGTACCTCGGGGAGGAATCGATATGGAACTCTTAAAAGTCAACGGTATACATACCTTTTACGACCTCAGCCATATACTGTTTGATGTGTCGTTTTCGATAAATACCGGAGAGTGTGTTTTTCTCCTCGGCAGAAACGGAGCAGGTAAATCGACCACGTTTAGAAGTATTATGGGGCTCACTCCGGCTAAGGCAGGAAACATCGTTTTCAAGGGAACTGATGTTGCAAAATTTCCACCCTATAAGATCGCACGCGCAGGGATTGGCTTTGTTCCCGAAGACCGGAGGATCTTTTCAGAGTTAAGTGTGAGGGAAAATCTGGAGATTGGAATGCGGGAAGGAACGTCCGGCTCAAAATGGACTTTAGATAGAATCTACAATCTGTTTCCTATACTAAAAGAGAGGGAAAAACAAGATGGCATTACGCTGAGCGGAGGTGAGCAGCAGATGCTGACCATAGCTCGAACGCTTCTGGGGAATCCTGACCTCTTAGTTCTGGATGAACCGACCGAAGGCTTGGACCCCATCAAGGTAAAAACCCTGATAGAACAACTCAGTGTCATCAAAAAAGAAGGAGTGACCATGCTGATAAGCGAGCACAGCCAACTGGCTTTTTCCATGATTGGCGATAGGGCTTATTTGATGGAGAAGGGGAGCATCGGCTGGGAAGGGACAGTGAAGGAATTAGCAGAAAATGAAGCAGTAAGAATAAAATATTTGGGAGTCAGTTAATCAGTAACAATTAGAAAGGAGTAGTTACGATGGAAAGCAATACTTACGAAACATTGTTAGTCGAGAAAAACGGTCCTATCGCCGTGGTGACTATCAATATGCCTGAGACGTTCAACGCGGTAACTGTTCAACTGCTCAAAGATTTAAATCAGCTGGCACGGGATATGAGGACGGACTTAAAAACTCATGTAGTGATTATTACAGGGGCCGGTAAAGCGTTCTGCGCCGGGGTTGATGTAACGAAAGAAGGGAGAGCGGGCTGGTACAGTGATCCGCAACCTACCGAATTGCTCTACCAGCGCCACGGTCAGGACGCCCTCCGTGGTCTGGAAAATCTGGACCAGATAACCATAGCTGCTGTTAATGGGCCAGCGGTAGGCGCGGGAGCGGGCATAGCTGCGCATTGCGATTTCAGGATTTTTTCGGAAAAAGGCTGGTTCAGCCTCCCTGAAACAGGTTTAGGGTTTATGCTGTCTCTGGGATGCACGTATGGTCTTGTTGGATTGATTGGGCCAGCATGGACGAAGCGACTAATTATGACCAATGAGAGAGTAAACGCACAGGAGGCATTCAGGATAGGTCTTGCTGATAAGGTTGTTCCCCCCGATCAACTGATGAATGCTTGCATGGAAATGGCTCAACAAATCGCCAGTAAGGCTCCCATGGCGAACAGGGTAACGAAGAAACAAGTCAACGCCGCGACCATTGCGAGGATGGATGATTTAAGGCTTATAGAGCCAGAGCTTGTTCAGGGATTGCAGGGGTTTGCAAACGAACTTCCCGAAGGGCTGCAGGCTATGTGGGAAAAGAGAGACCCTAAATATCCTGAGAAATGGTAAAACACTTAGGTTATTATAAGCAAATCTTCAAATAATATAAGAAAGGAATAGAGAGATGTATTTATTGGAAAATGAAGATGAGCGGATGTTTGTCGATCAGTTAAGAAGAATGGTTGATGACAAGGTGGCGCCACGCGCTGCGGAAATTGACGAAAAGGGCGAGTTTCCTTGGGACCTGAAAGATATTTTTGCGGGTATGGGGCTTTTGGGTCTGTCAGTTCCTGAGCAGTATGGGGGAACCTCTCAGGGGCATAAGTATACCTGTCTCGCGGTTGAAGAGATAGCACGTGTCTGCGCCAGTTCTTCACTGATTGTGCAGGGCCAGTCGCTGGCATGGGAATCCGTCCTCATTGGCGGAACCGAGGAGCAGAAGAAAAAATATGGCCCCCCGGTAGCCTCAGGCGAAATGGTCATTGCTTACGGGTTGACTGAACCGGGTGCAGGGTCCGACTCCGCAGCCATGAAAACCCGCGCGGTAAAGAAGGGGAACTCCTATATTATAAACGGAACCAAGTGCTTTATTACGAACGGCCCCGTAGCTGATATGATAGTACTGTTTGCCATGACCGATCCCGAAAAGGGAGTAAAGGGAATCAGCGCATTTCTTGTCCCCACCAAAACGCCTGGGTTTTCGGTCGGAAAACTTGAAAAGAAGATGGGAATCAAAGGGTCGCCCACAGGAGAGCTGGTTTTTGAGGATGTCGAAATCCCGGCAGAAAACCTTCTTGGACAAGAAGGGAAAGGGTTCATCTACGCCATGAAAACCCTGGATACCTCTCGCCCCGTCATTGGCGGTCAAGCCTGCGGCATTGCCAAAGGCGCCCTGGAGCTTGCCATAAATTATGCGAAGGAACGAGTCCAGTTTGGTCGGCCGATCGGCCAGTTTCAGGGGCTCGGATGGATGCTGGCGGATATGGCTTCTGAGATAGATGCGGCGCGCAGTCTTGTGTATCAGGCTGCGAGGCTGGTGGATGAGGATCATCCGAAGAAGAGTTACCTGTCCGCGGTGGCAAAACTGGTTGCATCGAATTGCGCGATGAGAGTGACTACCGATGCTCTGCAGATTGCGGGTGGATATGGGTATATGAAGGAATACCCCTTCGAACGAATGATGAGAGACGCGAAAATTACCCAGATTTACGAAGGGACAAATCAGATTCAAAAGCTGGTCATTTCCAGAGAACTTTTGAAATAAATAGCGAAGGCTAATTAAGTCCGCCCAAGGATAATCCTATGCCCTTGGGCGGATCTATTTTCATTGAAGCATTGGACGTGGTATTGTCTTAACAGAAAGGCGCATCATGATCATAAACAGTATCTTTCCCGGACGGTATATCCAAGGTAGTGGGGCTATTCATTCCATGGCGCAAGTACTACCTCAGTATGGTACTAAAGGATTTTTTATCTGCAGTCCTTCCATTTTTGAGACAGTTCTCCCAACCATTATTGGTTCTTTGGAAGCCGCCACTCCCATTGTCGCTGAAAAATTTATGCGAGAGTGCTCGGATGAGGAAATAAATAGACTGTCGGACTTGGCGAAGGTTGAAGGCTGTAATGTGGTTGTTGGAATCGGAGGGGGTAAAACCTTGGATACGGCAAAAGCGGTTTCCCATGTTCTTGCCTGCCCGGTTATTATTGTTCCCACCATTGCTTCAACTGATGCCCCCTGTACTGCCTTATCGGTCATTTACAGGTCGACCGGTCGCATCAAGCGTTTACTAGTACTTCCCAAAAATCCTGATGTGGTACTGGCCGATACCGATATCATCGCCCGCTCACCGGTGCGTCTCTTGGTTGCGGGAATGGGTGATGCTCTTGCCACGTGGTTTGAGGCCGAATCATGCATGATCAAGCATGCAAAAAATATGGCCGGCGGTTACGGATCAACCGCAGTTTTTACTTTGGCTCGTTTATGTTACGATCTGCTCTTGGAACATGGTGTTTCTGCAAAAATGGCCTGTGAGGCGAAGATCAGCATCCCTTCCTTGGAGCATATCGTGGAAGCGAATATCCTGTTGAGCGGACTGGGCTCAGAAAGCGGAGGTCTGGCTGCCGCACACGCAATTCACGATGGGTTGACGGCTCTTGAACAATGCCATGAATATTTCCATGGTGAGAAGGTTGCTTTCGGAGTGCTGGCCTCGCTTTTCCTTACCGATAAGCCGAAGAGAACGGTAGAAGAAGTTTATTCTTTCTGTGAGTCTGTAGGTCTTCCTACGAGATTTGGAGATATAGGCCTCGAAGGTGTGTCCGATGAAGATCTGATAAAAGTCGCCGAGATTGCCTGCGGAGCAAAGGAGACAATTCATAATGAGCCGGTTCCTGTAACCCCCGGCAAAGTAGTGGCATCTCTGAAAGCCGCAAACTCTGAAGGATGCAGGCGTAAATGCGAACAAACAGAGAATTGATCGACCATTCGATTACCACAAAAGAGGGAAATGACATGAAAAACATGAAAACTCCATCATCTTTATCAAATTTGGGATATTTCTTCAGGAGGGTAAATTCGCCTTTATGTAACATTGATTCCGAAAGAGCGGCTGTAAAGTACCTTGATGAAAGCTATTCTTACCGGGAGATGAATGGGCGTATTAATAGAGTGGCGAACGGTTTGTTGAAATTAGGGGTTAACAAAGGGGATAAAGTCGGTGTCCTAATGTATAACTCCATAAATATACTAGAGTTATTTTACGCCCTGGCCAAGATTGGCGGGGTGTTTGTCCCGATAAACTTTCGCTTGGTGGCAAAAGAACTCGAATATATAATCAATAATGCAGAGTGCGTGGCTTTGGCATATGGACGTGAGTTCAGCCCAGTCGTTGATGAGATTCGACAAAATTTGAACGTGAGAAATTATATCATTTGTGGAGACAAAACTGATGCAGGCCAAAACTCGTATTCCTATGATGAGATATTTGGGAACGAATCTGATGCTCTTGAACCCGCGATCACGTGGGATGTGGGCTTGGATGACCTGCAAATGATCATGTACACGTCTGGAACCACAGGCTTGCCAAAGGGTGTCATGTTCACTCACTCAGAGCTCATGTGGTCTGCCGCATCACAAATGATTCAATATCAATATACATGCCATGACGTCACTCTGATCAATGGACCCCTTTACCATGTTGGGGCGCTTGTCGATCTGAGCCTTGGAACCACGAATGCAGGTGGTTGTAATGTCATAATGCCAAGTTTATCTTTTGATATCGAGAAGATGATAAAGACTATCGAGAAGGAAAAAGTTACCAACACGCTGCTCTTTCCTGTAATGGTCATACGGATGTTTGAGTTAGCAAACTTATCTGATTATGATTTTTCTTCCTTGCGTTTTGCTCTGGTTGGTGGTGAAAAGATATCCTCTCATATTTTGGCTAAGTTTCAAGAAACCTTCCCATGGACCAAGATATATCAGGTATATGGACTTACCGAGGGGTCAGAGTTCGTGAGCATATTGGACTCAGAGCATGCGATCTCAAAGGCCGGAAGTATAGGCAAAGCATTCTATAATGTGGAAATTCGGATAGTAGATGACACCGATAAAGATGTGCCGCAAGGGGAAATTGGAGAGATCATTAATAGAAGCCCCGTAACTAGGGGCGAGTATTGGAAGAATCCGGAGGCAACAGCGAAAACCTTTGCGAATGGGTGGTGCCATACGGGAGACTTGGGGAGAGTAGATGAAGATGGCTTTTTGTGGATAGAGGGAAGAAAAAAAGAGATGATTCGAAGTGCGGGGGAGAACATATACCCGGCTGAGTTAGAAAACGTTATCTCCAAACACCCAAAGGTTCTTGAGGTTGCTGTTTACGCAGTGCCTGATCCCGTTTGGACGGAAGCCGTCATGGCTGCTGTAGTATTAAAAGAAAACTGCGCCATGAATGCCGAAGAGATAAAGGATTTCTGCAAAGACAAAATTGCAAGTTATAAGAAACCGAAGTATGTTGTTTTTCTTGATTCTCTTCCAAGAACAGCGTCAAACAAGGTAATGAAATACACCCTTCAGGAGAAATATGCCCGAATTGCTGAGGAGTCTAAGTGAAGCTCCCCGTGGCAAGCCACGGGGCATCTTTAGCACAGCTTGATTTCAAGCTCGCAGGCCCTTGCGTGAGGT
>ENA-OSEO01005874-OSEO01005874.1-sediment-metagenome-genome-assembly--contig:-NODE-5874-length-11431-cov-3.793024_pt1 | contig 11431 bp, 7 predicted proteins | sample MGYA00237883_ERZ534232 | MGnify/ENA metagenome assembly ERZ534232
ACACTGGATAAAGCACAATGACGATCATGCGCAAACATACAGGGATTGGGCGCAAAAAGCAAAAGGGAAAAATAAGAAAAAAGCCGCTTTATTGCTGGAAGATGCCGCTGAGATGACCCTTTTGATCAGCAAAAAGTTTGAGGCAGCAGCAAAACTTATCGATAAGGAATAGATGGGTTAATGGATTATTTTTCAATTCCGACCCGAGCCGGAACGCCTTTTTGAAAATAGTGCTTAACCTCCTTCATCTCGGTCACCAGATCGGCTTTTTCGATGATTTGAGAATCCGCACCTCTTCCAGTGATGACGAGTTCGATGTCTTCGGGTTTTTCAGTCATAATTTCAAGAAGTTCCTGCACCGATATCAGCCCGAGTGCGGCAGCGACATTGGCTTCTTCCATGATGACGACATGGTGTTTACCCGAAGAAAGGACGGTTTTGATTCTCTGAACACCCTTTCGGGCAGCTTCCATGTCCTGTGCCGAGGGCTTTCCTTTGACAAACCGGCCCGTGCCGAACTGTTCCACCGTAATCAAATCTTCAAATCTCTTGAGTGCTTTTAATTCGCTGTATTCGCCCATCTTAATGAACTGCCCGATAAAAACCTTAAGCCCGGCGCCGGCAGCTCGTATGGACAGACCCAGGGCAGCCGTAGTTTTTCCTTTCCCGTTGCCGGTATATACCTGGATATAGCCTTTCATCGTGTTCCCTTATGATTCATCCTTCTGAAGAAATCATTAAACATAACGCATCCGTTTCAGATCTTACGTTTTCGAAAATGGAAGCTGTTCAGCCGTAAGCTCGGACAGACCCGGATAATGATTGTCTTTTTCTGAAATAATCGGGTTTTTTACCGGCCACTCAATACCGATGTCCGAATCAGACCAGATGATGCCGCCTTCATCATCCGGCGAATAAAAGTCCGAGCATTTGTAATAAAAATATGCAATTTTACTCAGGACGCAAAAGCCGTGGGCAAAACCCTCCGGAATAAACATCTGCCGTCTGTTTTCATCCGACAGGTGGGTGCCGATCCATTTGCCGAAGGTTAAAGACCCGGGTCTGAGGTCCACAGCAACGTCAAAAATTTTGCCGGAAATGACCTGTACCAGTTTGGCCTGGGGGTGTCTGATTTGGAAGTGCAGGCCCCGCAAGGTGCTCTTAATGGAACACGAAAGATTATCCTGGACAAATTTCTTATTGATACCGCATTCAAAATATTTTTGCTGGTGATAGGTCTCCAGAAAAAAGCCGCGCTTATCGGTAAACGTTTTGGGCTCGATGATAAGGATGCCATCGATGAATGTGGTGATGATGTTCATAACGTCCGTTTCTTATGAAAATTGACCTATCCGTTATCCTCGTCCTCGGCTTCAATCTGTTTTTTGAGCTTAAACGATCGCTCCAGGTATCCTTTAAGTTTTATCTGTACTTTCCCGTAAACGGATTTTTCGGGATAGTTGCTGTTTTCGTCGGGGTGTCCTGCCGGAATACCGGTTAAAATTTCGATGCCTTCTTCAACTGTTGAGACTTGATAGATATGAAACTTGCCATTCCTTACGGCATCTAAGACCTCTTTTTTAAGCATTAAATTTTTAACATTGGCTTTGGGAATCATAACCCCTTGTTTGCCGGTAAGCCCTTTGGCTTTACAGACATCAAAAAAACCTTCAATCTTTTGATTCACGCCGCCGATGGCCTGAACTTTTCCTTTTTGATTCACAGAACCGGTGACCGCAATTCCCTGATGGATCGGGATATCGGACAGGCTGGAGATTATGGCATACAGCTCCGTTGATGAAGCACTGTCCCCGTCGATTCCGCCGTAACTCTGTTCAAAGGTGATACTGATGGATAGGCTCAACGGATAGTTTTGAGCAAAGGTTCGGCCCAAATAGCCGGAAAGAATCAGGACGCCCTTGTCGTGGGTTTTCCCGCTGAGTTTGGCTTCACGTTCAATGTTAATGACGCCTTGCTTCCCCATGTAGGTTTCGGCAGTAATGCGGGAGGGACGTCCGAAAGAGATGTCGCCGATTTGAAAAACGGCAAGCGCATTGACCTGCCCGGTTTCGTCCCCTTCAACATCGATCATGATCGTATCATCCACATAGGATTCATGAATTTTTTCCTCATAAAGATTGTACCGAAACCTGTATTCATTGAATGCCTTGATTACATCCTTGTCAGTGACCGTTCGTGCGTTCCGTTTTCGGGACCAATAATCGGCCTCTATTAAAATTCCCATAATGGGCCCAAACCTGATGGAAAGTTTGTTTTTGTTAGAGATATATTTTTCACCGTATTCTACGATGGCGGCGACACCTTTGGGTGTGAGGGGGAGAAGGCCCTCTTCCTGGCAAACCCGGGCAATGAAACGGGCATATTTTTGAATGGAATCTTTATTTTTCACAACCTCATAGTCAAAATCAGCTCTGACTTTGAATATTTTATTGAATTTTGAATCATAGTTCTGAAGCAAATGAAACAGGTTGTAACTGCCCAATAAAATTACCTTGACTTCCAAAGGAATGGGCTCCGGACGCAATGAAGAGGTGCCATATCCCAATCCAGCGGCGATATCCTCAATAAATAAGAGTTTATTTTGAAGCGCACGTTTCAGCGCTTCCCAAACAAAAGGATTCATGAGGATCGATTCGATTTCCATAATCAGATAACCGCCGTTGGCCCTTAACAGTGATCCAGCCTGAACCATGGTAAAGTCCGTGGTCACGGTTCCCATATAAGCTCTTTTTTCAATGTGCCCAAAAACGTTTTTATAGGTGGGGTTTGTTTCAAATATAACCGGTGCGCCTTTTAGGTCCTTTTGATCCACGAGCACATTGATTTGATACCGCAAAAAAGAGGGCTTTGCCGGTTGAAACATCAGACCTTCGAACGGTGGTTTTACTTCGGCAGGTGCAAGAAAATCCTGGACGTTTTCAAGGATATCGGCCTGTACTTCATCAAGATAGGCCAAAATATCCTTGCATGCTTTGAATTCTTCTCTAATAAGGTCTATTCGCTGTTTCACAACAAACAGCGCGATCTCCTGCATCAGTTTTTCAATCTCCGAACCCATCGCCTGATTAATTTTGTTCATATCCCGGATGGTCGAATCGATTTCGGATTGTACCACGCTGATATTTTCTTCGATCTCGGTCTGTTTGTCTTTTGGGAGGGCGAGAAACTCTTCGGGAGAGATCGGTTTTTCTTTCACAATGGGAATGGTTTGATAACCGGTTTTGGTTCTGTTAATATGGATACTGTGTTCAGTCGCAAATGCTTCGAGCTTTTTAATCAAATCCTTCTGTTTTTCAGAATATTGTTTTTGGATTTCAGACTGTCTTTGCTGATGTGATTCATGCTCAAAGGCTTTGGGGAGCTCTTTTTTAAGATCTTCAATTAACTTGCTCATGGTTTTGGAAAACCGCCCGACCTTCCCTGTGGAAACGGAAATGGCCTTGGGGCGATATTCATCCTTAAAATTATTGACCATGCACCAGTCAACCGGAGAAGGTAGCTTTATGGCATGGCGATTGACGATGTCTTTAATAATGGTCGATTTTCCGGTACCCTCTATCCCCGTGACAAACATATTGTATCCCGGGCTTTTCATGTTCAGACCAAAATCGATGGCCTGGACCGCTCGCTCCTGCCCAATCACTTCATTCAGGGGGCGGACTTCGGCGGTATTTTTAAATGAAAACATATTGGGATCACACAAGGCCCTAAGATCCGAAGGCTTTAATTCGCATTTCTTTTTCATTCGCCGCTCCTTTGAAAAGAATATAAATTGAAAGTCTGGTCTAATAGCGCATCGAAAAAGTTTTAGGGTATTAGTGCATTAAACGTTTAATTTGTCAATACCTTAGCCTTATCTCCTTTAAGTTCAATTCAATACCTCTGTGTCGGCCGTTTTTTACACCGTATGCATCAATACGGATTATTTCGTCAAAAAAATGCCGCTATCATTCCATTTAATCCTCAGATAGTTACCCCCTGTTTTCTAAAATAAATGTACTCTGGACTTATGTATTCATTTCCACATGAACGCATGTCACCATAGGATTGAAAAATACACCTTCCTGTCCTTAAAATGAATCCGGCCCCGGGGATGATGATGTAACATCTCGAAAATGTATCAGTTATTTAAATAAAATAAAATCATTGGTCATCGAAAAAATACAGAATGCCCGCAACACTTTGGAATTAAACATTATTCAAAGCGTTCGGAATTCGGAAAACACGAAAATGCAGATTTTAAACTATTATTAAGGTGTTTGGCATGATTTCTGCTTCTCTTAATAGGTGCTTCGATATAAATAATGACAGGGGTTTTGGGGTGTTCATCTGCAATTCAAAAGCACGGATGAAGATGGTAAGAGAAAAAATTAGAATAACGATGTGTCCTTCTTGTGGATGCAGATATCGAACCCCTGAAGCTTTTTTGGGCCGCAAGGTTTTATGCAAGGTTTGCGGCCTGTCTTTTAAGATTGAATTTGAACCTGAAAGCGGACAAAAGGAAAATCATCAGGTTTCGAAAGAAGGGGAAACAGAGATTGATACAATTTCGGAAGAGGATGGCTACTTGATTCTCGGGAAGTTGGCTCTAAAATACAAATTCGTTGTTGAAGAACAAATTCAGGAAGCATTGGCCATCCAAAAACAAGAGAGACTTGCCGGAAACAAAGCTCTTTTGGGAGAAATCCTTGTGACGAAACGAATGATGTCCCAAAACCAGCTGGATTTTCTGCTTTCTATCCAAAAATTGATCGAAACGAGAAGAATGGATAGAAAATTTGGGATCATTGCCGTAAAGAATGGTTTTGTTACGCATGAAGACATCGAGCGTGCCCTCACAGAACAAAAAGAGAGTTATGAAAAAACCAAGTCCATTAAGTTGATTGGTGATATTTTGGTCGAATCGAAGGTGATGAACAATGACCAATTTGATGCGATTCTAAAAAAACAAAAGCGATTTGAGAACATCGATGTCGCTCAAGACGTGATTCAACCTGAAGCGCCCGAAACACGACAAACTTTTCGCACATCCATACATGACGCTTATTTCGAACTGACTGAATCGAAAGATAAACTGGACGCATTTTTTTCAATAAAAAGGGAAAGTGCCGTCCCGTTTAACATCCAGGATGTAAAGGATTATCTTGAAATAAAAGGAATCAAATATGGGATCGTGGACGATAAGCTAATATCGGAATTTTTGGAGAACAAAAAGGCCTTGGAAACACCCATTAAAATTGCCGAAGGCAGATCGCCGGATTTCGGTAAGGATGCGGAGATTAAATTTTATTTTGATATAGACCCATTAAAAATTGGCACGCTTAAAAATGGAGGCGTGATTGACTTTAAAGACAGGGGAGACATTCAAAAGGTTAAAAAAGGAGATCTACTTGCTGAAAAGATTCCAGCCGTTGAAGGCCACGCCGGACTTGATGTATACGGGCGGTATCTGGCGGTTTCCAAACCTCAAGATAAAACGCTTCGAAAGGGAAAGGGTACTTCGATTTCAGAAGACAAACTTAAAATTTATGCGGTGACGGATGGCGTTCCTGAGGTTTCGGCCATCGGCAAGATCTTTGTTTCGCCAAAACTTGAAATCTCAGGCGGTGTGGGGTCAAAGACGGGACATGTCGATTTCGACGGCAGACTTGAAGTGCTCGGTACCATCCAGAGCGGCTATCGTGTAAAAGGCAACAGTCTTAAGGCAAATGAGATACTAAAAGCCGAGATAGAGATGATCGGTAATATTAATGTTTCCGGAGGCATAATCGGTGCGAAAATCAAAGGTGGCGGTAGTATCAGTGCCATGTATATTCATGAGTCGGATATCGAAGTGTTGGGTGATGTTTTTGTGTTGAAAGAGATCATTGATTCAAAAATAAATACCAGTGGCAAATGCATTGCAAAGGGAGGGCCGATATTATCATCCAAGGTATCGGCCAAAAAGGGGATACAGGCAATTCAAATCGGCTCTGGAATATCAAAATCATGTATCCTTAATGTCGGATTCGATAAAAAAGTAAAGGAAGATGTCGAAAAGACAAGAGCGATGATACCGCTAAAAAAACAAGAACAGATGAGATATCGTCGCCGACTGAAAGAAATAGAAAACGAGCCGGCCATCGTTGAAAAAGTGATTGCGGATATGGTTCAAATTCAAGACCGTGCCCTCGTAAAACGGAGAGAACTTTTGGATGAAATTGAAAGAATAAAAGAAACAGGGGATAAAACCCGGCTTGAAACTTCTGAAGCAAAGCGTTTTGAACTCGATTCAGAAATAAAAACCAGAGAGGAAAAGCTGGGAAACCTTTTCACTAAGCAGGATAAAATAACAACTGAAATTTCCGATTTGAACCAAAAAATAGAAAATTCGCAGGCTGAGATTCAGAACCTGAAGGAAAATATTTCAGAAACTGTTGACTGGTCGAACGAAGAAAAAGGAAATCCAGAAGTCAAAGTGAGTGATGTCATTTTTGCGGATACCACAATTAATGGCATTTATTCTACACTCAAGTTAGATCAAAACCAAAAAAATGTGCTCATAAAGGAGGACATTCCAAAGGGCGCTGACGACACTTCGGAGTTGAATCCTGATCAATTCCAATATGGGAGTACCATAAGGATCAAACAGCTTTAATTACCAACCATCGAATAAACTGATCATTCACGGGAAGTTTAAATTGCTTCTATCCGCTATTGTATCAGATCCGGAATTTGAATAAGGTCAGTGACAACAATATCGGCATTAAGGTTTTTGCATTTGGGATCGTTTTCTCTTAACCTCAGCGATCTTGCATCTCCCGCGAATAGCGCTGTTTTAAAGCCCACTGTTTTTGCCGGGTAGATGTCATTTAACATGTCATTTCCGATATAAAGTGCCGAACGGGTGGGTATGGACATTTGATCGAGTCGTTTGGCCGCAAGGTCAAACATGAATGTGGAAGGTTTTGCATGTCCTGATTTGTAAGAATAAAAAATAAGATCCGACTGGAAACCCAGATCTTCCGGGTTTGAATTAAAAAACCAGTCGAACAGGTAAGGGGTAAAAAACTGGGCATTCGAGATGATGCCCATCACCACATTTGAATCTTTACACGTCGAAAGCATTCTTTCAAGGTTCGGCATGGGGTATACAGGATTGACGATCAGTTCAAATTCAACTGCAAATGACCGAACCGTATCAAGATCCGCAATTTCAAGAACACGTTTCCAAATCTGATCGATTTCGATTTCCGGGAAGTCTATCCCTTTTTTTTTCAGTCTTTCGTGTTCACTTTCAACGGCAAGGAAAAACTCATTTAAAATGGTTTTACGGTTTTTGTATATTTGGTATTTATCCAGCAAAATCTCAATATTTCTGGTTTGTTGAGATTGCTTCCTTGCGATGCTGATATCTCCTGAGCCGCTGATGAACAATGTGCCATACACGTCAAAAAGAATACATTGGATTTTTTCTTCGAGTTTTCCGCCCGGACTTAAATCCGTCGGAAGCGGTGAAAGCGGTTTGATATGGTGAAGAAGCCGATCATGTTGGATCATAATCGCACCACTTGAGCAAACTGAAATTTTTCAGATTAAAAAATTCCGCAAGCAATATTTTTTTGTCTATTTTCTGACGAACGTTTTCGCTGATTACCTTTTTGTACGTATCTATTAGAATTTCCTTATATTTTTGCTTGTTGTAATTGAGGAGGACGGCTTCCATGTTATTTCGTATCAGGTCATCCCTGTTTGATACATCGCCCGGGTTTGAAAGGAAAGGATTAAGACGAATCAGCCGGTTTCGATTGGTACTGTCCGATAAGATTGTTGATATTATCTGTTTTTGGAAAGGTTCATTCAGTAGTCCAAAATCGATGGTATTGTTGGCGGTCGCTTTTTCATAAGCGTTTTTGACGGATTCTTCATCGATCATTATTCCAAACATTGCACTTGCCTTTTGTATTCCGGCCTTCCACGTGTGAAACAACATTTCAGTGTCGATCCATTCCATGGGAACATCCAGCCTGGAATAAAGGTGGTTCAATCGAATCGAATTATTTCCAAAATCATGACATATCTCCGGTAAAATTCTTCCCCAGAGTATTTTTTTTGCGGTCCATGGCTCTAAAAAGGAAAATCCGAAACCTTCTGTAATGCTCGTCGTAATAAAAAAGTCTGAAGAAAAAACGAGGTCGGAAAAATCATATGTTAAACCTGCATCAAATATGACGTTAAGGCGGTTTTCTTTTACAAAGGTTTTCCAGTCTTCATAGCTCATAAAATCAGCCGGGCTGTTCGGTGGAAGGGTGATGACGAGTGCTGCGTTGTTTTTAAAGAACAGAGATAAAAGGATGGCTTCTCCGATATTTTTTCTCCGAATGGCTCGAATCGGATACAAAACATGGTTTTTAACCATTGAACCCTTTGAGGTTAGATCAAAGGGTTCAATCGTGTTGAAAATTTTATGTAAACCTTCTTTTTTCAGGCCCGCTTTGAGTAATATGGTATAATCCCGGGAATTAATGACCCCGTAATGACAGTCCCTGATATACTCCTCTTTTGAAAAGTATGACAATGGACGTCCGTCTTCTGCAAAATCATGGATTTGCAAAAACAAGCGGATTCCTCTTGCTTTGAGTTCATTAAGAATTTTTAAAAAATTTTTATTTTTTGCAAGTGTTGGGTTATGAACGTGTACAAGGTCGCATCCGCTTTTCCATTTTAACTGAATGGCATTGATGACGGCTGAGGCCACGGTTTCAGGTTTAAGCCGGTCACCCTTGAAAATATCGTAACCCAGTCCGGGAATATAAACGGTATCGCAAGGAAAGGACGATTCAGGAAGGTCTCCCGTCAGAACCAGTGGATCACACGTGTCGAGTATGGATTCTACCTGCTGTCTCAAAACGGTGGTGACACCGCCGGTCTTTAGGTGATAATGTATATATGCGATCTTCAATTTTTGTCTTATTGCGGAGATTTCGTATCAGCAGGGTGCAGGGCGTTTAAATGAGACGGTAAAACACGGATTCGATTCGTACGCTTCTATCGTTTTTACGGGGACTCACTGTCTCTCACCAGCATTGTTGCGGGATCCAGTAGCAATACGCGCCGGTCGGACACGCCAACCGCACCCTTTAATGTTTTTAAATGAATTTCCTTGCCTTCGGGCTGGAGCTGAATGACGATATCAAAAAGATCGGCAAGTTCCAGTATCGGGGCTGGAATACCGGTCGAATCGGATGACTCATGTCGGTGGATTCTTACACTGAACCAGACATATAGTGAATATTTTTGGGCAAGGTGTTTTAATTCTAAAAGCGATGGCCTTACATTTCCCTTAAAGCTAAAACCGTCAATAAGGAGCATTTTGGGTGAAAAGATGTTTTGTTCTTTCAGGTCCGTCAATCTTTCTTCGAGTTTGGAAGGGCTGAATCCTTCAACCTTGAACGTCATGATAAACCGATGGGGCAGCAATGTTTCCCAGATGGGGTTTACTTCCCTGGCTTCATATTGTTTCGTCAGATGGCGGAAAACCTCTTTATACCACAAGGTAACTTTTTTGACCGGATCATTCAAACTGATATGGAGGACATTTTTACCTTTCAAAAGCGTGTTTAAGGCAAGTTGAACCAAAATGGCGGTTTTACCGACACCTGCCCGCGCAAGCACGGCACCGAAACCGCCATCGGTAAGGATGTTTTCGGCTTCATTTTCCAAAAATCTTAATGGATTTTGGAGGATCAACTTTTCTTTAGGCATCGTCATTTTCCTTTTACTGTTTTGGTTTTTTTTCAGTTTCCTTCTTTTTGGCCAGATCGTCAGCAATCGACTGCGGTACCTGTTTGTAAGCATCCAATTCCATGGTAAACTGGGCTTTGCCCTGTGTCGCCGATCTCAACACCGTTGAAAAACCGAACATTTCTGCCAGCGGTACTTTGGCCTCAATAACACAAAGGGGGCCTTCATCCTGGGAACCTACAATAATCCCCCTTCGCTGATTCAACAAGCCCATAACGGCACCCTGAAATTCCACCGGTGTTTCAACGCTCACTTTCATAATGGGTTCAAGAATGGCCGGAGCCGCTTTGAAATACCCCTCACGAAAAGCGCCTCGGGCTGCGGCGATGAAAGCCATTTCAGAAGAATCGACGGAATGCGCTGCGCCGTCATTAATCACTATTTTTATTCCGGTAACCGGGAATTCCATCTTGGGTCCCTTGGTAATGGATTCTCTGAACCCCTTTTCACATGATGGGATAAACTGGGTTGGGATCTTTCCGCCGATAATTTTATTTTCAAACACAAAATGATCATCAGGGGATGGTTCCATAAAACCGGCAATTCTTCCGAATTGTCCCGCTCCGCCGGTTTGTTTCTTATGGGTGAAATTAAATTCGGCCTTTCGAGTTATGGTTTCCCTGTATGCTACCCTCGGATGACCGGTGGTAACTATTGAGGAGTATTCACGGCGCATCCGTTCGACATATACATCGAGATGCAGTTCTCCCATCCCTTCGATAATCGTTTCACCGGTCTCATCGTCAACGTGGGTTCTGAAGGTGGGGTCCTCCTTGCTGAACCTGTTAAGGGCCTTGGACATGTTCATTTGGGATTTATGATCCTTGGGAACAATGGCGAGAGAGATGACCGGATCGGGAACAAACATGGACGTCATTGTCAGATTGAGACCGGGGGCGGTGAAGGTGTCTCCGGAAGCACAATTGATTCCGAAAAGAGCCCCAATATATCCTGCCGGAATAGTATCGATATCTTCCATCTGATCTGCGTGCATGCGGACAACCCTTCCGACCTTGATTTTTTTCCCATTGCGAACATTGACGATCGTATCTCCTTTGGACAGAGATCCCTGATATACCCTGACGTAAGTGAGTTGACCATATTGTCCGTCCTCGAGTTTGAATGCCAGGGCGACCGCCGATTTATTCGTTTCGCTGGACAGAATAACCGGTTCCTCGTTGTGATCCAAATCCAGTGCCGTATTCTCCACTTCGGACGGGCAGGGGAGAAAATTCACCACGGCATCAAGGAGCGGCTGAACGCCTTTATTTTTGTAAGCCGACCCCAACAGGACCGGTGTCATTTTACGGGCAACGGTTCCTTTGCGAACCGCCGAAACAATCATTTGACTTGTGATTTCTTTTTCTTCGAGAACAGCTTCCGTAAGTTCGTCGGAAAACATCGATGCCGCATCGATCAGTTCTTCCCTTCGTGCCATGGCTTCCTTAAGATGGTTCTGTGGTATTTCTTCAGTCCGTAAAATTTCTCCGCTGGCACCGTCAAAATAGATCGCTTTCATGGTCAAAAGATCGACAACGCCCTCAAGTTCGGCTTCAAGACCAATGGGAATCTGCATGGCAATCGCATTGTGCCCCAGTTTTTCTTTGAGCTGACCGATGACACGAAA
>ENA-OSEO01005877-OSEO01005877.1-sediment-metagenome-genome-assembly--contig:-NODE-5877-length-11430-cov-4.773804_pt1 | contig 11430 bp, 6 predicted proteins | sample MGYA00237883_ERZ534232 | MGnify/ENA metagenome assembly ERZ534232
ATGATGAGGAAAGGGCGCCAGGCGGGGCTTTACACACTCCTCTTGAGTGGGCGGACGGACCTGTCCCCGGAACAGAGACGCCAGAAGGTTGAGGCCTACCGGAAGAAGCTGGGTCTTGACAGGGGATTCGATGCTGAGAACGATCCGAACATGCCCGCCGAACCGGAAGAGGATCGCGCGGACTCCGAGTGACCCGTCGGTCTCTACCGGCACTGGAAGACGCGGTAGGAGTGGGGCTTGATCTGCAGGGCGAATGTGGTTCGCGGGCCGATTGAGCCGCGTCGGCCGAAGCTTGGCATCCGACCGACTCCCGCGTTACGGGCGGGGGAGAGCGTCTCATCGGAAACCAGGTCGTGCAGATCGGTTGCCTGTTTTGCGACCGTGACGGTCACGTCCACCGGTTCGTCGAGGAAGGACTCGATGATGAACGTGCCGTTGTCGTAGACGAAGAGGCTGACCATGCCGGGACCATCCACCCGCACAGGAAGTTCGCGCATGAGCGTGTCCTTGATCCGGGACAGGATTGGCGTCGGTAGGTTGTACAAGTCGGTGAAGCTCTCGGGGATCGTGAGGACGTACAGGGCGCCCTTGGCGTAGCCGGCGGAGATCAGCATCGGCCAGCCGTTCGACTCGTCCATTGCGGAGATCTCCTCCCAGGCGTCGTTGGTTAGGTACTGGATCTGGGGGATTACCATTTCCGCTTTGGCCTGAGGGCGGCTGCCCCAGCCGGAGAACTCCTTCACGATGGCCTTACGGTCGGTGTAGTGCAGCTCCGCAATGTCCTCGATGCCGTTGCCCTGGAGGGCCCGCAACAGGCCCGAGGTGATCAGGACGGACTTACCCGCCAGGAGTTGAGCCTTGATCTTGTCCACGAGGTCTGGGTCGGACTTGGCGCACTCGGTCAGGAAAATCATCTTCTCCTCGGATGGGAACTCGGGCACGAGGTCCATCGGGATGCCGCACATGCCGAGATAGTTGTGCAGGAAGTCCTCGCCGGTGGAGCAGCAGGGCTTGTAGCTCTTGACGCCGACGGGCTTGCCCAGCTTGCCGAGGAACTCGTCCACCTTCTCAAACGTGTAGCCGGCGGCGCGGGCGATCGTCGTTGGCTTCGTCGTCCCGTCCGCCTGTTGGACGGGTTGCATCATCTCGTCGAAGTCGAAGCTGGTCTGCTGTCCGCGCCAGGCGACGTTGGACGACGGGGGCAGGGGGCGCTGGACCTGGCGGATGTCGAACAGCGTGATCTCTGGGGCCTTGGCGAAGAGGGTCAGCCAGAGCTGCTCGGCGTAGCGGTCCAGGTACATCATGCCGCCGGTATCGACCCAGCCGCCGCCGTTGCCGGAGGGTTTGAGGTTCTCGAAATAGCGGAAGATCAGGTAACCTAAGTACTGCTGGAGGTGCTGGTTGCCCGAGGGGTCCCGCGTCTCGGTGCCGGTGTAGAGCCCATCGAAGATCTTGGGCTCGACCTCCAGGTTGAACCCGAGTCCCTGGAAGTGCTCGTACCAGTTGGGGTACTTGATGACCATCTTGACCTTGGGATTGATTGCCTTGGCGGGATCGAGGATCAGGTCGCGCGCCGCCCGGGCGAGCAGATCGAGCCTGTACGCGGTCCAGCTCCGGTCGCCCTTGGCGCGGATGCACAGTTCGCACTTGCAGTTGGTGAAGTAGAAATCGTCGAGGATGATCTCGTCGAAGTGCCGGGCGGTGTGCTCGATGATCTCCTTGACCTTCCGCCGGTGCTCGGGATTTGTGTAGCAGAAGGTCTCGAAGCGATTCCACTCGTTGACGGTGAGGGTGATCCCGCCGGCGGTGCGGACGCCCCGGTCGGCGAAGAACTTCTTGGCCGCGTCGAGGGTCTCATCGTTGACGAGGATCAGGTCGCGATGCGTTTCCAGATAGATCTTGTCGACGTGCACTTGGCGGGTCAGCTCCGCCCAACGCGGTTCGATCCAGCCCACGTCGTTCATCTCGCGCGTCTCGTACGCGCGGGAGTAGATCGCCACTTGGAAATGCTCATAGCCCCGAGCGAAGCCGCCGGAAAGAGACAGGACCACGAAACCTACCGCCGCACAGACTCTCGCCACGCATCTGACCATGATCGGACACTCCTTTTTGCATGAAGCCGCCAAGGATTTGCGCCAGGATCATACCCGACCTGTATCGCCGATTCAATACGCGTGTGGTCGGATTACGATGGCATGTGGTGAGATTCCGCTGGGATCGTACCCCCGGCACGATCCTCCTCTGCCGCTACCCCGGAGGGTGTCTGCGGATTTCCGGGGGAGCCCTCGCAGCGTCCTATCGAGGAGTCCACCATACGCCGCCGTATGACGGCCGCACTCGCCGCGGCGTGTGTGGCACAATTGCCTTGTGAATGGCCCGCGAGGGGCTATAATGTCCAGTCCGGTGATTGGACAAGGTCGGTGTCTCTCCCGCAGGGTGTGAAGGACAACGGAGGCGCCGCTACGCAGGGATCGAGCATAGAGGTCGAGACAGATGACTGATGTGAAGAGTGGACTGAATCGTCGGCGTTTTCTGCAACTGGCATCGGGCTCTGCGGCCGCCGCGATGCTGCCAGGGGTCCCGGTGTTCGGACAGGAGCGGCAGGAGTCGCGCCCCAACTTCCTCTGGATCAGCACGGAGGACATCAGTCCGGACCTCGGCTGCTACGGGGACAAGTACGCGGTGACGCCCGCGATCGACCGGCTGGCCGCAGAGGGGGTGCGCTACGACCGGGTGTTCTCGCATGCCGGGGTCTGCGCGCCGACGCGGTCGGGGATCATCACCGGGATGTACCCGACGACGATCGGCACGCATCACATGCGCTGCCAGGGCGTCCCACCTCACGAGGTGAAGTGTTTCCCCGAGTATCTGCGGGCGGCCGGCTATTACTGCACGAACAACGTCAAGACCGACTATCAGTTCGACGCGCCGCTGACCGCGTGGGATGAGTGCAGCAACAAGGCCCACTGGAGAAATCGGCCCAAGGACCGCCCGTTCTTCGCGGTGATCAACTTCACGATCACACACGAAAGCCAGATCCGCAATCGCACCGACGCGATGCGCAAGCGACTGAACGATCTCGGCCCCGAAGAGCGGCACGATCCCGCTAAGGCGGTGCTGCCGCCGTATTATCCCGACACGCCGAAAGTGCGTGAGGACTGGGCCCAGTACTATGACATCATCACGCTCATGGACAAGCAGGTGAAGGAGGTTCTGAACCAGCTTGAGGCCGATGGCTTGGCGGAAGACACGATCGTCTGGTTTTGGGGCGACCACGGTCGCGGCCTGCCGCGGGCCAAGCGGTGGATATACGATTCCGGCACCCGGGTTCCGCTGATCATCCGCGTGCCCCAGAAGTGGCGAAAGCTCGCCCTGCCGGACGATCCGGAGGCCCTCAAGCCGGGCTCGGTGAACGACGGTCTGATTGCGTTCATCGATTTCGCGCCGACGATGCTGTCCCTGGCGGGTGTCGAGGTGCCCCGGCATCTGCAGGGCCGGGCGTTCCTGGGCGGCCAGAAGGGACGGCCACGCGACTACGTCTTCGGGGGCCGCGACCGGATGGACGAGGCCTACGATCTGATCCGGACCGTCCGCGACAAGCGGTTCCGCTACGTTCGTAACTACATGCCGCACCTCTCACGCGGGCAGGACATCAGCTACATGAACGAGATGCCCACCATGCAAGAGATGCGCCGGCTCCACGCCGAGGGCAAGCTCCAGGGGCCCCAGACGCAGTACTTCGAGCCGACCAAGCCCGTCGAGGAACTCTACGACACGACGGTCGATCCGCACGAGGTCAACAACCTGGCGGACGACCCGAACTACAAGGACGCGCTGGAGCGGATGCGCAAGGTGCACCTCGAGTGGTGTCGCGAGACGCGGGATATCGGCTTGATCCCTGAGCCGCTCTTCGACGAGATGAAGCGCCCGGACGGCCAGTTCGAAAGGACCGCCAACCCCGTGTTCATCCGGGAGTCCGGCGCGACGGTGACCATTGCGTGCTCGACCGAGGGCGCCTCCATCGTTTGGCGGACGCGGGGTGATCCGCAGAACCCGGTCGGGTGGGAGTTGTACGTGAAGGCTGTGCCGGTCAAGCCGGGGGAGGTCCTGTACGCGAAGGCCTGCCGGATCGGGTTCCGCGACAGCGGCGTTGCCTCGTTCAAGTTGGGCGATCCCGTCGTGAGCCGGCCGGCGCCGACGCAGACTGATTGCTGGGAGGATCGACCGGACCTGGCGAGTCTCCGCCAGCGGCTGGCGAAGGTGAAGGAATCGGACTACGAAGGACCGAACGCGACGAGTTCGTATCTGGACTATCTGAAGGACTCCAAGCCCGCCGTCCGGTACTGGGCGGTTGTCGGACTACACGCCTCGACGAAATACCCGGTCGATCTGGGCTTGGCCAGGCCGGCGGTAACGACGATGTTGAACGACCCCTCGATGGTTGTGCGGATCGCGGCGGCGCATGCACTGTGCGACTGGGGCGAGGAGCGGATCGCGCTGCCGGTCCTCGTGGAAGGTCTCAAGCATCCGACGGACAAGACGCGGATGTTCGCGATGGTCGCGCTGGACAAGATCGGGGAGAAGGCCCGGCCGGCCCTGCCGCAGATCCAGGCGGCTATCAAGGACCCCGACGCCTACGTTACGCGGGTGGCCAGGAACGTCGTGGCGCAGCTCCAGTGAGGCGATGTCCGGCAGCGGACGCTCTGGATAGGAGAGGCCATGTCGTATCGGCCGATGGGTATCGTCACGTGCGCCGTGTTGGGGTATTTCCTGTGCGTGAGCCCGCCGCTCGGTTTGCAGGCGGGGGAAGCCGGGGCGGACTGGCCGACCCTGCACAGGGACTACCAGCGGAGCGGCTTCGCCCCTGAAGGGATCGCCGGACCATTCGAACGCAAGTGGTACCGGGACTTCCACGAGGAGATGGTCGCCACGCGTGTGGAGGCGATCATCGCGGAGAATCTGTGCTTCGTCGGGACGTTTGGCGGGCACATGTACGCGCTGGACGTCGCGGACGGGCGAACGCAATGGGTCTTCGACGCGGCCGGACCGATCGGGGCCTCGCCCTGCTATGATGCTGGCCGGCTCTACTTCGGGGCCGACGAGGGTTTCGCGACGGGACACCTATACTGCCTGGACTGCCGCGACGGTTCCCTCGTGTGGAAGTACAATGCCGGGGCGGGGATCTGGGTCGCGCCGGCTTGCGACGGCGAGAGAGTCTACTTCGGCGACCGGGCGGGCGTGTTTCACGCCGTCAGTGCGAGGACCGGGCAGCGAGAATGGACGCTCCCGACCGGAGGCATGATCCTCAAGCCGGCGTCATTCTCGCTGGATGGACAAAGGATTGTCTTCGGGTCGGAGGACATGCACGTGTACTGCCTCGGTCCCGCGGGCAAGCTTCTGTGGAAATCACGCAAACTGGAGGGCCTGTCTCTGCGTGACCAGGCGCCAACCATCTGGCAGGAACTGGTGATCGTTCGGACCAATCCCGCGGACTCCTTCCACACGGTGCTCGACCGCAATGGCGAGTTGCTCGAACAGATCCAACGGTTGATCCCAATGGACAGCGAGGACGAGGTCCTGCTGGACAAGTGGAGCGACCTGGTTCTGCGTCCCCGGCCGCATCGCCGGCAGGCGGAGCAGGACGGCGTCGTGGAGTATCTCCGCGAGCATCCGCACGATCAGTGCTTCTATGCCTTCGATCTGCAGGATGGATCCGAGCCCTGGATCGCCCCAGTCCTCTACACCGCCGGGCTGCACAATCCGCCCACGCCGCCCACGTTCAATCCCGCTACAGGCGATCTCTACACGTACTGCCGCTCGGCGATGACGTACTACCTCCGCGGCGTTCGCCGGTACAACGCGCTGGGCCGCCTCGATCGTCGGACGGGTCGGTTCGATCTCTACTGGCCTTCGACCGATAACGAGCGGAACTGGTATGCCTTCCCCATGATCGGCGACGAGACGCAGGCGCTATCCATGATGGGTGGGGTCTTGATCGGGAATCATCAGGGCGTACTGGCGGGACTGGATCTGGGCTCGCTGCGGGCGTTCGATATCCAGCCGACGCGGGACATGTACGGCGGCATCTTCGGCCCCGCAGCGGTAGAGGGCGGTTTCGAGCGCGCCGCCCGGCTGGCACTGGATGGATACCTCGTGGGCATGCCGAACGAGTGGCATGGTCCCGATCGGTCGATCTGCGCGATTGCCGGCGGGCGCATGTTCTGGGTCGTGGGTTCGCAGGTGGTCTGCGTCGGCGGCCCGGCTATTCCGCCCGGTCCCGGCGCGGGCACGCGTCCGCCCGCGTTGAAGAAGAGCGGTCTGCCCTGGTGCGTGGCAGGGGGCAACGTGGCCAGCCGGGGAGCAGGCACATTCGACAAGTCGTTGGAAAGGATCGTGTTGCATGCCGAGGAGTGCCGACAGTACCTGAGTGTCCCAGCCGTGGATGGGGGCGATTCGGAACTCGCACGCACGCTGCGAGGGAAGCTCGACGCGACGGTCCAGGAACTGGTGACCGGCTGGCCGTGGGCACCGCTGCTTGTCGAGCTGGGCATCAGCGGCGAGGAACGGCACTTCTGGCGGTCGGCCCAGACGATGCAGATCGTCTCAATGGCATTGCCCTACCTGAGTCTGCCCCTACGAGACAAGGCAGTGGCCTTTCTGGACGGACTGTGGGAAGCGGGCGTGCCTTTTGACGTACCGGTTCACTTCCACGAAGGGACTCGACGTGAACCCTATAACCTCGGGCCGGGCATGAGAGCCTATGCAGCGGGCACGATCAAGTACGACGCGGGTATCGAGGACCTGTACGCGGTCTGGGCGTATGCTCATCACGCGGACCGTTGGGACAAGGTCTTGGATAGAGAGGACCTTGTCCATGAGATCTTCCGGGCTTTCGACAAGGGGCCGGTCTCCTTCGACCACAGTGGCACGCAGGACGAGGCCGAGCACCTGAACGAACAGATCGCAGGCGTGCTCGTGGCCGCACGGGTCTTCGAGCGGGCCGGGAGACGACAGGAGGCGGAGCAGGCCCTTGCGCGACTGGCGGAGATGGCAACCCAGCGCGTGCATCACGAGCGGGCCGATACGTGGCTGATCCGGCCCACACATGTGGCGAGCAAGGGACTGCACCAGGCGAAGGTGCCTCGTTACGTCGGTTTGGTCCCGGAGCTGGGCCTCATGCTGAAAGAGCATGCCGGTGCGCCACTCGAACGTAACGTGCGGGCGCTGATGCAGGGGCTACCCCTGTGGTACCAGGCCTGGGGCGAACGGATGATCGGCGGTGAGAACTATATCTCCCCGCCTCATCTCGCTCGCGGTATCTTCGTGGCTCTGGCCGAGGGGTGCGGCGCCGCGCCGGGGGAACTGGCCGCGAAACTCGACCAGCCCTGGTGCAAAGCGGATCTGTACTATATCGAGAAGCTGACGGCGATTCTCCGCCGGATGAACGCCGGTGGGGTGGATACAGCAACTCAGCCCTGAAGGGAGCAAGGAGTACCTATGCACGCGCGAATGCGGCTGTTGGGTGTGTGTGTCGGCTTGGCGATCATGTGGCCTCTGATTGCGGAGGGAGGGACGGAGAATCTGGTCGCGAATTCTGAGTTCAGGACGACGGCCGGGCAGGCCGAACCGCAGGGCTGGTCCGTGTGGAAGCCCGGGTGGAGCCGGGCGGCTTGCCACGTGCGCGCGACGGACGGTGGATTGCTGATTGAGTCGGGTGGCGATCCCTACGCCGTCGGTGGCGTTCTTCAGGAGGTCAAGGGCATTCGGCCCGGCCAAGCCTATCGGGTCTCCGCAACTTGTGAGCTGCGCGGGATCGAAGCGCCGTTCCGCTCGGTCCTCGTCCGCGTGAACTGGCGCAAAGGGGGCAGGCTGACCCACCCGGCCGGCATGCTTGTTCGCGGACCGACGGTGGACGGTGACATCGGTCGATTCTCGGACGTGCTGATCGCGCCGGAAGGGGCGGAAACCGCGCAGATCGTGCTGGAAGTGAAGTGGCCGGGCCGAGGTTCGGTGCTGTGGAAGCAGGTCAACATTCAGGCAGCCGGCAATCCGGGGCCCCGGAAGGTGAAACTGGGGACGGTGTACCTGCGTCCCAGGCAGAGCACGTTCGAGGACAATCTGAAGCTCTGGTGCGAGCAGATCGACGCGGCGGGGAAACTCGGGCTGGATATCGTTTGTCTCGGTGAGACCATCACGCGGGTGGGAACGAATGTCTCGCTGGCGCAGGCGGCTCACGCGATCCCTGGGCCGGTGAGCCAGCGGCTCGGCGAGGCCGCCCAGAGGAACCGGATCTGGGTGGTGGCCGGTTTGACGGAACGGGACGGCGAGATCGTCTACAACACCGCGGTCCTGCTCGACCGGCAAGGGCGGGTTGCGGGCAAGTATCGCAAGATTCATCTGCCGCGCGAGGAATGGAAGCAGGGTGTCCGTCCGGGCGGCGAATACCCCGTCTTCGACACGGACTTTGGACGCGTGGCGATTCAGATTTGCTACGACTGGTTCTTCCCCGAGCCGACCGCGATCTTGGCGATGAAGGGGGCCGAGGTGATCCTCTCGCCCACCTGGGGCAACACCCTGCCTGACGCCGAAGGAATGGTCAATGGGGAGACGGTCTTTCGGGTCCGCGCACGCGACAACGGCGTCTACATGGTGCCTTCCGTCTATGACGGCAGCAGTCTCGTGATCGATCCCATGGGGCGCATCCGGGCCTCGAACGCCGGCCAGACCGGCCTCTTCTGGGCGGAAGTGGACCTGAACAAGCGGGAGGCTCTCGACTGGGTTGGCTACTGGCGTTCCATCGGCCCGCGCGACCGCATGCCGGAGACCTACGACCCGTTGGGCGACACCTGTCTGAACCCGGAGGGCGGTAATCCCTAAGAAGAGCCCTTCGCAGCAGAGGGCCCGTCCCTCCTATTCCTCCCATAGGTCCTACGCCTGTTCGTGGGGTGTACGTTTCCGGAACGCCGCGGTGTAGATGGACCGACCTTCCTTCACGTACTTCCGCTCGTAGTTGGTGCCGGTAAGTTCCCCCTCGCGGGCGCCGGCGGGGCACTCGAACTCGATCGGCTCGAGTCCGTCGCGGCAGGCGGCGGTCACCTCCTGAATCTGGCGGAAATAGTCTTCGTGATCGGTGGCGACGCGGATCTCGCCGCCCGGCTTGAGACAGCGAATTACCAGATCGAGATTCGAGTTCTGCAGCAGCCGTCGCTTGTGGTGGCGCTTCTTCGGCCAAGGGTCCGGGAAGTAGATGTGAAAACAGTCCACGGATTCTCCCGGCACGAAATCACGCAGAAACGTCGCGGCGTCCGCGCGAAGGAGGCGGACGTTGGTTAGTCCGCGACGTCCGATCCGGTCCACGGCGTAGCGATAGTACTTGGCGGCCCATTCGATCCCGAGGAAATCCACCTCGGGGTGTGCCTGTGCCTGGTGCACGAGGAACGCGCCCTTGCCCGAGCCGACCTCGACATGCACGACGGCCCGACGTCCGAAAACCTGGGCAAAGTCAACCCGGCCCGGCAAATTCTCCAGGCTTAACACCACCTGGGCATACTCTTGCGGTTTCCTTCTCATTCTCCCGCGCCATCCTGGATTCCCGATTTTCCGTGTGTGATTGTTGATTATCCGCATCAGCAATCGACGGCCCGCCATCATACCGCATCGACGGCCCATTTTCCAAAAGCGCGTTACTAAAGTGGCGCCGAATGGCACACGATGATTGAGGATGTGCAGGGCGCCGGTCGCGACCAAGGCGGTCGGGGACCCGAACTCTTCTTGTGGGTCCGGCGTATTCCTCTCTGAGTGGGATCGCTAAGCCCGGAAAGGACATCGTTGGGATGATGCTGCAAATGGTCAGGGCGAAGCGGAGACAGGTTCTTGTCGACATCAATACCCAGAGGGATTTCTTCCTGGCGGATGGAACGGTGTGCATCCGCAATCATCGTCGCGTGCTGGCACACGTGCGACGCCTGATGGCGTGGGCTCGATCGCGCGACATTCCCATCATTTCCACCTGCGAGGTCTACCCCAACACGAACGGTCACAATGGCGACCCGCGCTACTGCATCGATGGGACGGACGGACAGTTGAAAATCCCCTACACGCTGGTGGGGAGTCGGATCAGCTTCGCGGCCGACGGGAGCACGGACCTGCCCCGCGACATGCTCCGGCGGTACCAGCAGGTGATCTTCCACAAGCGTTGCGTCGATCCGTTCGATGAGCCGCGAATCGATCGGGTGCTCAGCGAGGTCTGCGCCGCGGAGTTCATCGTGATGGGGGCCTCGGCCGAGGGGGCGGTCAAAGCCGCAGTCCTCGGGCTGCTCCAGCGGGACAAGCGCGTCAGCGTCGTGATCGACGCGGTCGGCTATCACGACAATCGCGAGGCGAAGATGGCCTTCCGCAAGATGGAGGCCAAGGGCGCCAAGCTGATCGAGACGCGCCGCCTCGCGGGCATCTCCCACTTGCGTGTGGTCGGCATATGCCACTGCGAGAGCTGCCAGCGGATGCTGCAGAAGGCGACCGTCGGCGCGCCGGAAGAGGTTTAGGACGGGCGCAGACCGGATCGGTCCCGTCTGTCCGATGAGCTGGATCGGACCTATGGGACCTATGGGACCTATGCGACGCATCGGACCCATAGAACGAATCCGCAGCAAGTCTTTTCGCAGCGCGCAGAGCCTCTCTTCCATCCTCCCGCCATCACATTGACAGGGCTGCGCCACCGAAATATAGTGTCCTTGACACGGCCCCCGATGTGCCGTGGATGGATCGCTCGGTCATTCGATGGAAGGAAGAGAGAATGAAGCATCCCGGTATCACTTTCACGCCGCAGAGAGATTCCCGGGTCTGGCCTGCATGGACCTCGCTCCTTGTCGCTCTCGTGTTGGGCACGTGCATGAGCCTCAGCGCAGCGGGCGAGCCCGACTTCGTGATCGACGCCAACTACCCCGGCGGCAACATCGTCGTCGAGCGGATCGAAGGCGACACGGTCCACCTTCGTCCCGACCTGCGCGACACAGAGGGCTGGTGGTTCTACTGGAGCTTTCGCGTCCGCGGTGCGCAAAGCCGGTCCCTGATGTTCGTTTTCAGTGGCCCAAATCCGATTGGTGCACGCGGGCCCGCCGTGAGCACCGACGCCGGACGAACCTGGTCTTGGCTGGGCGCCGAAGCGACAGAAGGGGGATCGTTCAGATATGACTTTCCTGAAGACGACGCGGAGGTACGGTTTGGTTTTGCCATGCCTTATCTTGAGGAGAATCTGAAGGAGTTCCTCGCGGAGTACCAGGGCAGCCCGCACCTGTCGCTGCAACCCCTCTGCAAGACGAGCCACGGACGCCTCGTGGAGCGCCTGCACGTTGGCAGGCTCGACGGTGCTCCTCGTTACCGAGTCCTCCTGACGGCCCGCCACCACGCGTGCGAGATGATGGCGAACTACGT
>ENA-OSEO01005878-OSEO01005878.1-sediment-metagenome-genome-assembly--contig:-NODE-5878-length-11427-cov-3.573921_pt1 | contig 11427 bp, 6 predicted proteins | sample MGYA00237883_ERZ534232 | MGnify/ENA metagenome assembly ERZ534232
CAAGTCTAATGGCGGCGCTTCAGCGTGAGGCGGATCAAATCAGCCAGATCTATTCGGAGCTGGAAGTCCGGATGGGCGAACTTGTCCAGGAATGGCTGGAGGAGATTGACCCAACACTGCCTGTCATCCTCACAGCGCATATGTCGGTGCAGGGCGCGAAATTTGGAGGGGAGCGCAGTGTAATGCTGGGCAATGACCTGGTATTGTCGGGTGGGTTAGTGCGAGATCCGCGTCTGGATTATGTCGCGCTGGGGCATATCCACAAAGCCCAGAACCTGAACGAAGACAATCACCCTCCGGTGATCTATCCGGGCTCGATTGAGCGGGTTGATTTTGGCGAAGCGGAGGATGAAAAATACTTTGTGATTGCCGAAGTGGAAAAAGGACACACGACGGTTGTGTGGCATAAATTGGCAGGACGCCCCTTTATTGACCGCAGCGTGACGGTTGATTCGCCGGATAACACGCTGGAGCAGATGATTTCCGGGTTGCCCTCTCGCGAAAACCTGCGCGACGCGATAGTTCGCCTTATTGTTTTGTACCCACGAATCTGGGAAGCCAGCCTGGATGAAAAGGGCATTCGTCAATACGCCGAAGAGGCTTTTGAATTTCACCTGGTGCGCCGCCCCCAGATGGACGCTCGCATCCGGCTCCCCAATGATCAGGCCATCAGCACAATGAACCATCTGGAGCTTTTGGATATCTACTGGCGGTCGGTCAATCTTGAAAAGGAAGAAAAGGAAGACCTTCAAAAATCTGCCGGTGAGATCATGGCTGAAATTCGGGGGACTTGAGGATGTTTGCGGAAAAAATTCCGGGCCTTTCCCCGCGCATGCTTTCCGTCTAAAGGGGTTACTAACAAGGATTTTTTGCTGGTATGACATCGAGCATTGGGTTTCAGATCGTTCTGGTATTGCTTTTGATTTTGATCAATGGCGTATTTGCCATGTATGAACTCGCCATGGTTTCGTCGCGCAAGATCCGGCTCCAACAGCGCGCGGAAGACGGCGATAAATCCGCCAAAGCGGCGCTGGAGCTGATCAGGCATCCTAACCGTCTGCTTTCTACAGTTCAGATTGGGATCACGCTGGTGGGGATTTTCTCCGGCGCGCTGGGTGGCGCGACATTGGCAAGGTATCTGACCCCACTGATCGCGAAAATACCACTGCTGACGCCATACAGCGAAGGGATCGCGCTGGTGCTGGTGGTATTAACGATCACCTATCTCTCTCTGGTGGTTGGGGAATTGATCCCCAAACGGCTGGCCCTCAGCGCCCCCGAGAATATCGCGGCGGCGCTCGCAATCCCGATGAGTTGGCTTGCAAAATTGGCATTGCCAATTGTCTGGCTGCTCAGTATATCGACCGACCTGGGAGTCCGGCTGCTTGGTGTCAGGCCAACCAAAGAACCACCCATCACGGAAGAAGAGATCAAGCTCCTTATCGAACAGGGAACGCAAGTGGGGGTGTTCGAAGAAGCGGAACAGGATATTGTCCAGAGTGTTTTTCGCCTGGGAGATCGAAGGGTTGACCAGATCATGACACCTCATACCGAGATTGTATGGCTTGACCTGGATGATCCGGTGGAGGAGAACATTCAAAAAGCGCTGGATACCCGTTTCACGCGCTTCCCGGTTGGTCAGGGCAGCCTGGATAATGTGCAGGGAATTCTGCTGTCAAAAGACCTCTTTGTTGAACGCATGAAAGGGAACGATATTGACTTGAAATCCATGCTGCATGCCCCCCTGTATGTGCCGGAGAGTATGCCGGCGCTTAATGCGCTGGAGGAAATCCGAAACTCTGGTTTGCTGATCGCGATGGTTGTGGATGAGTTTGGCGGAATTTTGGGCATGGTGACTCTGCTGGATATCCTTAAAGCCATTGTGGGGGAAATACCCCGGCAAGGGTCGGAGCAGGAACCGCTTATCACTCAGCGGGTTGATGGGAGCTGGCTGGTAGACGGGCTGATCCAGGTGGATGAATTGAAAGAAGTCCTGAATATTGATATGCTGCCTGAAGAGGCGCGGGTTGGTTACCAGACCCTGGGTGGGTTGATGATGAGCCGGTTAGGAGATATCCCCGCTGCCGGGCAGTATTTTGATTGGGAAGGTTTCCGCTTTGAAGTGGTGGATATGGACAGTAGAAGAGTGGATAAGGTGATGATTATCCCGGACGGTTTATTGAAAGAGAATGAAAAGAAAACCCGGAGAGAAAAAGGTGAGAAGGAATGATCCCACGAAAATTGCGCCTATCAGGATTCTTATCGTATCTTGAGCCGGTTGAGATCGATTTCACCCGGTTTGATTTGGCCTGTATTTCCGGAGCGAATGGCGCGGGTAAATCCTCTTTGCTGGACGCGATCACCTGGGTTTTGTTTGGACAGGCCCGCCGCCGGGATGAATCGCTTATTAACAGCTACGCGGACGCGGCTGATGTTTCTCTGGATTTTGAATACGAAGATGGCGCCTACCGGGTGCAGCGCACCAACCAGCGCGGGAAAAGCTCGGTTCTGGAATTCTACACCCAAAACCAGGATGGAAACTGGCGCCCGCTTACAGAACATTCCCTGAGAGAAACCGAAGCGCGTATTCAGCAGACCCTCTCGATGGATTATGACACTTTTATCAACGCTTCATTTTTCTTGCAAGGCAAGGCTGACCAATTTTCCCAACAGCGGCCGGGGGATCGCAAGCGCATTCTTTCAAGCATTTTAGGGCTGGAAATCTGGGAAACATACCGTGAAGGGGCTGCCGCCAGACGCAAAAAACTTGAAAACGACCTGACTGGTCTTGAAAGTGTCCTGGATGAAATTGAAAGCGAGCTGCTTCAAGAGGATGAACGCCGGCAGCGGCTGCAATCTCTGCAGGAAACATTAAAGCAGTTATCAGCGGTGCGGCAGGCCAAAGAAAACGCCCTTGAGCAGCAGCGCCGGTTGATGGCCTCCTTTGAAGAGCAGCGCCGGATGGTGGAAGTTCTCGCCAGGCAGGTTGAAGGGTCGCGCCAGCGGGTTGAGCAGCGCGCAGCAGACCTGGAAGCCAGACAGCAGGAGTACCGGCAATACCAGGCTCAGCTTGATTCAGCGCAGGAAATTGAAGCGGATTATGAACAATGGAAAAGCGCGCAGCGCGATCTGGAACATTGGAATGAGATTGCCGGTCAATTCCGCGAGCAGGAAACCCTGCGTTCAGCTCCGCTGATCGAAATAGAGCGCGAGCGCTCTCGCCTGGAACAGGAACAGGAGACGCTTGAGATCAGGAAAAAGAAAATTTTGGAGCTGGAACAGCAGCTCCCGGAACTTGAAATTCATCTCCGCGAACAATCACAACACATCGCGGATATCGTGGAAAAACTAGCCAGACAGACAGCTCTGGAAGAGGAGATGAAATCTCTGCAACAACAGCAAGCGGACCTCACCGCGGATAAACAGCGCCTGCGGCTGGAGATGAACGAGTTGCGGGAGCGGATTGAACGGCTGGAGCACACAGAGGGAGCCGCTTGCCCGCTTTGCGGACAACCGCTGGAGCAGGATGATCGTCTTGGTTTGATCCGGCAGTTGGAGGCCGAAGGCCAGGAAAAAGGGGATCGCTTCCGTAAGAATCAGGAACTGGCGCGGGAGGGAACCCAACGTTTTCAGGAGATCGAGAACGAGCTCAGTGATTTAAAAAAGGAAGACGCGAAACTCCGCCAGCACCAGCGTCAGCTGGACCAGCTGGAATCTGGGAAGCAGCATATCCAGGATGAGCTAGCCCACTGGCAGGCAGTTGAAGAAAAACGCTATTTAGAGGTGGCCCAGATCTTGGAGCAGGAAGCGTTTGCGTTGGAAGCACGCGGGAAGCTTGAAAAAATTGATCTTGCTCTGAAAGAGATCGGCTATGACGCGGCAGCCCATGACGCCGCCCGGACGCAGGAACAGGCACAGCGCGACAGCCAGGAGCGCTTCCGGAAGCTGGAAATCGCGCGGGCCTCGCTGACACCGTTGGGGCGGGAAATTGAAAGCCTAAAACTTCAACTGGCTGACGCTGAGAGTGAAGCGCGGAAATCGGAAGAAGAACACCGGTTGGCCGCAGAGAAATACCAGAAAGCCATGGAAGGGCTTCCGGATATCCGCCAGGTCGAAACCGAGTTGTTTCAGGTTCAGGAGGAAGAAAACCAGGTCCGCATGCAGGTTGGCGGCGCGATCCAGTCGGTGGAAGTTTTGAAAACACTCCAGGATCGAAAAAAGGAACTGGCCCAACAGCGTGATGAGATCATGGTTAAGATCACCCGTCTCAAAACCCTGGAGCGCGCTTTTGGCAAGGACGGCGTGCCGGCCTTGCTGATTGAACAAGCCCTGCCCGAGATCGAATCGCATGCCAATGAAATTCTGGACCGTCTCAGCGCCGGGAACATGTCCGTCCGGTTTGTGACCCAGAAGGATTACAAAGACAAGAAACGGGATGATAAGCGCGAGACACTCGAAATTGAGATCAATGACGCCGCCGGTGCCCGGGCCTATGAACTGTTTTCGGGGGGTGAAGCCTTTCGGGTCAATTTTGCCATCCGGCTGGCTTTGTCGCGGGTATTGGCCCGCCGCGCGGGTGCCAGGCTGCAAACCCTGGTGATTGACGAGGGTTTTGGCAGCCAAGACGCGGTAGGCCGCCAGCGACTGGTGGAAGCGATCAATCTGGTGCGCCCTGACTTTAAGAAGATCCTGGTCATCACTCACCTGGAAGAATTGAAAGACGTGTTCCCGGCACGGGTTGAGGTTGAGAAAAGCGGACGGGGTTCGCGGGTCAGTGTGCTGGTATGAGCCCGGTTAACGCTCGTCTGGGTTTGCAGCAGCGTGTGCTGCCGGAGTACCGGGTGCCATTCTTCGATCTGCTGGCTGGTAGTTTCACCGGGGGCATGAGCCTTTTCGCGGGCTTGCCACGCCCGGAAGAATCTATCGCGCTGGGCGATCTCCGTTTGGCACAAACCTGGAAGGCAAACAACCTCCATCTGTTTGACGGAAAATATTACCTGTGCTGGCAGACCAGCCTGCTGGATTGGCTGGACACCTGGCAGCCTGATGTGTTGATCCTGGAAGCGAACCCTCGATACCTGCATTCTCGGGCGGCAGTACGCTGGATGCATCGCAGGGCCAGGCCGGTACTGGGGTGGGGACTTGGCGCGTCACCCGCGCGTGGGGTTGGCGCCGCGGCGCGTTCCTGGCTCAGACGTAGTTTTCTGGCTCAGTTTGACGCCATGATCACCTACAGCGCCAAAGGCGCCGCGGAATACAGGGCTTGTGGTTTCCCGGAAGACCGTATTTTTGTCGCGCCTAATGCCGTAGCTCCTAAACCTCTCCAGCCGGCGCCGGCTCGACCTGATTTATTTAACGCGGGCAAAGCAGTAGTTTTGTTTGTGGGGCGTTTGCAGGCCCGCAAGCGGTTGGATCTCTTGTTTAAAGCCTGCGCGCTTTTGCCGGAACATCTTCAACCACAGGTATGGGTAGTGGGAGATGGTCCTGCCAGAGACGAAATCGAACTACTGGCAAAAGAGATCTATCCGGCGGCGGCATTTTTTGGCGCGCTGCACGGCGAAGCGCTTGCCCCTTATTTTGAAGACGCGGACTTGTTTGTTTTACCCGGGACGGGCGGCCTGGCGGTTCAGCAGGCCATGTCTTTTGGCCTGCCGGTTTTGGTCGCAGAGGCGGATGGCACCCAGGTGGACCTGGTGCGCCCAGAAAACGGCTGGTGCGTGGAGCCCGGCAACCTCTCAGGCCTGGTGAAGACGCTTGAGGAAGCTTTGAGTGATGTCGGACGGCTGCGCCGGATGGGTGAGCGGTCCTATCAAATTGTTTCGCAGCAGATCAACCTTGAAAAGATGGTGGAAGTCTTTGAAGAAGCAGTCCGGTCTGTGTGGAGAGAAAACTGATGCGGATATTGCTGGTTGCTGACGGGAGAAGCCCGATCACGAATCGCTGGATCAAGGGGTTGAACGCGCTTCAGTATGAAGTTGTTTTGGTCTCTACTTTCCTCTGCGAGCAGCCGCCCGGGGTCGAAACCCTGTATGTGCTGCCGCTGGCATTTTCGAGTCTGGCGGGCAGCCAGGTAAACCAAAAGACAGCCGAAAGCCAGGCCAGTACCCGCGGATTGCGGGGCAGTGTTTTCCGTTTTCGGTCCTTTTTTCAGTGGGGGAGGTATTGGTTTGGCCCACTTACTGTCCGTTATTACGCTTCGCGCTTTCGCAGAATTGTGGAGGCTGAAGCCCCGGATTTGATTCACGCTTTGCGGATTCCCTTTGAAGGAATGCTGGCGGCAACCGCTCCACAGGGTGTGCCGGTTCTGGCATCTATCTGGGGAAATGACCTTACCCTTCACGCGGTGGGCTCACCGCGGATGCGGCGGTGGACAGAACGGGTTATGAACCGGTTGGATGGGCTGATGGCAGACGCTCAACGGGATATTCGTCTGGCTCAGCAATGGGGTTACCTTGCCGATAAGCCTTCCCTGGTAGTTCCCGGTTCTGGTGGGATCGATCTGGATGAGATTGAGCGCGCTGAGACGTCTATGGCCGGGCTTGAGAAGTATGGTATTTCAGCGGACCAGCCTTTTGTGGTTAATCCGCGAGGATTCCGTCCAGGCAGCGTGCGCAACGATGTGTTTTTTCAGTCAATCCCCTTGATTTTAGAGCGTCACCCGGAGGTAAAGTTCATCTGTCTGGCAATGCAAGGTCAGGAAGAAGCCAATCGCTGGGTGCAGCAATTCAAAATCGGATCACAGGTGCGGTTGCTGCCGTATTTGTCTCAATCTGAATTATGGCAGCTCTTTCGAAACGCAAAGGCTTCGGTATCCATCAGCTCGCATGATGGGACACCGAATTCTCTCCTGGAAGCGATGGCCTGCGAATGTTTCCCGATTGTGGGGGATATTGAATCCCTGCGCGAATGGATTACTCCGGGGGTAAATGGTCTGCTGGTGGAGCCGGGAAAGCCGCAGGATGTGGCTGAGGCGGTTATTCTAGCCCTGAACAATGAAGCGTTACGCCAAAAGGCAGCGGCAGAAAACAGAAAGCTCATTGAGGAACGTTGCGAAGTTAACCTCGTCCGCGGCCAGATCGAAGTTTTTTACGACAGCGTATTAAATAAATAACGGCTGCCCATCAGCAGCCGCTTTTGCAGGGTTTGAATAGTCTCTTACCACCAGATTCTGAACCAGCTTTCAGATTGGGTACTGGTTCCCGAATAGTCAACCTTCACATCCACATTCACTACCTGTTTTACAGGGATATTGCCGACATTGAATTCAAAAATACTGATCCCATTTTCATCTGTGGCAGGCGCGCGGTAAGCATCTCCCAACTCGCCGGGTTTGTGAATGTTGATGGTGATCATAGCCCCTTGAACAGGCTTCAGGTTTTTGTCCCGCACCACCACGAAAACCTGCTGGGAACTGTTGGCTGGGATGAGCGCTTTGGAGACAAATGTGTTGGCTTTGACTTCGGGAATGGAAGAGAGAATGATGTTTCGCCCAGTGGTGTCCAAACCATTAGAACCAACCCTCAGGTTATAGTAAATCTGCCCCAAATTGGATACGCCGATCTTTTGCCCGGCAGGCAGTTCAGGGCGCCATTCCAGCCGCGCGTTTTCAAAATATTGCACAATACGCCCATTCTGTTCGATCAGATTAGAGATTGGATCGCCAAGGTATTTGGCGCCATTGTGGGCTTCATAGAACCGCAGGAAATCATAGCAAACTTGCTTGCCGGTGGCGGCAGAAGTCCGGCAGGCTGTACTCATCGTGTTCAACGGGGTGGCGGCTGCGTTTTCGTCGTAGAGTAATTTGCCAAGCGGCGCAATCTTTACAGAAGGACCATCTTTGCCGGACGTAATATCCAGCCGCATATGCTGGAAGTATTGAGTCCTTTGACCATCATTCTCATCGGTGAATTCTTCGGTGATCGGGAAACCAAACAGCAGCATGGCATCTTCCACGCTTTGATAGTACTCCAGAATAACACCCGTTATGGAATGCCCAGTCTCTTCAAAGTAAAGCACATCCGTCGACTGCGCTTTGACAGGGCTGGACAGTACCACAGACAGGGTAAAGACAAGGGTTATTCCAATCAGTGTAAGTTTTTTGATCTCCCGCATAATCCAATTATAATGGATTATTGATGAGGATACAACTAATATTTTTTTAATGTTTTAGAAAAATTCCATTTTCAGGCAGCCAAAAGATACATAAGGATCCTTTTGTTAGAAAAGTATATGCATTTTTAGATAGGTCTTGTCAACAATTCTTGTAGGGAATATAATATCTCTTCGAAAGATGATGCGGATTCGATGAAAATTTAATCCGTGAGAGGTGTTTTATGCCAATTTATACATATCGATGCGAAAGTTGCGGTTTTCAGTTCGAGAAGAAACAAAAGTTTTCAGATCCAGCATTAACACGATGTCCTGAGTGTGAGAAAAAAGAGCTGCGAAAAGTGTACACTCCGGTCGGAATTGTCTTTAAGGGTTCCGGGTTTTATGCCACCGATAACCGCTCGCCCTCAGGAGCCAGCCGGTCTGCCAGTGGATATGCTGACGATAAATCTGCTTCACCGGCCAGCAGCGCGGAAAGTAAAGACTCCGCCGCGTCAACTTCTAGCTCCGCTTCTTCATCAACTTCGACTGATAACCCCACCTCATCCGCAAAGAGCAAGCAGAACGATTAGCCCCTGACAGATCTCAACAATTCGACAAGTGCCAATACCCGGTTCGCGACCGGGTATTGCTTTTAAATTCATTTGTCTGTTCATTGGATTCTTTAACAAATGACTCGCAGCCCATGGCGCGATTTTTTAAGATTAAAAAATGGGAGACTCTTTATACCGGCATGCTATAATGACTTTAGTTTGAGGGATAATAAATGAAACATCAATAAAGTCAGGATGGGTTTATGTCATTTGTTCACCTGCACGTGCATTCGCAATATTCATTGCTGGATGGCTTCAGCAGCATTAAAAAACTGGTCTCGCGGACGAAAGAAATGAATATGCCCGCGGTGGCCCTGACAGATCACGGAACCATGTTCGGGGTGATCGAGTTTTTTAATGCCGCCAAAAAAGCAGGAGTGAAGCCGGTGATTGGACTGGAAGCATACCTCGCTCCGCGCAGGATGACAGACCGCGACCCGCAGTATGACAAAAAAGCCTTCCACCTGTTATTGCTGGCAGAGAATGATGTTGGTTACCAGAACCTGCTTCAGATTGCCAGCGCTTCGCAGCTGGAAGGTTTCTATTACAAACCCAGGATTGATCATGAATACCTGGCGGCGCATTCGGAAGGATTGATTTGTACTTCCTCCTGTATGGCCGGAGAAATTCCCCAGACCATCCTCACCAAAGGCCCGGAATATGCCAGAGAAAAACTGGATTGGTACTACCAGGTATTTGGCCCGAACAACTTTTTCCTGGAACTGCAGAAGCACAATATTAAAGAACTGGACCAGATCAATAAGGCTTTGCTGGAGCTGGGCAGGCAGTACAATTCGCGTTTCATCGCCACCAATGACGCCCATTATGTGGATAAGGCCGACGCGAAATATCAGGATATCTTGCTGGCGATACAAACCGGTTCGTTGATCACAGACCCCAACCGGTTCAAAATGACGGACGATTCATACTACCTGCGCTCTCCGGAGGAAATGACCGCGCTGTTTGCAGAAGTTCCCGAAGCGATCAGCAACACGCTTTTAATCGCGGAGCGATGCAATGTGGATTTGACTCCGAACGGCTATCATTTGCCGATCTTTGATGTGCCGCAGGGCTATACCGCCGAGACTTACCTCCGCGAGCTTTGTGAAAAAGGCCTGCTGGAACGCTATGGCTCACATGCTGAAGATGAAGAAGTGCGCCAGCGCCTGGATTATGAGCTGGGGGTTATCCACAGGATGGAGTTTGATGCTTACTTCCTGATCGTGTGGGACCTGTGCGAATACGCAAACAGTCTTAACATCTGGTACAACGCCCGTGGATCGGCGGCCGGATCGCTGGTCGCGTATACCCTGGGCATCACCAATGTGGAACCTTTGAGCCACGGGTTGATCTTTGAACGTTTCCTGAACCCCAGCCGCGTCAACATGCCCGATATTGACCTTGATTTTCAGGATGATAAACGTGCCGCGATCATGCAGTATTGCGCGACAAAGTACGGCGAAGACCGGGTATCGCAAATTATCACCTTCGGCACCATGGCCGCGCGCGGGGCTATCAGGGATGTGGGGCGGGTGATGGATATTCCGCTTTCGGAGGTGGATCGGGTCACTAAACTGATCCCGGCCATTCCTGGAAAGCCGGTCACCATTCAGGAGGCACTGGAAACCGAGTCTGAACTGAAGCAGCTGTATGATGAGACTCCTTACCTGAAAGAGCTGCTGGATACCGCTACCCAGATGGAGGGGTCCATCCGGAACGCCGGGACGCATGCCTGCGGTGTGATCATCACTGATAAACCGATCACCAATTACGCTCCGCTGCACCGCCCAACTTCCAACTCGGATGATATCCCCATCAGCGCGGTGGCCCAGTTTGAAATGTCTGTGGTGGATTCAATGGGCCTGCTCAAGGTTGATTTCCTGGGTTTGTTAACTCTGACGGTGATGCAGCGCGCCTGTGCATTGATCCACAACCGCCACGGCATCCGCCTGAACCTGGACAATATTCCCCTCGAAGACCCGGAAACTTTCGTCCTTCTGGGAAATGGGCAGACCGCCGGTGTGTTCCAGCTGGAAGGCACGGGGATGACCCGCTATTTGATGCAGATGAAGCCGAAGAATGTCGCCAACATTATCGCTATGGTGGCGCTCTACCGGCCAGGGCCGCTGGATTTTATCCCCTCGTACATCCGGCGGATGCATGGGGAAGAAAAAGTAACCTATCACCACCCCAAACTGGAACCCATTTTTAACGAGACATTTGGCATTCCAATTTACCAGGAGCAGATCATGTTCGCCGCCATGGAACTTGCCGGCTACACTGCTTCTGAGGCGGATGGTTTGCGGAAAGCGATTGCCAAGAAAAAAGCTGAGCAGATCACAATCCACCGCAATCAATTCATTCAGGGTGCCCAAGAGCGTGGAATTGAAAAGGAAATTGCAGAAGCCATCTTTACAGATTGGGAGAACTTCGCCCGCTATGGTTTCAACAAAAGCCACGCGGCGGATTATGGGATCATAGCCGTTCAGACCGCTTATTTGAAAACTCATTATACGGTTGAATACATGACCGCGCTGCTTTCGGCCTCTAAAAATGACTCGGCGAAGGTGGCCCTGTATGTGGCGGACTGCCGCGCGATGGGGATTGATGTGCTTCCACCGGATATCAGCAGCAGCGGCTGGGATTTCACCATTGAAGACCGCTCCGGCCTGCCCCCCGCGATCCGTTTTGGCCTGGGCGCAGTCAAGAATGTGGGTCAGGGGCC
>ENA-OSEO01005879-OSEO01005879.1-sediment-metagenome-genome-assembly--contig:-NODE-5879-length-11423-cov-3.701569_pt1 | contig 11423 bp, 9 predicted proteins | sample MGYA00237883_ERZ534232 | MGnify/ENA metagenome assembly ERZ534232
CACGGCCGCGGAATGGTCATAGGCCCCGAAACAGGCGGCATAGGGGAATCGGACGTTGCCGCGGATGGCGGTCGGAATCGCCAGCGGAAGGCCTTGGCTGACCAGCACGGGGCCCTGTTCGATATGCAGTTCGAGATAGCCGCGCGTATTGGCGGATGAGATCCATGGGGTCGTGGTCTCTTTGAGCGCATCGACGTCGATGCCCAGCGCGGCCATGTGGGCACTCAGCGACAAGCCCGTATCCTCGCGCTGGAGCCGATCGAGCTGCTCGAGCGGCAGCGCACCGACGGCAAGGCGGCTGCCCACATAGGCAATACCGTACCAGACGCTCTCTTCGCCGCGCAGCCCCACCACGGTCATGTCCCTCTCCGGTGTGACCCCCAGATCTTTGAGCGCAGCCAGGGCCGTGAGCCCGGCGACGATACCCGCGGCCCCGTCGTAGTTGCCGCCCTTGGGCACGGAGTCGAGGTGCGAGCCGGTCAGGACGGCCGGCTTCGAACGGTCTTTTCCCGGCAGGGTGGCATACAGATTCCCGGCAGGATCGTAGCCGACCTCGAGATCGAGGGTGCGTGCCTGCTCCGCGATGAGATCGGCTGCCGCCTGGTCCTGGGGGCTCCAGGCCGGCCGGGTGACCCCCGGCTCATCCCGGGACAGGGTGTAAAGGCGATCGAACAGCGATTCTGCAAAGGGCACCCGGGCCTCCACGGCCCGGGCGAGGGTTTGTGCGTCCATGATGTTTTTTCCAACCGGCATGCGCCGGGATGGTTTTCCGGCACCCGTAAGGGTCAGCCGATGGTTCCTTCCGCCTTCATGGTCCGCAGGGAATCGATGAGCCCATCGGCGGTCTTTTGGATGTCTTCTTCGGTGTGAACGGCGGACATGACAAACACCCGGGCCGACAGGGTGGCGATCCCCCGCTGGAGCAGGTGGATGGCCAGCCGCTCTTTTTCCGGCCCCATCCCGACGATGGTGTCCACATCCTTCGTGGGGGGGGTAATCTCGTCGGCGGATTCGGTTTCGATCGGTCCGAGGTAGACATGGGTGATGCTTCGACCGTAGAGCCGGGCGGGGATGTCCTCTTTCCGAAGAATGGGATTGACCCGGTTTCGAAACGCCGAGGCCAGCCGGTTGGCGGTTTTCTGCGGCTCGCCGGTCTTTACAATGGTCAGGCAGGCGATCCCCGCGGCGCAGGTGACGGGGTTTCCGTTCCAGGTTCCGGAATGGCGGACCCGCTTTTCCGGGGGTGATCCCGAGCCCAGGGGGGTGAAGATATCGGCGCGTCCCACCAGCACCCCGCCGGGAAGGCCCCCCGAGACGATTTTCCCGAAACTGGTCAAATCCGGGCGGACCCCCACCATGGCCTGGAACCCGCCGGGATCGTCCCTGAACCCGGTGACCACCTCGTCCAGATGCCACAGGGCGCCGTACCGGTGCGCCAGATCCGGAAGCGCCCGGACAAACCCAAAATCCACGGGAACCTGGCCGGCCATGTGCCCCCCACCCCCCTCGGTCATGACCAGGGCATAGTCGCCGCGGGCCAGTTCCTGCTCGGCGAGTTCAAGGTCGTAGGGAACCAGGGTGATGTTTTCTGCGACCACCCCCGGGGAACTCGGGGGCAGGACCACCGGGTCGGCCCATCCGTGAAAATTCTCGACGAAGCGGAGGATTTTTTTCCGCCCGGTGAAGATACGGGCCAGGCGGATCGCCATCAGGTTGGCCTCCTGGCCGCAGGAGAAAAACTCCAGCCGCTCGGCGGACGGCACCATGCCCCGGATCAGATCGGCCCACTGCATTTCCAGTTCATGGTTGTCCCCGTAATGGAACCCCTTGGCCGCCTGTTCCTGCACCGCGGCCACCACCGCCGGATGGCTGTGGCCCAGCAGCAGTGCACCGTGGCCCATGGTGTAGTCGATGTATTCGTTGCCGTCCACGTCCCACTTTTTGGAGCCCTTGGCGTGGGTGATAAACGGGCGGAACGGTTTGGCGATCCGGACATTGGCGGTGGCCCCGTCGCCGGCGAAATAGGTTTTTGCGCGGGTGTGGAGCTCGGCGGATTTCGGATGCGCCGAAACATAAGCGGCAAACAGTGTGTCTTGGGTCATTAAAATCACTCCTTTATGGGTTTATTTGCCCATCATCAGGTTGGGCAGATAGAGCGAGATCTGCGGAAAGGCGATCAGGATCACCAGCACGATCAGATCGCAGATCACAAAGGGCCAGATCCCTTTAAAGATCTCCTCGATGGAGGTGTCCTCCCCTGCAACCCCCTTGAGGGTGTATACATTGAGCCCCACGGGGGGGGTGACCGCAGCGATCTCGGCGAGCTTGAGGGTGATGACCCCGAACCAGATCGGGTCGTAGCCCAGCTCGACGATGATGGGAAAAACGATGGGCAGGGTCAGCGCGCAGATTCCCGCAGGGATGATGATCATCCCCAGAATGAACCAGAGGATCAGGATCAACATGAGCACGGCCAGGGGGGGCAGGTTCCATCCGAGGATCAGTTCGGAAAGTTCCACGGGAATCCGGGTGATGGCCAGCACCCGGGTAAAAAACAGCGCGCCGACGATGATCATGAACACCATGGCGGTGGTCTGGGCGGATTCCCGCAGCGCCTCCTTGATGGCCTTTATCTGGTGGAGGTTTCCCAGGAACATGCCCAGAATCAGGGTGCAGAACGCACCCGCGGCCCCGGCTTCGGTGGGGGTGAAGACCCCGGTGTAGATGCCCCCCAGCACGATGCCCGCCAGGATCACCACCGGCCAGGTTTGGCCCAGCGCTGCGACCCGCTGCTGGAGGGTGATGCGGGTCTGCCGGTGGATGGCCGGGGCGAGGGCGGGGTTGAATTTGACCCTCAGGATAATCGACACCGAATAGACGATGGCGGTGATGATTCCGGGGATGACCCCGGCCATGAAGAGCCTTCCCACCGACTGCTCGGTGAAGATGGCGTAAATGATAAACAGGGAACTGGGGGGGATCATGGCGGCAAAGGTCCCGGCCGACGCGATGGTGCCCAGGGCAAAGGTCTTGTCGTATTTGTGCCGTGCCATTTCGGGCAGAACCAGCCGGCCGAAGATCGCCGCGGTCGCCAGCGAAGACCCCGACACCGCGCCGAAGGCCGCGCAGCCGAAACAGGTCGTAATCCCCAGCGAACCCGGAAGGCCGAAGGCCGCCTCGTGCATCCCGTCATAGACCCGCTTGGCAAATCCCCCCCGGGCGGCAAACGCCCCCATGATGACAAACAGCGGGAGCGCGGCAAAACCCGGGGTGGCGATGGAATAGTACATGGTCTGCCCCAGCAGCGGGAGCGCGGGTTTCAAGCCGATGATGGCTGCGGTGGCGACCAGGCCGACCAGCAGGAAATCGACCGCGATATGAAGGCCGAAGGCCAGAAGAATCAACAGTACGGCAATGGCCAGAATACCGATGGTGATGTTGTCCATAGATGGTCTTACGCTCCTTTATGCCAAAACGATCGAACCGAAATGCGATCTTACGGAGGATCTCCCCCTCATCCCTTCTCCTGGACCTTACCCCCAAGGGGCGAATCCGGGGAAGGGGACAATTTTTTGATTTCATCGATGGTGTTGAGGATGACCTGGATGAAATAGAAGATGCACCCGATGACCAGAACGGTTTTAACCGGCCAGACCGGAAGCGGAACGGTACCCGCCACGGCCTCATCGGAGGTGTAGGATTTGACGGCGTTCTGAATCACGGCAAAAACCACAAATCCGATGGTGACGGTGCACAGCAGGTAGGCCACCAGATTGAGCCATGTGCGCACCCTTTGGGGCAGCCGGTAGAGGATGGCGGTAACCCTTACGTGGCCCCGGACCTGCTCTGCGTGGGGGATCCCCAGATAGACCACCGCGACCAGGACGAACACGGCCAGTTCGCCGACCCCCTGGATGGGCCGGTACATCCCGCGGCTCACAAAGTCGATGATCAGCAGAAACATCATGGCGCTGAGAAGCCATCCGCTGAATTCCGCAAAAAAATCGTTGATTGTTTTTATCCACCGTCTGACCATGGTTCACATCCTCGACAAGGGGGGAGAAAGGTTCTGTATCCTTCGGGATCCCCGTGGAAGGATTCCCCCCTATATTTTTAGCGCCCGGGTTGGGCGCAAATAAGCCCGAGGCGGGTTTTGAACCCCCGTCTCGGGCTTTGTCTGCGTTATACGGAAATTTTCTTTTTGAACCACGAAAAACACGCCGGACGCGAAGGCGATAATAAACGTATCGTCATCATTTTTTGTGTGTTTCGTGTATTTCGTGGTTTCGCAAAGAAGACTCGGCTCCTGCCGGGGTTATTTTTCCGAGGCCACCGCCTGGTCGACCAGGGTGATCAACCGGTTCATCACGTCAGCCGCATCCTTCATCCCTTTGTCTTGCATCTCCTTGACCCAGACATCCTGCATTTCCTTTATGGCCGGCATGCCGACCCATTTTTTGATGTCCTCGGGGCTGGCGGCCGTGACCGTGCATTTCATTTTTTTCATCTCATCGATCATGGTGGTCCATTCGTTGTTGAACAGTTCGGCGAAACGGACCGCAGCCGCCTTGCCGGCGGCCATGAGCTGCTGCTGGACCTCTTTGGGCAGGCTGTTCCACTTATCGGTGTTCACCGCGTAGAAATAGGGCACCCCGACCCACAGCTCCCGGCAGGTAAAGACATGCGGGGCCACCTCGTCCAGTTTGGTCCGGTGGCTTCCGTCCAGGTTGGTGTAGACCCCGTCGATGGTTCCGGTCTGAAGCGCCATGTAGCAGTCCCCCCAGGGAACCGACACCGGCACGGCCCCGGCGCCCTTCAGCTGGCCCAGCCACCATCGGCTGGCGGCCCGGATTCGCTTGCCCTTGTAGTCCTCGAATTTGGTAAACGGCTTGGTGCTCACCACCCCGGAGGACAAGACCGTGTTGACGTGAATCGGCTTTAGCTTCAAGGCCTTCAACTCGGCGTTCATCGCCGGGATTTCTTCGAAGCACTGAAAGTAAAGGTCGTGCATCTTTTCAAATTTTTTGGGTCCCTGGGGGATCAGGGCAAACGCGCCGCTGACCATCATCTCTTTGGGGTAGTAGTTGGGATTGATGAATCCCATGTCCACGATGCCGTCTTTGACCCCGCTGAGGATCTCTTTTGCCTTGAGCAGGGATTCGCCCCAGTAGACCTCGATCTTGACCCGGCCGTTGGTATGCTTGGTGATCTCTTCGACAAGGACCTTGACCCCGTTTCCCCTCAGCCCCACGGGGGCGGTGGTGTCCGCCAGGGTCAGCTTGATGGGTTTGTCCGCCGCCCCGACCGTGAAGGCCGCGGTCAGGCACACCGCCAGCAGGAGCACGCTTATTTTCGCCGCTTTTTTCAAACTCATGGAACACCTCCTTGGAAGTAAAAAAATTGAATTTCGGAATAAAAATAGTTTTGATCCGGGCAAATTGTCAACAAAAAACGTCCCGCCCCGTCATCCGGCCCGCAGCACCCTGCCGGCGCGTGAACCGGTCGGCTCCCCCCCTTCGACGGTGATATCACCGTTGACGATAATATACTCGATCCCGACCGGATACCGATGGGGGGCATCGAAGGTCGCCCGATCGGCGATCGTTTCAGGATCGAACACCACCACATCGGCCCAGAGCCCCTCTTTGAGAATCCCCCTGTCGTAAATGCCGATCTGGGAGGCGGGCAGGGAGGTCATCTTGCGCACCGCTTCTTCGAGGGTAACCAGGTGCTCCTCGCGTACGTATTTTCCCAGCACTCTTGGGAAGGTGCCGTAGGTTCTGGGGTGGGGTTTCCCGCCCGCCGCGGGCGAGGTGGACCAGGAATCGGAGATGACCGAGGCCAGCGGACTGGCCAGAACGGTTTTGACATCCGCCTCATCCATGAAAAATTTCACCACCGTGCTGTCCCCCCTGATGTCGAGAACCAGGTCGAGAAACGCCGGATAGGTCGGATCGCTTCCGGTCTTCTCCGTTAGGATCTTTTCCAGCGATTGCCCTTCATAGGCCGGATGGGGCGGGCAGGAGGCGATCAGAATGCCGTCCCATCCGGCCTCCTTGATGTCGTTTTCCTTATGGGCAAAGTCCCGGAGAATCTGTTCCCGGGTGTCGCTTTGCCGGAGCCTTCCGAGCATCTGGTCCACCCCTCCCTCAAGCACCCATGTGGGCAGAATCGAGGTGATGGTGGTGCTGCCGGCCACATACGGATAGGCTTCGCAGCTGACGTCCACCCCGCGGCGCCGGGCCTGCGCCATGATTTCGAGGGTCTGCTTGACCTTCCCCCAGTTGCTCGCCCCCTTGGCCTTGTGGTGGGAAATCTGAACATGGATATGGTTTTCCTCCCCGACCCGGATGGCCTCTTCAACCGAGGCGATCAGCCCGCTGCCTTCGTCCCGGATATGGCTGGCATAAATTCGCCCGTGGGATTTCAGAACCGCCCCCAGCGCGATCAGCTCCTGGGCATCGGCGTAGCATCCCGGCGGATAGATGAGCCCCGAGGACATGCCGTAGGCGCCCTGGGTGAGGCTTTCGGAAAGCAGCCGCTTCATATCCGCCATCTCATCTGCGCTGAGCGGCTCCTTTTTAAAGCCCGATACCGCAATCCTCAAGGTGCCGTGCCCGATGAGCGGGGCCAGGTTGACGGCAATCTTTGTCCGGTCGAGCCGATCGGTGAAATCGGCCAGGCTCTTCCAATCCCAGGGGTAGTCGAATCCGCCGACCAGGAAGGGCGCCAGGTATTCTTTGAGAAGATCGATGGTTTTCGGGTCGGCCGGCGCCATGGAAAGCCCGCAGTTTCCCACCACCGCGGTGGTGACCCCCTGCATGAGGTTGCTCTCGCAGGTGGGGATGGCAAGCGCGGTGATGTCCGAGTGGTTATGAAGATCGATAAACCCAGGGCAGACCGCCTTGCCCTCGGCGTCGAGAATCCGGCCTGCGTTTCGATCCTCGATTCGACCCATTTTTGCGATTTTCCCGTCACGAATGCCCACATCGGCCCGAAACCAGGGGTTTCCGGTTCCGTCGATCACCCTACCGTTTTTGATGACCAGTTCATACGTCATTTCCCGCACCTCGTTTTTTTAAGTGGATTGTCCCCAAATCGGCCGACGGCCGGTTTGTCCTTTTACCGCCATCTCACCGGACGTTGGTTTTCGAATCCAACCATCCGGTTTCGGACCGTACCCAATGAATACCTCCGAATCGATCCGGTTGTCCAGGGTTTTATCCATCCGTTTCGGCGATATCCCCCGTCTGCGCATCCACGGCCCTTAAGATATCCCGGGGGTTCATCATCAGCATGACCCCGCGTTTCCCGCCGTTTACGGCAACCCTATCGTGGGCAAGAAGGCTTTGCTCCATGATTACGGGAAGTTTCCTGATTGTTCCGAATGGACTGATGCCGCCCACCGTATAACCGGTCAGCCGTTCGGCGGTGGTCGTATCGACCATTTCCGTTCGCTTTACCGAAAGCGCCCGGGAGAGCTTCCGGGTGGAAAGCTGGGCGTCGCCCGGCATCAATGCAAGAACATGGCTTTTAGGGGCGACGGCGACCACAAGGGTTTTGATGGTTTTTTCCAGGGGAAATCCGATGGCCGCTGCGGCAAATCGCGCTCCCTTTTCAAGATGCGGGTACACGGCGACATCATACGGAATGCCTTTATTTTCGAGAAAGCGGATGGCGCGCGTGGACACCGACCGGACCTCTAACCCGTCGTGGACTCGAAAGAAGGCCGATGCAGTCGGGTGCCGGCAAAGATGGCCGCTGAGGCGGCGAACAGGGCTGCGATGAAAAATAACGTCGCCCTCATGCCGAAGGACGCATACAGCGCTCCGGCGATCAGGGGGGACGCGGCGCCGATGATAAACCGACTGAAGGAGAGGATTCCCAGAACGGTGGTGGCCACATGCTGACCGGTGATATCCAGCAGGGTGGCGGAAAGAATGGAATAGTCGCTGCGCAGAAAAAGACCCAGAACAGCAAGAAGTCCGGTGAACATCACCCCTTTCCCGAAAAGCGCTATCAGAAGGGTCAGGATGGCCGAACAGAGCAGCGCGGGAACAAGCACCGGCTTTCTTCCCCACCGGTCGGAGAGGTGTCCCATGATGGGGCTGGCGACAATGCCGATGGTCCACAGAAGGCCGAAGTGAAAACCGATGGCGGTTGCGCTCATTTCCAGATCTTCCTTCATGTACAAAGGAAGAAACGTAATATATACGTTATAGCACATGCTGCGGAACCCGGCCACGAGGTTGACCTTCCAGATGGTGCCCTGCCGGAGAAGGGCTCGGGTGGCGCGGATTTGTTGCTTCAGCTCATCCCGCCCCCCGGGTGCGGATTTTTCATCCCTGGGTTTGACCACAACCCCTTTAAACGACCACAGGACCCAGGCCGACATGACCAGCGGCACGAAGGCATAAACGGAGATAAGCCCCTGCCAGGTAAACACCCCGAGCAGGACGCCGGTGATCACCGGACCGAAGATATCGCCGAGGCTGCCCCCGGCGCCGTGAACGGCCAGCGCCGCGCCGCGCCGCTTGACGAAATGGGATGAAATCTCGGCCATCGACGGCAGGTGCCATACCGATGCGGCAATGGACTGGACCATCATTCCCGCAATGAGAATCGGATAGAGGGGTGAGACACCGATAAGCAGCCAACCCAGCCCGAAAAGTGCCATGCAGGCGGCCATGATGACGGCGCGATGTCGCCTCAGATAATCGGAAACGATCCCACCCGGCAGCGAGGCAAACCCCGCGGCAAGCTCCTTGGCCGTGACGATGGCACCGATTTGCACCGGGTTGAGCGCGAGGGTGTCTTTAATGGCGGGAATCATCACCGAAAAACTCTGGTGCATGAAGTGGAAAATGGCATGGGCCGAGGTCAGGCCGACCAACAGCGATCGGTTTTCCTTCCGGGTCTGAACGGCATCGGCATCAGGTGAGTTCGGTTCCATTGCCCTCGGACTTTGGGGAAAAGGCCTCTTGATCCCCTGCATTCAAAAAATTAGCCGGCTGGGACGCTCCCAGCCGGCTATCTTTCGATTTTATTGGTCGGGACGGCTGGATTTGAACCAGCGGCCCCAGCGTCCCGAACGCTGTGCTCTACCAGACTGAGCCACGTCCCGACAACTGCCAAACCTTTAAGCCACGCAACGCCAATTGTCAATCAAAAATATCGCTCAAAAGGGTTTCGCACCAGGATCGTGGCCTCGCGATCCTGCCCGACCGAAATGATGTCGATCGGCGTTTCGGTGAGGTCCACGATACGCTGGAGGTAATTCTTTACGGCTTCGGGAAAATCTTCCGCATTCCGGACGCTCGAGATGTCCTCGTCCCAGCCGGGCAGGGTCTCGTATATGGGTTTGCAGGCCGACAGAACCTTGAGGCTGGAGGGAAACGTATGGATCCGTTGGCCTTTGTATTCGTAGGCGGTGCAGATCTTAAGGGTTTTAAGCCCGCCGAGCACGTCCAGCTTTGTGATCGCAATTCCGGTCAGCCCGTTGAGGCGCACGGCGTTGTTTACGATCACCAGGTCCAGCCACCCGCACCGGCGCTTTCTTCCGGTGGTCGCGCCGAATTCCGCTCCTTTTTTCTGGATGGCGTCGCCGATGTCGTCGGCAAGCTCGGTGGGAAAGGGTCCCGCACCCACACGGGTGGTATACGCCTTTACCACCCCGACCACCCCGTCTATCCTTTTGGGGCCGATCCCCGCGCCGCAGCAGGCATTGCCGGAAAGGGTGTTGGAGGAGGTTACAAAGGGATAGGTTCCATGATCGATGTCCAGGTGGGTTCCCTGGGCGCCTTCAAAAAGGATCCGGTGTTCGGATTGAATCGCCTGCTCCAGGGCGGCGGATATGTTTTTGACATAGGGCCCCAGCCGTTGGGCAAAGCCCGCATACTGGGCCGTGATGTCCTCCGGGTCCACCGGTGCCGCGGAAAGGTATTTTTCGATGTAGAAATTTTTTTCCTTCACCAGGGCGGTCACCTTTTCTTGGAAATCCTCGAACTCGAGAAGGTCCACAAATCGGAGCCCCCTTCGGGTGGCTTTATCCTCGTAGCACGGGCCGATGCCGCGGCCGGTGGTGCCGATCTTTTTGTCGCCTTTCATGGACTCCCTGGCCTGGTCGATGGCCTTGTGATAGGGCATGATCAGGTGGGCCCGCTCGCTGATCAACAGGTTTTCGGGTCCGATGGTAATTCCTTCGGCCAGGAGGTAGTCGATTTCCTCGATGAGCACGGCCGGATCCACCACCACCCCGTTTCCGATCACACAGACCTTTCCCTGCAGAATGCCCGAGGGGACCAGATGACTGATGAATTGCTTGCCGTTGACGACCATGGTATGGCCGGCGTTGTTGCCCCCCTGGAAACGGACCACGTAATCGGCATGGGCCGCCAGCAGATCGACGATTTTTCCTTTGCCTTCATCTCCCCACTGGGTTCCGACAATCACGATGTTTGCCACGGTTGACCCCCCATATCTGGTTTAATTCTTAACCGCCCTGAACACTGCGCGGAAGGACCTTCCGGCGCTTTTTGAAAAATTCCTGGATCAATCGCCGGCAGTCCTCCTCGAGGATACCGCCGATGCTCTCCACCCGGTGGTTCAAACGCGGGTCTTGTGCCAAATCATAGAGCGACCCGGCCCCGCCCCATTTGGGGTCCGGTGCGCCGAAGACCACCTGGGATATCCGGGCATGCAGCACGGCGCCCATGCACATGACGCAGGGCTCAACCGTAACATAGAGCCGGGTGTTTAACAACCGGTAGTTGCCGATCCGTTTTGCCGCCCTGCGCAGGGCCAGGATTTCCGCATGGGCCGTCGGATCCTTGAGCCGGATGGTCTCATTTCGGGCTTTTGCCAGGACGTCCCCGGCTTCGGACACCAGCACCGCCCCTACCGGAACTTCCTCCGATTGTCCAGCTTTTTTTGCCTCCGCAAGGGCGATGTGCATCCATTTCGTGTGATCGATGTCCATTTTAAAACCATACGTCGGTGCACCGGTTAAATCAATGACAATCGCGGCCGGTCGGGACCGGCAAATTCCACCGGATTGCAAACCGGTTGTTGACAACCTGCGGGTTCATGATTTAAGAATACGTCGTTGTGGGTCAAACCCACCTGTTCGACCCCTGTGTCACTGTGCGCCCGTAGCTCAGCCCGGATAGAGCGCCGGACTACGAATCCGTAGGTCGCGTGTTCGAATCACGCCGGGCGCACCACAAATGACAAGGGTTTCATGATTTACCGACCTTGAAATCCAAAATTAAAAGGGCTTTTGGTATGCAATGATGCCAAAAGCCCTTTCAATTCTGATGTTATTGGATCAGCGCTATTTGGTTTTTGCCTTTTGGTCAACAGTTAGGTCAACATTTGCAGAAGCATCTTCGATTTTCCTGTCCAGCCAGAGGGTAAACCGGTCC
>ENA-OSEO01005881-OSEO01005881.1-sediment-metagenome-genome-assembly--contig:-NODE-5881-length-11417-cov-5.101675_pt1 | contig 11417 bp, 10 predicted proteins | sample MGYA00237883_ERZ534232 | MGnify/ENA metagenome assembly ERZ534232
CCCGGCCTTTGACGTGGTCGCCATGGGCGGCTTCAGCGGCGCGGCCTATCCCGACTTCCCCGGGGCCAAGGAGGCCAAGTACCGGGTCTTCGGCAGCACTTTTACCGGCAAGGCCACCTTTGACCAGCCCACCAAGGACCGGCCCAAGGCCGAGAAGATGAACGGCGAGGCCTTTTTCACCGTCCTGCGGGAGGGCGTGGAAAAGCAGGGCGTCAATGTCCTCTACAGCACCCCGGCCAAGAGCCTCGTCGTCAACCAGGCCGGTGAGGTGATCGGGGTCATGGCCCAGAGCGCCGACGGCAAGAAGATCGCCTGCAAGGCCGCCCGGGGCGTCATCATCACCACCGGCGGCTACGAGTACAACCTGGCGATGCGGCGGGCCTTCCTCGAGGGTCCCGGCGTCGAGGGCTGGGCTTTCTACGGCACCCCGGAGAACACCGGCGACGGCATCGAGATGGCCATGAAGATCGGCTGCGCCCTGAGCAAGGTCGGCAAGGCCGCTTCAAGGCTCATCGCCGCGGTTCCGCTGCGCCACCACGATCTGAAGATGGGCCTCATCACCCCGGCCGTGGGCAAGCCCAACTCCATCGTGGTCGACAGCTTCGGCAACCGCTACGCCGCCGAGCACCTGGTCACCAAGGACCCCAGCCGCTACCTGTTCTACAAGGAAGCGGTCAAGATGGACGTGATCAAGCTCATCTACCCCCGGGTGCCCAGCTGGCTGGTCTTTGACGAGAACCTGAGAGCCAAGAGGTGCATCACCTACCTGGGCCTCTCCACGGCCGGATTCGGCCTGGTGCCCTGGACCAAGGACAACACCGACGCCATCAAGCGGGGCTGGATCCTCCAGGCCAACACCATCGAGGAACTGGCGGCCAAGATCAAGAGTCACCCCGAGAACCGCAAGCTGCTCGAGGTGGAGAACCTGGTCAAGGCCGTCGAGAAGTACAACCAGGCCTGCGCGGCCAAGAAGGACGAGGAGTTCGGCCGCTTGCCCGCGACCCTGGGTCCGGTGGACAAGCCGCCCTTCTACGCCCTGGCCATCTATCCCGGAGGCCCCAACACCAAGGGAGGCATCGAGGCCAACGCCAGGCGGGAGGTTCTGGATTGGGAGGGCAAGCCCATTCCCAGGCTTTACACTGCCGGCGAGATCTCCTCGGCCTTCAAGTTCGTCTATCAGGGCGGCGGTAATCTGACCGAGTGCATCGTCTTCGGCCGGATCGCCGGCCAGAACGCCGCGGCCATGAAGCCGTGGGTTTGATGGTTCCCAACTCTCTGGCCGGGGCACGGCCGCTGGGGCCGCGCCCCGACCCCCGAACCGTCAGCCGGCCCGTTTGGGCCGGCTGACGGCCGGAATGAGGTCGTTTCAATGAAAGTCCGTCTGATCATGGGCTTGCTCGCCCTGGCCGGCCTGGGCCTCCTGGCCGGGCCGGCTCTCCGCGCCCCGGCGGTCGCACTGGCCGCGGAGGGCGATCTCTTGGCCGAGACCCACAAGGCCGGCGGGGTGGGCTGCGCCGACTGCCACGAGGAGGAGCCTCCCCAGAAGATGACTCCGACTCAGAAGTGCTTAGGCTGCCACGGAAATTACGACGAGCTGGCCAAGCTGACCATGAAAGTGGAGCCCAACCCCCACCAGTCTCACGAAGGCAAGCTGGAGTGCGAGGCCTGCCATCACGTCCACAAGCCTTCCGAGGACCGCTGCCTGGAGTGTCACGCCTGGGGCTACAAGGTTCCCTGAAGTCCTTATCCGGCCGGGCCAGACGCGCCCGGCCGGAACCCGGTTTCAGCGATTGGACATGTGCTTCTGGACCAGGGCCAGGTTCTCGGGCCTGGCCAGGACGGCCATCACCTTCTGGCCCAGGCTGCCGGCGTAGATCTGCTGGACATGCTGCCGGGCCTGACCATCCGGGACGCTGGCCAGTTGGGCGCTGATCGGAATAAGGACCACCCAGTAAGCCGCCAGATCCTCAGCCTTTTCAAAGCCGTACTTGCCGGCCAGCTCCTCCAGCCGGGCCATATCCATGGCCCCGGCGGCCTGGTCCAGGGCCGGCCAGTCGGCCGCGGCGTCGAAAAGCCGCTGTACCTTGGCCGGGTCGAAATCGCTGCCCGAGGACCCGCCCGACGAGGTCTTGGGCTGGGGCGGCTGGGCGGCCGGCTGGCTTGATTCGGCCTGGCCCGGCCCGGTGGAGCTTTCCCCGCCTACCTGGCCCTCGTAGACGAAGTCGTCGGCGTTGATGTGGCCCCAGGGCTCGGAGGAGAGGTCCTTGATGACGATCCGGGCCGGCTGGCCCAGCCAGGGTTTGACCTCCCAGGTCACCCGGGTCATGGTCTCGCTGTCCGCGCCGCTGGCCTTGAGCACCTCCCGGCCGCCCACCTCCAGGGCGACGTACTCGCTCTCTGCGTTGGCCCCGCCGCCCACCAGAAAGGAGATCTGATCGCCCCGGATGACGAAGGGGATCGATTTGAGGACGCCGGTGGGGGCGTCCTCCTGAACGGCGCCCGGCTCATCGCTGGGCCGGCCCTGGAAGCGCTCGTAGGTCCCGATCCAGTAAAGCCCCTCGTGGTCCGACGGCTCCCGTCCCCGGGCGCTGGGGTTGTCGTCCAGGGTGGGCTGGTGGCTGAAGGCCTCTCCCGAGGCCGTCCAGTTCTGGAGGCTCCCGGCCTCGAAGTCGCTGTTGGCGAAGAGGAGGCTGCCCAGGTCCTCCTGGCTCTGGGCCGGGGGCGAGGCGGCCGGCGGGCCGGCTTTTTCGGGCCGGGCCTGGGGGGCCGGGGCGGGCGTCCCGCCCTGAGCGGGTCCGACGCCGGGCAAGGCCAGCTTCTGGTAGCCGGCCGGGATTTCAAAGAGCTCGGCCGGCTGGGGGCCGGGCCGGACATTGCGCAACTCGCTGACGAAGCCGTCCTCCCCCTCGGTCCGGGTGTAGAAGCCCAGCTCCTCGGCGAACCAGGCCGTGACCCGGCGGACCTGGCTGGAGACGGGCTCTTTGTAGGCGATGCGGTACTTGGTGCACCTGAGGCCGTTGATGGTCTCCGCGCCCAGCTTCTCCTTGCTGATCTGCCCCGGGAACTCCTCCAGGACGGAGCCGGTCATCTCGATCTGGTCGAGGCCCCCTTCGAAGTACATTTTCTTGGCCGTGTTCAGGGACCAGGCCACTTTCAGGTCCGGCCGGATGATGGCGGCGATCTTTTCTCCCTTTGAGGCGTTTTCCAGGCGGAACTTGCCCTGGGAGGCGAAGAGGTCGTAGGTCTCTTCCTCACCGGAGGCGGTTCGAATGTACATCTGGGCCGAGAAGTCGCCGGGGCGGACCTTGGCGCTGGCTGTGAGCCCCCAGCCTCCGGCCGCGATCACCAGAATCACCAGGACGAGCCAGCCAAGATTTCGTTTCATTTTCCTCTCCTTGAAAAGCCGGCGGCCGGCTACGGCCGCCGGGGCGGCCCGGCCGGGGTCGGGGCGCAACTCACCCCTCCTCGCTGCCGCAGCCGCAACCTGGCGGGCCGACCCGACGTTCCCGAGGAAGCCTCTCTTATGGTCCTTTATCCTGTGGGCGCCTCGCCGCCATGACTCGGTCCGACCCGGTCGGACCGGACGGGAGTCCGGATATCAGGAATGATTATGCGGCCACTTATTCTGGAAAGTCAACGCGGATCTGGGCAGGGTCAGGCAGCGGTCCCGGCCAGGCCGGCTGACGCGGGGACTTTCTCAGGGCGGGTTTGAACGGCCTGGGCTCGAGAGTAAGTTGGTCTTAGGCCCAGTTTAAGTGAACTACTCTACGATGGATGAGCTTAAGCCCATTTATTATATTTCGTCCAGCTCCTCCGGACAGAGGCGGAGCAGCTCCGCCGGGGACGCGCCCTCGATGAGCACGTCCTTTTGCCGGCTCTTCCGGCCGGCCAGGATTATGACCCTGGACCGGGCCACCTTGAGCCGTTTGGCCAGGAAAGCGACGAGGGCCTGGTTGGCCCGGTCCTCGATGGGCGGGGCAGTCAGCCTGATCTTGAGCCGGCCCTGGCTGGGGCCGACGATCTCGTCCCGGGCCGCCTTGGGCTGGAGCAGGACCGGCAAAATGGTCCCGGCCTGGTGGGGCCTTAAGTTCAGCTCCATCAGCCCAGGGAGCGGGCGGCGTGGTAGAGGCTGCTGACCAGGAACGACTTTAGAAAGACGATGCCGATGAGGACCAGGATGGGCGAGAAGTCGAAGCCGCCGAAGGAGAGGGGCAGCCGGCGCCGCAGGGCGAAGAGGACCGGCTCGGTGACCTTGTAGAGGAACTGGACGATGAAGTTGCGCGGGTCAGGGTTGACCCAGCTGAGCACGGCCCGGGCGATGATGATCCACATGTAGATGGTCAGGACGATGTTGAGGATCTCGGCCACGGCCCCGAGAAAATACTGGAAGACGTACATTAGCTTCTCCTCTTGGCTCAAAGACGTTATAACCACTAGGCGAGGCCCGGTCAAGGGAAGCCCGGCCGGAGGCCGGACCGGTAACCGGCCCTTTGGAGAGGCCGTGTCGACGCAGTCCCCAGATCCCTACCTGGATCGCTTCCTGGGCGCCTGCCTGGGGACCATGGTCGGCGACGCCCTGGGCATGCCCGTGGAGGGCTGGCCTTGGGCCAGGATCGAGGCCCGCTTCGGCTGGCTGGACCGGATGATCCCCGGCCGCTTCCCGGCCGGCGGCTACACCGACGACACCCAGATGGCCATCGGGCTCCTGGAGAGCCTGATCCAGACCCGGGGATTCGACCCGGCCGCCTGCGCCGGCCGCTGGCTGGCCAACTACGAGCCCGAGCGGGGCTACGGCGGCCGCATTCACGGCCTCATGGCCCGGCTCAGGGAGGGCCGGAGCTGGCGTGAGGTGGGCAGCGACTCCTTCGGCAACGGCGCGGCCATGCGCATCGCCCCCCTGGGCGCCTTCCTGGCCGCTGACGAGGCCGCCCTCAAGGCGGCGGCGGCCGCCTCGGCCCGGATCAGCCACCGCCACCCCCAGGCCGTGGCCGGGGCGGTTGTCCAGGCCCTGGCCGTGGCCAGGGCCCTCCGGGCCGGGCTTAGCGGGGAGCCGATCCAGATCGGCCCGTTCCTGGCCGGGCTGAGGGAGGCGGCGGAAAAGTTCGACGCCGACACGGCCGACCGGCTGGGCTCCCTGGCAGCCCTGAGGCCGGCCGAGCCGAGCCGGCTCCGCCTGGAGCTGACCCGGCTCTTCCGGGCCGACGTCCGGGCCATCGAGGCCGTGCCCCCGGCCCTGGGCGCCTTTCTCCTGACCTCGAGCTTCCGTCAGGCGGTCAGCCTGGCCGTCAACCTGGGGGGCGACGCGGACACCCTGGGGGCCATGGCCGGGGCCGTGGCCGGGGCCTACTACGGCGCCTCGGCCGTGCCCGAGGAGTGGCGGGCCGCCCTGGAGAACGAGCCCGGCCGCGGCCGGGACTATCTGGTCGGGCTGTGCCTCAGGGCGGCCCGGCTGGCCCGCCGGCCCGACCCCGGCTAGGCCGGCGAGCCGCCCCGAGCCTGAGACCCGGCCGCCGGGCTACTCGCTCCGCCAGAGGGGCGTGTCCGGCGACTCCCTCATGATCTTCTCCTTGGCCCCCAGATAGGTCCTGTAGCCGCCGGCCAGGTTGCGGGAGGAGAAGCCGTTCTGGACCAGAATGCGATGGGCGACGTAGGCTCTCAGGCCGACGGCGCAGACGGTCACGTAGTCCTTGCCCCGGTCCAGTTCGGCCAGCTTGGCCCGCAGCTCGGGCAGGGGGATGTGCTTTGCCCCGACGACCCGGCCGGCCTCGTCCAGCTCGTCCTGGTTGCGCAGGTCGATGAGCGCCACCTGGTTCCGGTCCAGCCCGGCCAGTTCGTTCCAGTTGATGTTCTTGACGTCGCCCTTGAGGATGTTGGCCGCGACGAAGCCAGCGATGTTGACCGGGTCCTTGGCCGAGGAGTAAGGCGGGGCGTAGGCCAGTTCCAGTTCCTCCAGGTCGAAGACGGTCATTGAGGCCCGGATGGCCGTGGCCAGGACGTCGATGCGCTTGTCCACGCCCTGGCCGCCGACTATCTGGGCGCCCAGTATCCGGCCGCTGCCCGGCGAGAAGAGGAGCTTGAGGGCCATCATTTCGGCGCCGGGGTAGTAGGAGGCGTGGGAGCCGGAGTGGGTGTAGCTGGCCAGGAAGGGGATGTCGTGGCTCTGGAGGATCTTCTCGCTGGCCCCGGTCGAGGCCACGGCCAGCTCGAAGACCTTGGCCACGGCCGTGCCCAGGGTGCCCCGGAAGACGGACCGGCGGCCCAGGGCGTTGTCCGCGGCGATGCGGCCCTGCTTGTTGGCCGGTCCGGCCAGGGCGGTCATGGTCGGCCGACCGGTGATGAAGTCCCTGACCTCCACGGCGTCGCCCACGGCGAAGATGTCCGGGTCAGAGGTCCTCATGGTCGCGTCCACCCTGATGCCGCCCCGCTGGCCCAGCTTGAGGCCGGCCTCCCGGGCCAGCTTGTTCTCCGGGCTGACGCCGATGGACAGGATGACCAAATCGCAGTCGATCCGGCCGCCTTTGGTCGTGACCACGGCCAGGCGGCCGCCCCGCCGGGCGATGGACTTCACCCCGGCGCCCAGCTCCAGGGCGACGCCCTTGTCCTTGAGGTGGGCCTGGACCAGGGCGGCCATCTCGTAGTCCAGGGCGGGCATGACCTGGTCGAGCATCTCCAGGATGGTCGTCCTGACGCCCCGCTGGACCAGGTTCTCGACCATCTCCAGGCCGATGAAGCCGCCGCCGACGACCACGGCCGCTTCGGGCGGGTTGGTCTCCAGGCGGGCCTTGATACGGTCGGCGTCGGGGATGTTGCGCAGGTTGAAGACGCCCTCCAGGTCGACGCCCTCCAGGGGCGGCTTGACCGGCTGGGCGCCCGGGGAGAGGATCAGCTTGTCGTAGCTCTCCGGATAGGTCTGGCCGGTGGCGAGGTTCCTGACCTCGACCTGCTTGTTGGTCCGGTCGATGCGGGTGACCTCGGAGAAGATCCTGATGTCCACGGCGTAGCGCTGCCTGAAGGCCTCGGCCGTGGTCACCAGAAGGTCGTCCCGCTCCTTGATCACCTGCCCGATGTAGTAGGGCAGCCCGCAGTTGGCGAAGGAGATGTGCTCCCCCCTCTCGAAGATGATAATCTCGGCTCGCTCGTCCAGACGCCTCGCTCTGGCCGCGGCCGTGGCTCCACCGGCGACTCCGCCGATGATCAGAATCTTGGTCGGCACGCTAAGTTCCTCCTCGTCAGTTCAGCGGTATCAGGCTGAGCCTCTTACTATGACCAGGCCGGCCGAATGGCAAGCCCGATTTCGTTTTTCGCCGGCGATTCAGGCCGGACAGGGGGCCGGGGCGGCCAGGTTTGACACCGGATTGGCTGATGGTATAGATTGACCCGGAGCCGGATCATGATCGCCTTTGACCTCCATTGCGCCCGGGGCCACGGCTTTGAGGGCTGGTTCGACTCGGCTGAGGACTTCGAGAACCAGAAGGCCCGGGGGCTGGTCTCCTGTCCGGCCTGCGGCTGCGAAGACGTGACCAGGGTCCTCTCGCCGGTCCGCTCGGTCCGCTCCCGGGAGGAGACGGTCGATCAGGGGCGGCTTTTCCTCAAGGCGGTCAAGAACTTCGTCGAGACCAACTTCGACAACGTTGGCGCCGAATTCGCCAAGGAGGCGCTCAAGATCCACTACGGGGTCTCGCCCAAGCGCAACATCCGCGGCTCCTCCACCGCCGCCGAGGAAGACACGCTCCGCCAGGAGGGGGTCTCCTTTTTCAAGCTGCCCTTGCCCGAGAACCTCGACTAGCCGGAATGCCCGATTCCGCCAGGCTGAGCATCGAACAGGGGCCGATCCGGCCGCCCTCCGAGGCGCGCAGCCTCTTCATCAGGCTGACCCGCAACTGCCCCTGGAACCGCTGCCTCTTCTGCCCGGTCTACAAGCGGCGCAAGTTCTCCCTGAGGACCATCGAGGAGATCAAGGCCGACATCGACGCCGTCAGGACCATGATCGACCAGCTCACCGCCCTGTCCTGGAAGCTGGGTGAGGCCGGGCGGATGAGCGACGCCCTGATCAGCCACGTCTTCCACTCGCCGGACTATTCCGACTCCCATCGCAACGTGGCCGCCTGGCTCTACTTCGGCCAGGGCTCGGTCTTTCTCCAGGACGCCAACAACCTGATCCTGCCGGCCGAGGATCTGGTCCAGATCCTGGAGTACCTCAGGGCCGGGATTCCCGGGATCAGCCGGGTGACCACCTACGCCCGCTCCAAGTCGGTCAAGCAGAAGTCCCTGGAGAGCCTCAAGGCCATCCGCCGGGCCGGGTTGGACCGGATCCACATCGGTCTTGAGACGGCCCACGACCCGCTCCTCAAGTTCATGAGGAAGGGCGTTTCCGGGGCCGAGCAGATCGAGGCCGGCCAGAAGGCGGTGGCGGCCGGATTCGAACTCTCGGAGTACGTCATGCCCGGCCTGGGCGGCCAGGCCATGTCCCGGGGTCACGCCCTGGACACGGCCGCGGCGCTGAATCAGATCAACGCCCACTTCATCCGCCTGCGCACCCTGAGGGTGCCCCGGCGGGTGGCCCTCTACGAGGAGCTGGCCGCCGGCCGCTTCAGCCTCCTGAGCGATGAGGAGTGCCTGGCCGAGATCCGGCTCTTCCTCGAGCATCTCGAGGGCATCACCTCCCGGATCGTCTCGGATCACATCATGAACCTGATCGAGACCATCCAGGGCCGCCTGCCCGAGGACAAGGCCAAGATGCTGGCCGTCATCGACCGCTACTTCGCCCTGCCCGAGCCGGAGCGGCTCCTCTACCGGCTGGGCCGGCGGGCTGGGCTGTTCCGGGGACCCGACGACCTGGCCAGCTCCGCCCAGCGGGCCAGGGCCGAGGCCATTCTGGCCCAGGTCCGGTCCCAGAGGCCGGGCCAGGAGGAAGAGGTCATCAAGGAGATGGCCGACACTTACATCTGAGCCGGCCCTGGGCGGGTTCGGGCCCGGCCCCAATCCGCCCTCGACGAAGAGCCTTTTCATCGGTTCGAGAGCGGAAAACAGATTGTCAGATTGCCGATCTTTGTGGTAGAACTAGTTGAGGAGAAAAACCTCCCCGATCTCCAACCTTGATCATTCCAGGTAAGTAGCAATGCGTTACGGTATGCGGGCCTTCAGCCCTGAAGATTTGGAGACGGCCGGACGCTTGGGTCTTGACTTCGTTGAGCTGAACCTCAAAGAGCCGGCCTGGGTTCACCGCCATCTGGCCCTGATCAACCGCCTCAGGAGCCGGCTGAAGCTCCTGATCCTGGCCCACGGCCCGGAGGAGGGCAACCCCAAGGACGCCTACGGGCTCAAGCAGTCCTATCTGCCCAAGGTCAAGAGCTCCATGGAGCTGGCCCAGCGGGTCGGGGCCAAGCTGATGACCGTCCACCTCTGGTTCGACCGTCGCTACATCGACCAGGAGACGCTCAAGGCCAAGGTCAGCATCCTGAGGGAGCTGAACGACTACGGCCGGGCCAAGCGGATGGCCGTCTGCCTGGAGAACCTGAGCGAGGAGGTCGAGGACCTGGTCCTGCCCTTCTTCGAGGTGGCCGAGATCGGCCTGACCCTGGACATCGGCCACGGCCAGCTCATGCGCCGCCAGAACACCTCCTTCGGCTTCATCTCCCGGATGAGCCAGCGGATCAAGCACGTCCACGTCCACGACAACCGCGGCGGCCGCTCGCCCAGGGATGATCTCCACCTGCCCCTGGGCCGGGGGGTGGTGCCCATCGAGGACATCGTCGTCGGCCTGGTCGTGGGCGGCTACGACGAGACCATCACCCTGGAGGTGCCCGGCGAGGACCTGCCCGACTCGCTGGCCCGGCTCCAGGAGATGGTGGCCAAGGGTCAGAGCCTGCGCTCGTCGGCGGGACTGGCCGCCAGGGAGGCCTGAACGGCGGTGAGAGGTCGGCTGGGGCCGGTCCTGACCTGGCTGGCCTTGGGCTGGCTGGTCCTGGCCGGACCGGTCCTGGCCCAGGATCTCGAAGCCGGCCGCCCCGTGGCCCAGGAAGCCCTCATCCGGCTGCTCAAGGTCCTCGGCTCGGCGGAAAAGACCGAGCTGGGCCTGGACGGGGCCGAGGAGAGAAACGTCTCCCTGTCCCGGCCGATGATTGTCTACACCCTCAGCCGCCAGGATCTGGTCGAAGCTGACGGCCGGGCTTGGGGCGGCCTCTTCAAGGAGACGGACGAGGTCTTCTTCCCGGTCCGGGTGTCCGGCCAGGATCGGGCCGGGGTCTGGCTGCGGCGGAAGGGGCGGGGCTTCGAGGTCCTGAGCGTTGGCGACGCCAGGCTGGCCCAGGCCGTGGCCGAGGCCAGGGACAAGATCGGACCGGCCCTGGCCCGGCAGGGCCTGAACGACGACTACGACTTGAGGCTCCTGGTCCTTGACTGGGCGGCCTGCCGCCTCCTGGCCGTGCTGGTCAGGGACCGGCTCTTCATCTGGCCCCTGCCCAGCGCCGCCGAGCTCCTGGAGCTGGCCCCCAGCCTCTACCGGGCCGAGGAGCTCAGGCCCAAGCTGACCGGGAGCTCGCCCGGCTGAGATCCTGATCAGGCCGCCCCGGACCCCCTCCGATCGTCAAAATGTGTTACCTAGGTTCCCGGTCTAAAGCGTTACCTAGGTTCCCGGTCACACAAGGTAGCTTGACATGCTGATACGCGATGAAAACCCTGGCGACATCCCGGAAATCGGCAAACTCGTCGCCGAAGCCTTTCGCACCGCGCCCCATTCCAGCGGAACCGAGGCGCAATGCCATGCATACAAAGGAGTTTCTGCAGTGGACATTCCACGGATATTCAACATTACCGAGAGTGCTCATCGCATCCATAATCCATTCACACCAGAAAAGCTCGCCACTCTCGGCGCGGCGTTGCATTTGGAACCGGGGACCCGTGTGCTCGACCTCGGCAGCGGTTCGGGCGAGATGCTGTGTACCTGGGCACGCGATTACGGAATCAGCGGCGCTGGTATCGACATGAGCCAGCTGTTCACCGAACAAGCGAAACTCCGCGCTGACGAACTAGGCGTCGCCGATCGGGTCGAGTTCATCCACGGAGACGCCGCCGGCTACGTCGCCGACGAAAAGGTCGGTGTGGCAGCCTGTGTCGGCGCCACTTGGATCGGTGGGGGAGTCGTCGGCGCCATCGAGCTTCTGGCTAAGAGTCTCCGCACGGGAGGGATCATCCTCATCGGCGAGCCATACTGGCTGCAATTGCCGCCGACAGAAGAGGTCGCCAAGGGATGCCGCGCCGGTTCCATCTCAGACTTTCTCTTGCTTCCAGAACTTCTCGCGTCTTTCGGCAACCTCGACTACGACGTCGTGGAAATGGTTCTGGCAGACCAAGACAGCTGGGACAGATACGAGGCGGCCAAGTGGCTCACCATGCGCCGATGGCTTGAAGCCAATCCC
>ENA-OSEO01005883-OSEO01005883.1-sediment-metagenome-genome-assembly--contig:-NODE-5883-length-11416-cov-5.012964_pt1 | contig 11416 bp, 9 predicted proteins | sample MGYA00237883_ERZ534232 | MGnify/ENA metagenome assembly ERZ534232
GGAAGGGAAGTGTTTGCTGTGCCGGGGAGTATTTTGACTCCGCAAAGTGAAGGGACGAATAAATTGATCGAACAAGGTGCCAGACCTTTGCTGAAGATGAAAGAGATCATCGAAGTACTCAAGCTCGAACAAATCCCCGAAAAGCAAACAACCAGAAGAATCAATCCGATCAATCCTTCAGAGAAGCGATTACTGGATTTCCTTTCTCATGAACCGGTGCACGTTGATGAACTTTCAAACCTTGCGGGGTTGCCGATAAGCGAAGTATCGGCTACACTCACGATGATGGAACTGAAGGGATTGGTTTCACAAGTCGGCGGCATGAATTACGTAGCCGCCAGAGAAGCGAAGGGTGTTTATTTTACGAAATGAGTATTCATAAAAATTTTTATGCTGTTATTATGGCAGGTGGCGGCGGAACCAGGTTATGGCCTCTTTCCAGAAGATCCTGCCCAAAGCAAATGCTGCAATTATTTAAAGGAAAATCACTGTTTGAGATCGCACTGGATCGGCTGCGTGGAATATATGATCCAAGTCACATTTTTGTCGTCACAGTGGCCGAGCAGGTGGAAGTCTTAAGCGGCCTGGCACCTGAACTTCCAAAAGAAAATTTCCTGATCGAACCCATGCCAAGAGGGACGGCCGCGGTGGTTGCCATGGCCGCTGCCTGTCTTAAACAGATCGACCCGGAAGCGGTTATCTCAATTTTGACTGCCGATCATTTTATTGAAAATGTGGCGGATTTTACCGAGACACTGGAAGCTGCCTATCAAATGGCGGAAACCGACGTTTTGGTCACACTTGGAATTCAACCAACTTTTCCCTCGACGGGGTATGGCTATATTGAGAGCGGGGAGCAGGTCAATAGTTTTGAACACGTGAAGGCCTATAAAGTAAATGCCTTTATCGAGAAACCCTCGGAAGCCAGAGCGATAGAGTTTATCCGAAACGGCCGGTTCAGCTGGAATTCTGGCATGTTCATATGGAAAGTTGATATCATCTTAAGCGAGATCAAACGCTATATGCCGGCTTTATTTGATACCATAACAAAGTTAAATCCTTTGCTGTTAACGGATCATTCACAAGGTGAATTTTCCGAGCTTTGGTCGGCCATCAAACCCCAAACCATCGATTACGGAATCATGGAAAAATCGGACCGGGTTGTGGTTCTGCCAGCCAGCACGCTTGGTTGGAATGATGTCGGCAGCTGGGATTCTTTATTTGAAGTGCTCACGCCGGATTTGAATGGCAATATTGTCATTAATGCGAGACACGTTGGCATGGAAACTGACGATTCACTGATCTTCTCCACATCGAAGGATCGTCTGGTTGTAACGATTGGAATACAGAATATGATCGTCGTTGATACTCACGACGCGGTACTGCTTTGTCCGCGTGGAGAAAGTCAACGGATAAAGGATTTGGTGAAATACCTAAACGAAAACAACTATACTCAATACTTATAGGTCAGGGTTTAATGGAAGCTTATTGCGTAAAATGTAAAACAAAACGAGAAATTCAAGACCCGGTGGCAGAATTCAATGCTGTTGGGACGCCGGTGACGCGGGGTAAATGTCCGGAATGCGGGACGAGCATGTACCGCATGGGAAATACACCGGCTCATGCCGGAATGACCAAACCACCCAAGAAGGTGAAACCTCGCAGCGGCAAGCTGGTTATCGTGGAATCACCGGCTAAAGCGAAGACCGTAGGAAGGTTCCTTGGAAAAGGGTTCACCGTCAGGGCGTCGGTTGGACACGTGCGTGACCTTTTACGGTCCGAAATGTCAATCGACGTGGAAAACGGTTTTAAACCAAAATACCGCGTCCCCAACGAGAAAAGGCCGGTGGTCAAAGAACTGAAAGCATTAGCCAAGGAAGCGGAACAGATCTATCTGGCAACTGACCCTGACCGTGAAGGTGAAGCCATTGCCTGGCATTTGATGGAAGCAGCCGAGATCGAACCCGATCTTGCACATCGTGTGGTTTTTCACGAGATCACTGAAGGCGCGATAAACGAAGCCTTTTCCAATCCGCGTGACATCTATATGAATATGGTGGATGCCCAACAGGCGCGCCGCATTCTTGACCGGCTCGTCGGGTATTCGATCAGTCCCTTGTTGTGGGAAAAAGTCCGCAGCCGCTTGTCAGCCGGCAGGGTTCAGTCGGTCGCGCTGCGACTGATCGTCGAGCGTGAGCGTGAGATCGAAGCTTTCGTTCCTGTCGAATATTGGTCCATTCAAGCGGAAATAAAACCTGAAAACAAGAAAACATCCTATATTACAAAACTGGTCAAGATCGATAATGTAGAACCGGAATTGACCGACAAACAAAAAACGGAAGGGTACCTGGCTGATATCGAAGCCTCCCCCTTTACGATCACAAAGATCAAAAAGAGTGAGCGGCGTCGAAAGCCTGCCGCCCCGTTCATCACCAGTACCCTGCAGCAGGAAGCATCACGCCGGTTGGGATATACAGCCAGACGCACGATGATCATCGCGCAGCAGTTGTACGAAGGCCTCGATCTTGGAGAAGGCGGCGCAACGGGTTTGATCACTTACATGCGTACCGATTCCACCAACATCGCTGAAGTGGCTCAAAATGAGGCGCGTGAGTATGTATTGAAAACGTACGGGAAAGAATATCTTCCGGATACTCCTCCGCAATATAAAACGAGGGCGCAATCCGCACAGGAAGCCCACGAGGCGATCCGCCCAACATCGGTTTTAAGGCAACCTGACACGATCAAGGAATTCCTGTCTCGTGAGCAGTTCAAACTTTACCAATTGATCTGGCAGCGTTTCATTGCTTCTCAGATGGAATCTGCCGTTTACGATACGCTTTCGATAGAAGTTACCGCGGATGGAAAAGAGCACAACTATTTATTCAGGGCATCCGGTTCAACGATCAAATTCCCCGGTTTTCTGGTCGTTTATGAAGAAACAGCCGACGAGGATTCAAAACCCGAAGAAGGCGAAAATGTTCGCATACCCGCTGGCCTGGAAGAAGGGCAGAAGCAGGAACTTGTACGGCTGATCCCGGAACAGCACTTTACACAGCCACCGCCAAGGTTTACCGAGGCGACCCTGGTGCAGGTGTTGGAAGAAAACGGGATTGGCAGACCTTCAACTTATGCGCCCATTCTTTCAACCATCCAGCAGCGCGGATATGTATTCCGCGAAGCCAAACGGCTTTGGCCCACTGAAACGGGTTTTCTGGTGAACGACCTGGTGGTTGATCACTTCCCGGATATTGTAGATTTGGGCTTTACCGCAGGTATGGAAGAGAATCTTGATCAGATCGCTGCCGGTCAGGAAGCCTGGCAAAAAGTAATTGGTGATTTCTATGCCAATTTTGAACCGGAAGTGAAAAAAGCACAGGCCGAAATGCCGGTAACCAAATCGGAACCTGAGAAGATCGGCAGAGCATGTCCGAAATGCGGACACGATCTTGTCATCCGATGGGGCAGGTTCGGTAAATTCATCAGTTGTTCAAACTTCCCGGAATGCAGGTATACAGAGGCAATCCTTGAGAAGATCGGCGTAACCTGTCCGAAATGCGGTGGAGATATTGTGCTACGAAAGACACGTAAAGGCCGCATTTTCTATGGCTGCGCCAACTATCCCGAATGTGATTTCACCAATTGGAAACGGCCAATCTCCAATCCGTGCCCAAGCTGCGGTGGATTAATGGTCTTGTCCAATAAAAAAGAGGTACAGTGTACCAATTGTTCGGAGACTTTTCTTATAGAGCAGATCGGCGAGGTTGTCCAGGATTAGGCATAAAAGTTGCATCGTAACAGTTGAATAATTTAGGAGCATTGGTTATTCAGCACTCATTGTACAAATGACAGGGAATAGGTCCCTGCAGGAGTAGAGACATGGACAAGTTGAAAGAATTATTTTCACGCCCTTTGATCGCCGGAATTGCAGGTATTGTTGTTGGTATTGCGATTGGCTGGTTTGGAATCGGCTGGGGGGTATGGCCCATTGAATGGAAAGATGCCGACGCCAGTTTTCTGCGCCAGGATCTGAAGGCTCAATATCTTTGCATGATCGTTGATTCTTATAAAGTAAATAATGATGCCAACCTTGCGGCAGCACGCATCGATTCGATGGGAACGAGCCTGGAGGCTTCGCCGTTTATGCTGGATTCCATCCAGGGAGGCGGTTGTTCCTATCAGGCCAGCGATGAAATCATCATGCAGCTTAAAACAGCGCTTCTGGCAGGAACCGGAACAGGAATCGTATCAGGAACCACATCGGCAGAAGGTTCTGAAGATTCTCCCATCTCGCTTGTTACGCCAACTACGGCCACTAAAACAGCCACCAAGACTTCAACAATCGTTCTTTCCGTACTTTGCGCCCTGTTCCTGATCATTGGCGGCGCATTGGTATACATCTTCTTCATTCGAAACCGAAAGAAAAAAGGACAGGTTTCAGATACTGAACTTGAAGAAGCATACATGGAAGAAGACGGAACCTATGGCGATCAGACCATGCCATCAAAGACTGTACCGGCATCGGGTGTACAGGACGGCGCAGGCCCGGCAGCCCACTTTATGACCACTTACGTCATCGGAGATGACTTATACGATGACTCGTTCAGTATTGACGCTCAAACCGGAGAGTTCCTTGGAGAATGCGGTGTTGGAATATCCGACACCATCGGGGTGGGCGATCCGAAAAAGGTGGCTGCATTTGAAGTCTGGCTGTTTGACAAGAACGATATCCAGACGGTGACCAAGGTATTAATGAGCGCACATGCCATGAATGACCAGGCCATCCGCCAAAGATTGGCTTCAAAAGGCGAACCTTTACTGGTGGAACCCGGACAGCAGATCTTATTGGAGACGGCAACCTTGCAGCTGGAAGCGAAAGTGATCGAACTGGTCTACGGACAGGGAGCATTACCAGCCAACAGCTTCTTTGAAAGGTTGACACTCGAAATAGCCGTCTGGCCGAAATAGTATAAACAGAGTCCCCACGAGCGTGGGGACTCTGTTTATTGAATATCGATGATCTTGAATTTTATTGGGCCTGCGGGGGTATTGGCCGTAACCGTTTCTCCTGCTTTATGTCCGACAAGCGCTTCACCGATTGGGGAGCTGAAAGAAATCCGTCCTTTGGCGGGATCGGCTTCCTGCGGACCGACGAGAAAATATGTCTCTTCAGGTTCGCCAGGTTCCTGAATGGTTATCTTGGAACCGATATCCACACGGTCTTTGGCCTGGTCGTTTTCCTCGATGATCACCACGTTGCCAAGCAGTTGTGTCAACTCCTGGATTCTTCCTTCGATGAAACCCTGGTCTTCCTTGGCTGAAATATAATCTGCGTTTTCAGACAGATCACCCATTTGAATGGCTGCGCGAAGGCGTTGTGAGAGTTGTAGGCGTACCGGACCTGATAATTCTTCAAGTTCGGCTTTTAATTTTTTCAGGCCTTCTTCGGTTAGATAGGTTGGTTTATCCATCAGTTCTCCAATGTTGAATACTAGTACATTTCGTTGTAATTTGGCTTAAGGCAAGAGAGAAGGGTCAAACAATTTTGAATACTCATCTACCGCGAAACGATCGGTCATTCCTGCCAGATAATCACAGATCGTTCTTTGTTTCCCTTTTTCATCGATCAAATCCTGAAACTGCCTTGGTAACATACTGGGTTCTTCATTATAGGCATTGAAGAGTTCAGTCAGGATCCGTTCGGCTTTCTTGTGCATCCTGACAACCCGATAATGGTGGTACATATTCTTGAAAAGGAAATCTCGCAGGATTTGATTGCGTTCTTTCATCTTATCATCAAAACCTACCACATTATACCCAAGGGACTGTAATTCTTCTAAACTGGTAATGTTGCTGGATTTGATACGCTCGGAGGAATCGGCGATCATGGTGGTGACTTGAAGGCCTGTCAACTCACGGATGATCATGTGCCGGGTGAGGTCGTCGAAGTCACAACCGTTTTTCTTGTATTTTTCAGAAACCATTTCCCAAAGTTCAATGCCTTTAAGCATATCCGGTGTGATAAGCCCGGAACGCAAACCGTCATCAAGATCGTGGCAGGTATAGGCAAGCTCGTCAGCCACATTGGTTATTTGTGCTTCAAGATGACCGCGGAGGTGGGGGTTATATTCCAGGGCGTCCGTTTTATCATATTCGGTCTCGTGTTTCACCATACCTTCCAATACTTCCCATGACAGATTCAGTCCGGGGAAGTCTGGATAGCGTTGTTCGATCTCGGTCACGATGCGATAGGAATGGTGGTTGTGATTGAAACCACCGTGATCTTTCATCAGTTTATTCAGAGTAGATTCACCTGAATGTCCAAAGGGAGGGTGACCCATGTCGTGCGCCATGCAGATCACCTCTACCAGGTCTTCGCTGGCACCAAGCGCCCTTGCAATCGTGCGTCCGATTTGTGTGACTTCAAGCGTGTGGGTCAGGCGGGTACGGTAATAATCGCCTTCATAGTTGATGAATACTTGAGTCTTGTATTCCAGCCTGCGGAAGGAGGTGGTATGCAAAACCCGGTCTCGGTCGCGTTGGAAACAGGTGCGATAATCCGGTTCAGATTCAGGGAACTTCCTTCCTTTAGAGAACCTGGAATGAATAGCATAGGGAGCCAGAAATTTCTCTTCAAGGGATTCCTGATATTCACGGTTGTATATCATGGTTTATCCTTTCCTGTTTCTGATCACTGTCCCTTTTTGTATGCGGGTTAAGGCTGAGAAAATATTGCCAGATTTGCGTCCTGAAAAGATCTGTACCTCAAGTGTGGGTTGTTTTTTTACAAGGGCGATCATTTCTTCCACTTTTGAACGCATGCCGCCCGTAACATCCGTGCTGGCGGATTCCTGTAATGTTTGCTGAATCCGGTGGGCATTATCTGGATTGATCTCCATGATTAGATGTGTGCGGTTTGGATAGTCTTCCCAAACGCCATCTTCCAGGCCGGCCAACAGGATCTCATCGGGGAGCATCTTTTCGGCGAGCCAGACAAAAAGTTCTTCCGTGGAGAAGATTGTGCCGCCAAGTTGTTTATCAAAGATCACATCGCCATAGACAACCGGAACGAGACGGTGCGTCATACACGTCTGCAGGTTGCTGATATCCCAGGAAAGGATCTTACGATCTCTGCTGTTAATGCCTGAAAAGGGAGATATCGAAACGACACTGATGCCTGCCTGGATCAGCTGGTTGATCAGAATTTGGTTGAGCTCTCTGGCCCGACTGGCGACTTCAGAAAAACCCTTCCATTCCTGCGGCGTACTGACGCCTTGCCGCGTGTTGTATTTTTTTGCGGCATGATGCCCGAAGGATCCTGATCCATGTCCGATAATCAGGGATAACTCCGGATCGCTGTGCAAGGCCAGGGCGATCTCGTGCGCAATCGTGTCGATCCTTTCAATATCGGCAGTATTGGCATGGTCTTTGTCTGTAATGACAGAGCCGCCGAGTTTTAGAAAAACCAATCGTGTCATTTCGTTTTATGACCTCTTGCAGGGAGTTGTGTAACAATGGTATTCACAGCTCCTGCGGATCGAAGCTGGCTGCTAATGGATTGAGCATCTTCAGGCTTGACAAGCGCGATCATGTTTCCGCCCTGACCGCCGCCTGATAGTTTGGCTCCGTATGCGCCGTTCTTGAGCGCGCAATCAACCAGTGAATCCAGTTTATCACATGAGACGCCTATTTTTTTTAGCAAGGTATGGTTATCGCTGAGAGCTTTTCCTATTACGGAAAGGTCTCCGATTTCAAGTGATTCCCGTACGAGGATTGAGAGATCTTTGATCTGGTTAAAAAAACTGTTGTATTTCGTTTCATCATTCAACCAGCCGTTTCTAACATCGGCAACAGCTTTCGATGTGGAACCCTTGATCCCTGAGTCCGCGATCACAAGTGTGAGAGGTACGACCGGATTAATGAATTCAGCAGGTTGTCCTTTGATAAAGAATAACGCCTTTTCATAGGTGATAACGGTATTGTCAATGCCTGACGGCGTGCCGTGATGGATCTTTTCGATTTCAAACGCGATCCGGTTTACGTCTTCGTTGTCCAGTGGATGGCCAAGGAAAGTCGAAAGAGCGCGTACCAGAGCAACGGATGTGGACGCACTTGAACCCAATCCGGCTGCTGCTGGAAGAGAGGAGTTGATCCTGATCTCGCAAACGGGCAGATGATCCAGGGAGAAGTGATCTAAAATGAGTTTTACAGCCACACGAATGGGATTATCTTCCACCAGGCAGGCGAGACGAGACTTCAAGCCGATATTTGGAGCAAGGATGATCGTATCGTCAATATTCGATGTCGGTTTCGCCAGGATTGTACATCTGGTTTTGAGATTAAAAACCGGAAGGGCAATAGCGGGTTTTCCGTAAACAACTGCGTGTTCTCCGCATAAGATGACCTTTCCGGGAGCGGAACAGGTTATTGCCGGCATGCCCGCCTCTAGAAGAGATAAAAGATGACCATAACCGAGATCGCCCACAACAGGATATCGATCTGAAGCGGCCTGTCCTTCAGCAATATTTCTTCAGGTTCACCGCCCATCTTTTTGATTTGCATAAGCGAAAGATACCGGAAGATGCCGTAAAGGACAAATGGAATGGTCAGCATCATGGTGTGATTGTCTGGCAGGTTAGGGGCAGAGAATGTGTAAAGCGAATAGGCAATAATGGTGGTGGAGGAGACAATGGTGATCAACTGGTCAACGAACTCAAGGGAGTATCCGCTGAGCACTTTGCGATGTGATTGCCCATTTTCCGGCACCAATACCATTAACTCTGCGCGGCGTTTTCCAAAGCCGATATATAAAGCGAACAATGTGGTTACTACATACAGCCAGGGGGAGAAACGTTCCACCTGGATCACCGAAACGCCTGCCGCGACTCGCAGCACGTAGCAGGATGCCAGCACCAGAACATCAAGGATGGGAACGTGTTTCAACCATTTGGAATAAGCAAGGTTCACAACAAAATAGATGAGCGCAACAGCAAACAAACCTGTGGAAAGTAAATAAGCTCCAACAAGTGAAATGATAACCAACACGGTGCTGGTGATGATGGCCGTTTTTGGTGAAACCTTCCCGGCGGCGATGGGACGATTCTTTTTTGTCGGATGGTTTCGATCCGCCTCAATATCCATGACATCATTAAAAAGATAAACACTGCTGGACAGGAGGCAGAAAATGATAAAGGCAGCGATTGTTCTTTCCAGTGAGACTATTTTGAATAGCTGCCTGTCAAATACGATTGCTGCCAAAATGAAGACGTTTTTTGTCCATTGGCGTGGACGCATCGCTTTAAATAGGTATTTGAGCATAGGAATAATATATCACAACTTGGTTTTTCCCATGTAAAATTAGCTTCATGGAAAAGGTACGTTTGGATGTACTCATGGAAGAATTAGGGCTTGCCGAAAGCCGTTCATCAGCCCAGCGCATCATCATGGCAGGTGAAGTACGGGTCAACGAACAATTGGTGATCAAGGCGGCCACCAAGGTGAATCGCAATGATTCCATTGAGGTCGCGAGACCGCCCCAATTTGTATCAAGGGGCGGTGAAAAATTGTTGGGCGCACTTGAGGCCTTTGACCTTCAATCTCTGGACGGTTTGGTCTGCGCAGATATCGGAGCCAGCACCGGCGGGTTTACCGATTGCCTGCTTCAGCACGGAGCTTCAAAAGTGTTCGCTGTTGACGTCGGATACGGTGTCTTGCACTGGAAGATGCGCAACCATCCAAAAGTGGTCTCGATGGAACGCACCAACGCCCGCTACGTGGAGGGATTTGGCGAGCCAATCCAACTGGTCACCATTGACGCTTCGTTTATCTCGTTACGGACACTGTTGCCGACAGTAAAGAAGTGGTTTTCCGAAACACCCGGCGAAGTGGTGGCGTTGATCAAACCACAGTTTGAGGCCGGCAGGTCTGACGCAGCCAAAGGGGATGGTGTCATTCGGGATGCTTCCATTCATCAGCGTGTGCTTGAACAGGTTTTGGACTTCGCTGTATCAGAAGGTTTTGAGATCAAGGGATTGGTCCAATCGTCACTGACCGGCCCGAAGGGAAATATCGAATTCCTGGCCCATTTAAAGTATCCATCCACACATTCTTCCAATGTCCAGGAGTGGGTTGAAAAGCTCTATCCGGATTACCGGGAACCCGTGGATACAGACATCCATTCATAGAGCATACGAGACTATTAAGGTATACTATTCACCGATTATGTCCATGCAAAATATTCGTAATTTTTGTATTATCGCGCACGTAGACCACGGCAAATCCACTCTGGCTGACCGTATGCTTCAGCTTACCGGAACCGTTTCAGACCGTGAAATGATGGAGCAGGTGCTGGATTCGATGGACCTCGAACGTGAAAAAGGGGTGACCATCAAAGCCTCGGCCGTGCGCATGAAGTATCAATATCAGGGCGATGAATACGAGTTAAACCTGATTGATACCCCGGGCCACGTGGATTTCAATTATGAGGTCAGCCGTGCCCTCTACGCCTGCGAAGGCGCCTTATTGGTTGTGGATGCCACGCAGGGCATTGAAGCCCAGACGCTGGCCAACCTATACCTGGCGTTGGATGCCAATCTGACCATTATCCCCGTAATCAACAAGATCGACCTGGCTTCGGCGCAGCCTGATGAAGTTGCCGAAGAAATTGAAGCCCTGATGGGCATTCCGGCGGATTCGATCGTGAGGGTTTCTGCGAAGGACGGTCTCAACGTGGACAAGGTGTTGAACGCCATTGTTGAACAAATCCCCGCGCCGCAAGGTGACCCGGATGCGCCTTTAAAGGCTTTGATCTTTGACTCTCACTATGATTCTTATAAAGGGGTTGTGGCCTACATCCGTGTGATGGAGGGAACGCTGCAATCGGTGAATACGCTGCACCTGATGGCCAATGGAGCGGACGTAAAACCTGTTGAGATCGGCGTTTTCGCTCCGGGTATGATCCCCATCAAGGAACTGAAAGCCGGAGATGTCGGTTATGTGGCCACAGGGTTGAAGACGGTCAAGGAATGTCGTGTGGGTGATACTTTCACGATCACAGGCAAATCGGCTGCCCAGCCTTTGCCGGGTTACCTCCATCCCAAGCCAATGGTCTTCGCAGGTATTTATCCGGTAGAAGGGGAGGATTACACAGAATTAAAGGAAGCCCTTGAAAAGCTTCAGTTGAATGACGCCTCTCTCGTCTACGATCCCGAGACCTCCCAGGCATTGAATTTTGGTTTCCGCTGCGGTTTTCTTGGACTTTTCCACATGGAAATCATTCAGGAACGTATTGAACGTGAATATGACCTTGATATCGTGGTCACCGCTCCTTCGGTGGAATACGATGTGATCATGGAAAATGGCGAAGAATTGAAGATCTCTTCACCTGCAAAGCTGCCTGACGAGAACAGCATCGGCG
>ENA-OSEO01005884-OSEO01005884.1-sediment-metagenome-genome-assembly--contig:-NODE-5884-length-11415-cov-5.732316_pt1 | contig 11415 bp, 10 predicted proteins | sample MGYA00237883_ERZ534232 | MGnify/ENA metagenome assembly ERZ534232
CGCGACGCCTGAGAGAGATGCTGATCGCGCATGGTTATTCAGAGTTGGCTGTTGGCGCAGAGCATGTCCTTGCCATCGAATCACTCCCGCCGATGCACAAAGACCCGTTTGATCGCCTGTTGCCGGCCCAGGCCCGAACAGAAGGGATGCTTCTCCTCACAGTTGACGCATCCGTTTCCCAATACAAAGAATCAGTGTTGACCGTTTAATATGGTCGCAAGGGATTAATTGCTCCTGCCTGCCCCTGTTCATCACAGGGTACCACGCCCCTGCATATTCGATTCTGAGCGGTCGTGACCGTTTTCTCTTTGTCACATCATCATTCAAGAGTCAACGGCAGACCCCTTTACACAGATGGTTTTCTATTATCTAAGCTGTGTCGCGTGCAAGATTAAGGTATTTAAACTTTTTATTGTGTTACCTTGGCCCGACCCAGGCTCCACCAAGCCCCAGGCCCCCACAAGACCAAGCCGTTACCCACTTAAAACAGCGAGGAGCCAATAATAAAAGCATATCTACATTTCGTTTCAGATCGTCATCGCTTCTAGTTGATGGGAAAAGTATTCATATAACTTTCCGGACTGTTTCACTATAAAAGTTGGTAATGGAATATCTTTATTCTTGTAACGGGCAAGTATCACCACAGCGCATCTATCAAAAATGCAAATGACATAAGTTGGCGCGGTTGAAGTAACTTTGATAGAAACATTACCAATCTCACATGGTATATTGCTTTCCCTGTCTGGTAGAAACTCCCTTGCCTGGTTATAAATTTCTTGCTGCATTTGTTGCGGTGATAAGTTGTATCTTCGCGCGAACTCTTCCATGATATTACGATCTTCAGGATTAGGAAATATGATCTTTGCGTTTGTACTTTGGCGCTTAAGGAATTTGTTGTATTCCTCTCCCAACTCATGCATCCACATCTGCCCGCGGGCGCAGAACATTGTAAGCTTATCACTTGTTTCGAATAGTTTTGGCCAGTCCACTTCCTTATAAGGGTGTAAGGTGAAGCCAACTATCCCAGCTTCCGTTAGTGATTTAGAGAGCCCCACAATTGCCAGTATCTCATTAACCAAAGCTCTTTTTGAATAACACTCCCAGATATAATGAATGACGACAATGGTTAACAACACTTCACCTATAAAAATTAAAGGTTTCACATCAAGACGTAGCCCTAATAAAATAGTAGTAATAGCAACCGCTGCAACTACAAAACTTGATAATAAGACAATTATTTTTGAATTGGTGGCGCGTAATTTAACTTCCTGGTTATCCCACATATGTTTTTCTCCATTGATTCATGGCGGTAAAGGATAAGGGGTCATCTGCTTTTGGCTCATGCATCTTTTGGTGTTAACGAAGTTAATAGTCAAGGTTTGGACCCTTGTCTCGTGCTAACCCCTGCAAGCGGTTGGGGGCTTGGTCTCCTGTCTCGTACAGAACGAGTAGCTCTGCTACCCTGAATTGGAACTCCGTATTGATGTTGATCGATCTCTCTTCGGGCATCACGTATGCAAGGCAGTGGCGTCCCCATAGACCGCCTGCATCTATGACCGATGGCTTAGCCCCGTATATGGCACCGTTGCGAAGATAGAGAGGTTCAAGCTCCTGCCTGCGGCGGGGAAACAGACCCTCTGACTTGAAGCCATCTACCAAACGCCCATCGGGCAGAACGCGCTTGAGGCGTATCGGATGAATTCCAACGGCTAGCCCGACACTTACAACAGAATCCGCGGCAGGCCTGGATTCCAGGAGCGAGATTGCGGAATCGATGTCCTCCGACGTGCGAAGAGGCGTAGTGGCGCGCAGGACCATGACCAAAGAAGGCTCAGCCGATTCTCCACGCAGACGCTGAAGATTCCAGCGAACTACCGGATATGTGGGTGATTCAGGTCCCGACAGTTCAAGAGGATGAAGAACCACTTCAGCCCCGATTGACGCGGCGTACTCAGCGATCTCGCGATCATCAGTGGAGACAATCACGCTCCGGATACTCGCAGCCCTACGGGCGGAGTCAACTGCGTACCAGAGCAATGGTCTGCCAGCAAGCAAGCGCAGGTTCTTTCGGATCACGCCCTGCGACCCACCACGAGCGGGTATTAGGGCCACGATGTCATTCATCGGATTCCATGAGGTCGTTGACTTCTATTCGCTGGAAAGGCCTTCGACCTTGTGCAAGCCTTTCCAAATATGCGGCCGCGAACATCGGACTCCGACCCAAGATAATGAACAGGTGTCCAATTCGAGAGTCAAACCCGAGGTCCAGCAAGATGCTACCTCCTGCCGCCTCAATGTTCATGGCGATGCCCTTAAGCCGCCCAAGTATCTCGGCGAGACGCTGGGCGGTGTCAAGATGTACCCCAGAGAACTTGTGCGTACGAGTAAGCTGGAGAAGCGTCTCCACTCGAGGGTCGCGGCGGTGAAATCGATGCCCGAAACCCCTAATCCGTTCACCGCGAGAGAGGCGGAGTCGAACATGGCCCTCTAGTTCGTCGGGAGCAATGGCCACCAATCGCTCAAGCTCTTCCATAGTTGCACGGAGGCCACCCTGATGATAAATGCCCGCACCAACAGAGAAGCCGGCGATCAATGCGTGAAGGAAATCGGATCTGCAGTCCGCGGCCTCCATCACAGCGAGTGTGCTCTGGCCTGTAATGCCATGACTTATGTGAGCGACAATTATTGCCCGAAGGAGATCTCGCTGAACGGGGTTCGGGCGCACCCCCTTCAATAGGAAGAACACCATCTCTTCGTAGGTGAAGTCACGGATGATTTCGCGCTGATCGACCCCATGGGTGATCAGGCGGTCTCTCGCGACCTCGGTAATCGCGGAATGCCAGGGAACGCGTTTCAAGGGAGGGGTCATTGCGCATCTCCTTCAGCGGATGTCGGACCGCCCAACGAATAAGATCACCGGCGCGCATAAGCGTGTCCGCCTTTGGCTCCGGGTCCAAGTTAACCATTTGATATTTTGTGATAAACGTTCCACAAATGAGCGTTTTGGAACCTTAAAACGTCATTTTCACTCCCAAAATTGACGGTATTAAGGAGCTTCGGGATCATTCGGCACATATCCGCGGGCCGCCGCTCTCACTTCTCGGCCCTGTGCCCTTGCTCCCAATCGTTCCTTTACTTTCCCCACAAATTCCTTTTTCCCTACCGCAATAACCTCCGTCCACTTCCCATCGCGGGAATAACGCCCCTTCTTCATTTATTCTTCAACCCGTCCTCGATAGGCATTGGCTAATTCGGAGATGCTCCGGAAATTGAAAAGGTCACGTAATCCGTCGAAGTCAATCAGCCCATACCGCTGCTGAGGTTCCATTATCTCATTGTACCCGCTAAAACGAGACACTGAACCAAATGACTATCAGTTTCCATGGCCGTTGCATCATAACGATCTTCCCAGTAGGCGCCTTTGCGTTTCTTTCGCAGATTGTATTCTTGCCCAGTTCGACCCGCAATCAATTGAATCGATTTGGGAATCGTCTCTCTATCTCCGTTGCCTTTCACAATCAGATGGATGTGGTTGGAGGTCACCGTGTAGTTTAACACGCTTAGTCCATATCGTTTTTTTTGGCTTCAAATAACCACTGCAACCAGCGGTGACGGTCCCTCCTGAATTTCAGGTAGAATTCCTTTTTATGGCATCGGTGGGTGATTTACCCCGTGAAATGTGAAGCCAATTTCACTTGGGTATGCCACAAATATCCCAGTAAAAAGTGTCGGCTTGCTCTGCGCATTGATTGCCTTGTGTTCTTAGAATGGCCATTTCAGCATCAAAAATGACCTTCTAAGCCCGAAAAAGGGGGGGGTCTATGATTTATTTAAACTTTTCATTGTGTTACCTTGGTCCGACCCAGGCCCCAGAGGCCCCCAGGCCTAATTGGTCCAGACTCAAGGCCCACAGCCTTTAATGGATGACCTCTTTTCTAATGTATCCCGGCCAGACCCCGTTTCGATTATGTCGGATACGTTACAAAACAAGGTCAATCCACAGGTGCGTCAAATGAAGTTCGCTGCCGACACGGTTCACAACTGATGAATATTCCGTAACTCGCCCATCGGTATTCTGCGGCGTCAGTTGTTCCCGCTCCGACCATGCCGGATCAAAAGACTGGCTGCACAAATCGCATATCCAGGTATTGACTTTTTCTCGCCAACTGTCCTGTGTCCCATCCTGTAAATAGCCGATCATTCCCGCGTTATTGAGCTTGCCACCATGGATGGCAAGTTTGAAACGCTCTATACCACCACAGTGTATAGGCTTCGCGCCCTTTTTGCGTCCTATCACATATTCGCGACGGCGTTTACTGGGCAATTTTGTTGTTAGCCTTTTCCCCTCGAAAACCGTGATCAAGGGTGGATCAATTCCGAGATCCTCCATCCTGAGAAAGATTCCGATATCAGCTGCGGGACTGTTTCCCCGAGTTTCATCCTCCATACTTTCACGGTCTGCAAAGAATATTTCCTGCGCGGCAGCATTCGTAATATAACGGGAAAGTCGGCTGTTAAGTCCGTTCTCATTTTCGATATTGACATTCAAAACGGATTCCGCAAATTGGGGGAGATGTGTTTTGAAAAACTCAATTACCATGTTAAATTGTGTGTTGAGAGGCGGACCGAGTAAGGTGCCTGTGCCGCCAAGCATCCGTTCGGCAGGGTATTTTGCCACAGCGCTCAATATCCTTGCTCCAAGAGATCTACCAAAGTCTCGTCGGCGTCTCGAAGGCCAATGGAACGTAGCCAGTACCGCTTCTGATTCGGCTTGACCATGAAAATAACATTTTGTTCGTACATGCGAAGGATGCGGTTTATGAATAGGCGGCTGCCTTGTCGGCGGCGCAGCAATTCATCAAGGAACGGCACAACCTTGTTCTGGTCCGGCAGTTCAATCCGGGGAGCATCGCCGTAACAAAAGGGTAAACAAATAAAGGAGCCCATCAGAATTGGGTTTAAGGGGCGAAATTCTTTGTACACAGGGTTTAGAATACTGCAGTACATTTCGCCGAAGCTGTTCAAGTCCGATTCATCTACTTTGGACAGGACAGTAGCGTTCTCACCCATACGTCGGAAATCAACGAGGTATTTGCCAATATCATCGACAAGGGCTTGTTCCCAAAAATTCAGGTCAGTATCCTGCATATCATCAAGATAGGGTAATGCCATGATATCGCTTGCATACAAGGAGTTTGATCGCCCGACCAAAATTCTCCCACTGACCAACAGGGATAGAATGCCAAAGAGCTTTGACTCGTTCAATCGTTTGGCGAGTACTTTCAAATGACTCCGCTCATTCTCCGGTGCATATACCCCAACAATTTGATTGGTGAACACCAACTCGGTACCCGTATAGACTGCGGGTATAGCCAATCCATCGACTATTTTCCTGATTAGTACATGTGGTGCAGAGAAAATGAGTTGAGTCGTTCTGCGCGGCTCTTCAAAGAAGAGTTTTTTGAGAGGTCTTACACAGTCGAAGTCTATTCCATCCGTCGTCAAAGCTTCGGGCGGGACATTATCTTTTTCTGATATCCAAGGGGCAAGTTTAGGCGTTCTTCGCAATTCAAACTCGTACTTTAATTCTTTTGCTGACAACTCCGTCAATTCTTTTGCGTCGGGTAAATCGTTCAAATAACTCCCACACCCGACACTGTACCCTTCCCCAAACTGCCAGCCATGATTTTCCTTTTTCTCCGCCAGATACTCCCCCAGCGTTGGTACATCGGTTAAGAGCCTGTTTATCATTCGGTGAAGCCTGCCACCGCCGAGCAGATTCGTTTTCCAAACATACTGTTTCTGCTTTATGGATTTGCGGGATATCCAATGGAAATCATAAGGGTCCAACTCAAACAGCAGTTTTTCCTTAAACGCTTTGGTTCTGCGGAATGTTACATGCAGGATTTTATCCGTGGTTGGTGGGGTGTTGAAGCCGAATATCGCCGCTGCCGCAACCTGCGATTTCGAAAAAAGAACCCCTTCAAGCGGGGTAAAATCAAATGCTTGATTAATGGCGAATCGCTCAAACAGGTAGCCACGAAAAGGCAGTGCGGTACCGTTGTAGAGCAGCGGCCCCGCCGGCTGAATAAGACAAATCGGCGCATCCTTACGGGCAAGTCGGAAGGATTGTTCAAGGAAGAGGAGTGCAAGCTGATTATCCGGGAGTTTGGGACGATCCTTGACATTAGCTTTCTCAATCCGTTTGGCGGCATTGGTGGTCAGTTTGCTGTCAAAGGGAGGGTTGCCGATAACCAGATTAAAATGATTATTGAATTCCCCGGATTCCACGATTTCAAAAAAATCCCTATCCTGGAGATTACTATTTTGCAAATTATCGAATTTGAGTTCATTCCAGATAATCAGCGGCTCCAATTCGTCGCAAAGCGCAACACAGAGGCTGAACGCTGTGACCAGAACCGCCTCGGACGCTTTGTCGATTCCGAAGATGCTGTCTTTCAGGATTGTCTGTAAATCGCGATGAGTTGGCCGTTTCCAGTCATTGGCCATACGCCAGCATTGGATCAGGCGTTTGAAAGCGCCAACCAAGAAAATACCGGAACCACACGCAGGATCGAGAATTTTCCAGGAAAGCTTCTTTACATCAAGAGGCAGGCACTGATCTAAAAGGAAATCAACCAACATGGGTGGGGTGTAGACTACTCCGTTGATGTCCTTTTTATCCTTTTTCGCCAGGAACTCCTCGTAAATATTGCTGATCAACTCAACGGGAAGATCCTCGAACGAATAGAGCGGCCAAAATAGCCCCTGTCCAGTCGGTTCCTGGTCTCCTTTCAGGAAGTCCGCAATGGGCGAGAGATCAGCCCGATTCAATTCCGCCTTTTCATTATCGCTCAACTCAAAGATGTTACCGTTGAAATGCAAGCTCAGATGGTCAAAAAGTCTGATGCAACTCCCTTTCTCACGGAAAATCGATTCAACGTCATCGTTGTCCGCATGGGAAAATTGACGCAAAAATCCCTTCTCGAAAACCCGGTTCCCTACTGAATCCTGGCGATCACTTAAATATTTGACCAAAATCGCCATAACCAGGAGGCGGTTTACGGTGGGTTCCGTCAAACTTTTCAGATCGAGCAATTTCCGTCTGAACGATTTGAGGTGAACGAGCAGTTTGAAGTAAGCGGTTTTTTCAAAGACGAAATCATTCTTAAATTTTGCATCTTCCCAAAGTGTTCCTGCGGCGATTTCACGAGCGGCGAACGCCCGGTCGACAGCCATTATCTCTTCCAGTGTACGAAACGGCGTGAAGACAGGTTTCTTGGAGACCTTGTCAATTTCAGGTTCCTGCCTGCAATTGAGAATCTTTACCTGCCCCGCGGTTAGGATAAACACCAGAGGGGCGACCCCAGCATTCCAAAGGCGACGGTGTATCCCGGCATAATTGGCTTCGTCAAAGTAAAGTGTGGTGTCGTGATAGATATAAATCTGGGGAATTGGTGAGCGGTTGACGCCAGCAGGGAAAATGCGGAAGAAGACCGCATCAGCGTGATAACGCTCTGCCTGTTCAAGTGCTATGCGTATGCGGGGTTCCGCGGCATCTTTGTCCGCGACAAAATAAAGACTCGACAGCTCCCCTTCAGGGCGGAGCATTTCCATGCGGTTCAATTCGTCTCTGAAACTGTCGTCGATCAAACCGATCATATCACTTGCGTCCCTTGTACGGATCAAAGGATTTTATTCAGTATTTCTAAATAGATCATCTTTTGTTGTTGGAGATAACAGATGGTTGCGATAGAATAAGTTCTAACCCACCGAAAAGTCAAATCATTTATGATGTTTTCTCCACGACGTTGGGTGGATAGTAACTGTTTTCTGCTATATATCACAAAAGCGGCCCTTAAGAATTAGGCGTGCCTGGGGTTGAAAAAAATGAACATCTATGGCTTTTTCATAAAGGTCACCGCTGCTAAAAAGGGGCTGAAGGGGACGACCTCTAATAATCAAATAAGGTCCTTTCAGGCACTCGTCTCCGTCGATTTAGACTGACTGGAGAGGGGGCTCTCTCAGACATTCCTGAACCCGTCGGCATCAACTCTCACACTTTCGACCCTCTCGGTGTTTACACCCCTGCGGAGTCCCTTGAGTTTGTCCGCACGTTATTCTCCATCCATCAGGCCAATGGGTGTGGCCCCATATCTTGTGGCCTCGCGGCCGGCACCCCGTGTAACCGCTCCGGTTGTGAGAAAAAGGTTTTATCGGCCCGACCGCTGAATGCGCCCCGGGCCATCCCGGGATTGGTATCGTTCTGTGTGTAAGGTTGTGGAACATAAATCTACGGATCTGCGCTGACGATTTTCACTCCCGACAGGCCGCAAAAGGTCCCTGTCAGGAGCGGGGTATGGGGTATTTGAGAAGGTGGTGCAGGATATGGCTCATGGCGGATGGCTCATAGGCGACAGTTGAAAGGTCAAAGCTCAATGTTGAAAGCCCAACGGCCTGTGGCTCACGGCGCGCGGGCAATTGATTGAAAGGCATCTTATTGAAACGCATGGTAAAGTCAAGGAAAATCGGGTTGGATTCCAAATCAGGATCTTCCGATACTGAGTGAAAAACGAAACCGGTCGCGCGCCAGGCACAAGGAAAGGTGCGGGCCCCTGGGGTGCAGAGCCCGCCTGCCGATCGGCCGCCAGGACGCCGGGCCGGAAGCGATTACGCGGGGCCTCCTGTTGTCCCCTGCAAGGCGATGATTGATCCCACGCTGTTGAGGATGAAGGCCTCGGGGAAGGCCTGGGCTATCTGGTGGATGGCCTTCCATCCGGTGCAGTGCATGGGGGAAAGGACCTTGGGCCCGATCTTTTTGAATTCCGCGATGGTCTGTTCGATGATCTTTTCAAAAAAGGGACCTGAGAGATGAAATCCGCCGATGGCAGCGTAGACCTCCTGAATGCCGGTGATCTTTTGGGCATGGAGGATGGTGTTGATGATCCCGGCATGGCTGCACCCGGCAATGATCACCAGCCCCTTTCCTTTCAGATGGACCACCAGGGCCTGATCGTCTGCAATGGGATCGGGTACGGTCGTTCCATCCCGCTCCATGCTGGCATTGGGAAGGCCCTTTTCAAAGGAGGTGACCCGTTCCACCTCTCCCGTGACCAGGACGGTCCCGCCTGCCAGGGGCGTTGGGGTTGTGCTTTCCACCAGATCGATATTCCGTTTGAGAAGGTCCTCTTTTACCAGGGTCTGGGGGAAGAGGAGCCTGCGGCCGTCGGCCAGGCCGAAAAAGCGGGGGGCGTCAAAGACCCCCGGATGGACCACCAGGGGGATCTTATGGGGCATCCTGTCGAGTATGGGATAGAGGGACCCGGTATGGTCCATGTGGCCGTGGCTCAGGGCCATGGCCTCCACCCGGCTGAGATCCACCCCGAGCATGTCCACGTTATGCATGACCCCGATGCTGCTGTATCCGGTGTCGAAGAGGACCGTATGGGTGTCATCTCCTGCATAAACCGTCACCAGGAGCGACAGTCCATGCTCTGCCAGGAGGGTGTCCGCGGGGATGGTCCCGCCCTTTGACAAGGGGGGCCGGGTGACCACCTCGCTATTGGTGAGGAGGACATCCACATAGTTTTCCATCAGGGTCAGGATCTCCACGCGGTCCACAGGGTTGATCGATACGGTTTGCTGGTTCATACATCCTCCTTCCCGAACCTATTCTTTTCGGCTGTCTTGAGTTTATCCCACAGGGCCTTGACCTGTTTTCTTGTGTCGTCCAGGTTGCCCTCATTATGGATCACAAAGTCGGCCTGGGCCGCCTTCTGGTCGATCGGCATCTGGGCGTCGAGGATGCGCCTCGCCTCTTCCCGACTGATCCGGTCCCGTTTCATGAGCCGCTCGATCTGGGTATCGGGTGAGACATAGACCACCAGGACCTTGTGAACCAGGGGCTGCAACCGGGCCTCGAACAGGAGGGGGATCACCGCCTGGACAATCCCCTGAGTATCCTCTTCGGCCATCTGTCTGAGCCGGCGGACAAAGACCTCAAAAATGCGGGGATGGGTCATCCCCTCCAGTATCTGCCGCTTTTCCGGATCCTGAAACACGATTCCCGACAGCCGCTTCCGGTCAAGGTTTCCGTCCTCCCCGATTATCTGGTCCCCGAAAAACTCCACAATCTCCTGATAGGCGGGTTGGCCCGGGACAACCACTTCTCTGGCAAGGATGTCGAAGTCGATGATGGGGGCGCCCAGTTCCGCCAACATGCGGGCCACCGTGGTCTTGCCGCTGGCGATCCCTCCGGTAACGCCCATGACCAGGAGATCGTTGGTCGCCGGCAGGGAAAGATCCAAGGGGTGCTTCTCCGCCATATCTCACGCCATCTCCCAGTTGCCCGGATTCATGATCCCGTTGGGGTCCAACAGGCCCTTTACCTTTTGAATAAGCTGCACGGTATTGGGATCCATCTGCTTCAGCATCATCTGTTGTGCCCCCAGTTCTCCCTTCCAGATCATCCCGCCCAGATCGAGGGTGGCCTGATTTGACTCATCGAGGGCCTTGCGGGTGGCCTCAATGTCTTTTTGATCTGCCCGGTTAAAGGAATAGTTGAACCCGAACATGACGCTGTGGCCCAGGAGGACCTGGTGGACATAGGAGCAGACCATCCCGTACTTGTGGGAGATCTCGATCCCCTTCCGCCATGCGGCCGGGACCTTGTCGATGGGGAGGATGGCGCCGGTATACTCGAAACCGCCCCCCTTTCTGAAGTCCGCGGCCAGGGCCGCCAGGGGAGGGACATCCAGGAACCGCTTGTTTAACGCCGGATGGAGGTCTTCCACAAAGGTGAATTTGCCTCCTCCCTTGAACTCCCGGAACAGCCGTTTGAAGGCCTTCTTTTTTAACTCGAGTTCCTCTTCCATATGGGCAGAGACGATGATGATGAAAAAGACGTGGTTCATCCAGTCGGGCTTTTCCTGGCTGATGAGGAAAAAGTCCTCCAGCAGATCGAGCTGGGTCGCCTCAAAGATACCTTCTGAGATGAGGTCCACGTCATCGGTGTAAAAGGCAAGGACCTCTCGAAAAGCGGGTTTGGGAAAGAGCTTGAGCGACAGCTTGGTGACGACGCCGGTGGTTCCGAACCATCCGATGAAGAGTCCGGGAAGGTCCGGCAGGGGCCCCCTTGAGAACCAGGAAGGACCGAGAGACCCGGCGCCTATGGTGCAGATCTCGCCCGTGGGGAGGACCACCTCCATGCCGTTCACCATGTCTGAGTTGATCCCGTACCGGGGCGAAATATGCCCGTGCCCCTGGATCAGGGCATTGCCCACCACCGTCACCGTGGGGGGGGCCTCGGGGGTGGAATGCTGGAGACGGGGATGGTGCCTTTTGAGATAGGACTGGAGCCCGGCCTGGGATACCCCCGGTTCGATCAGGGCGTACCGGTTGATCTCGTTGACCTCA